>JACLAB010005232.1_pt1 | contig 10359 bp, 4 predicted proteins | sample 8027921 | NCBI WGS metagenome assembly JACLAB01 (sample SAMN15725117, study PRJNA655200) | protist metagenome | isolation source: fluorescence activated cell sorting (FACS) single amplified genomes of... | place: USA: West Boothbay Harbor, Gulf of Maine | collected 2000-07-19
GTCCAAAAGTTCTGCCAGTAAACGAAATTTGCGAATGACCTCGTCTAGAACCTGTTCTGGACTCGGATGAAATTGCACGTACGTCACTATGACATCGCGTTGAAAGCGCGAACGTTCGCGCTCTGGCGTGCGTGCAGCTTGGAGATACAAGCATCTAAATCGCGCTTCGATGGCGTTGTACGACCGCTCCGTGCCAGTGTGACGAAGCATGTCTGCCACCATGTTCCTCGCCGCGCCACTTGTGTACATGCGACCCCTCGCAGTGGAGTTGTTCATGAACATCTTCAAGACAGTCTTGTCTTCTTCGTCTGTCCAAGGACGCTTGTCTTCCCGGCGCTGCGCTCTCCACCGGAACGGTTCGCCTGGTGGGGAAGAGTTCAAACCTCTATTTGGGTCAAGCGCGTGAAGAGACTTGAGCGCCATCGTTTCGAAAATCTCTCGTATCCATTTTAAACATCCCATAAAACGAACACAGTCGTCTACAGTTGGCCATGCGGCGGCGTCTTCGCCTTCGTCGCCACTCGCCATTTCACGACAGTGATTCACGTACGCGTTTACAATGTCTCTCTGAGCGGATTCGACGAACACACCCGCCGTGCACACGATGAAGTGGCGTTCCTGTACGAGAATGTGACGCCGCTGGCGCCTAATCTTTGTCTCTCTTCTCTTGTCGTTCTTGGACGTGGCACGATCCGAAGCATCTCTCGAAAATTCATCCCGTTCATCGTGCGTGCGTATGTCGAGGTTCGCGAGGGCGTGCAGCTTGCCATACACGTGAGGCTGATCTTTTGTAGACCCTTGCGGGTACAATCGCCAGCAGCCTTCGACGCCAGCGAGATGTTGACCGATTCGAGCACCCAGTTGCGTCGTTTGCCCGACGTACGGGTACCTGGCGAGCGACTGACCCGCGTTAGCGTCGGCGCAGTCGTGACCGTACGCGATAACATACGCAGCGCCGGGGATTAAAAAGTCGTTAGGACACGCCGCCTGTAACCTTGACTCGATCGCCGATATTGCCTCTTTTTTCATCTCGCGCTTCGCTTTTCCATTTTGGAAACTCATGAGAACTTCTCGCGCAACTTTGATCGTCGTTTGCATTGACGACAAGTCGGTGACTTCCTCTTTTGCCAGCAATGGTCGTCCATCACCCGACCACCGAATGGTACCATCCGTCACCATCTCGTCGAGAACCATCGAAGGATTCTTGGTCCTGACTCCGAAAATCCACGGCGGCCACATGGGGCAATGTTCGACTAGAAACGACAAGAATCGAGATGTTCCTCCTGCTTTTCTGACGTATGCCGCTACCGGGCCTGTGCCTCGAGACGCGTCTTCCGAAATGATGCGTAATAGAGTATTCTTCGCACGATTCGTCACGGTTGAGTTTCCTTCGACCAGTGAACGCAAATACGCCGCCTCTTCTGCCGAGGCGCTTTGTCGCGGGTAAAAGTTCAGGCTATTCTTCCGTGCCTTCTCAATCTCTTTACTTTTACCCTTCTTAAAATACGTATGGTACGGTTGCTTACCCAATCGCGACCGCGCGTCGGCCTCGAAATCGTCTTTTGCGGCATCTTTTTCGTCAGCGTCTTCATCGTCGGATATTTCGACCTCGTCGCCAGCGCCGTCGCCGCGTTCGGTGCTCGCATCATACAAACGCATGCGCGCCATACGAGACAAGCCTTCCTCATCAACCTCGTCTTCGGCATCCTCGTCATCGTCCACGTCCTCGTCTTCGGCTATTATGAGCGATAATATCGCGTCAGTGTCGAGTAGCGCCTCTGGTTGTCGTTCCATCAACATTTTCGGCAACTCGTCGCGCTCGAAGTCCGAACCTCCATTTGGACCTCCGTTCGAACCTCCGTTGGTGTCCGATATGGACATTTGGCTGAGCATGCCGTTCAAGCGACGTGGCGCATGATTTTCCTCGATCGCGGGTGTCTTCAACGACGATGATGGTGTTTTGCGAGGCTTTTCCCGGCGCTTCTGCGGGCTCAACGGGGATGTTGAGCTGAGCCCGGACATATCTCCATTCGGATGCGACGCGCCTGGCGGCGACGGCGTCGCGCCGTTGGATTTTTCCGCTCGTTTGCGGCGCCGTTTTCCTCGTCTTCGTCTTCGTCTTCGTCTTCGTCCTTGACTTCGCGCGAGTAACACCTGGTAATGTAGCTGTGCATGGTAGAGTAAACCAGTCACGGTCGGAGGTTCACCGTTTGCAGACGATTCGGGCTTATATCTCTGCAGCCTCGGTGGCGCTGGATTGTCGACCAATTCGCCGCGCGTCACTACGCCGATGCTTGCTCTATACGCATAGCAAAAAGCGACGATTTCAATCTCGTCGCCCCATTCCCCACGCTTCGCCATACGCTCAACTCGCTCACTGACACTGCGATCTGTCGTAATAAAAGCGTCATACCTGTCGGGATTGCTCGCCATCTCCGACGTTATACGCGCTCTAACCTCGCCGTGTCGTTCTTCGTCATTCAAAGCGATATGCGCGAGGCATCGGAATAGGCAATCGCCCTCGCCGCCGACGTCTACGACATCGTAAACGATATCATCAATCGAGACTGTTGAGTCGTCGACTTTGACGTCCTCGCTTGATGCGAAGGTTGCCATGAAGAAGAGGGATTCTCTCGCCCTGCGCGTTCGTTCAACGCCGCACCCGCGCGCGTCAAGTACACCCTCACTCACCGCCGACTCGCCGACTTCCTCTTCGTCGGTTTGCGTCGCCGTCGCCGTTTCGATCCAACAACACTCACAAACTCCTCCTCCGCTCGTCGCCACTCGTTCGTTGTCCTCGGATGTCGAATGCTATCCTTGACCGTCTTCGAACGCGTTGTTCAACGCCGCACCCGCGCGCGTCAAGTACACCCTCACTCACCGCCGACTCGCCGACTTCCTCTTCGTCGGTTTGCGTCGCCGTCGCCGTTTCGATCCAACAACACTCACAAACTCCTCCTCCGCTCGTCGCCACTCGTTCGCTGTCCTCGGATGTCGAATGCTATCCTTGACCGTCTTCGAACGCGTTGTTCAACGCCGCACCCGCGCGCGTCAAGTACACCCTCACTCACCGCCGACTCGCCTCCCGCGCGCGTTTCTTTTTTTTTTGTTTTTTTTTGTTTTTTTTTGTTTTTTTTTGTTTTTTTTTGTTTTTTTTTGTTTGCTTGCGCTTTCGCTCCGCTCTTCGGCGTTTACGTCAAACCGCAGAGTACGCGCCTCACGAGCTTCGGGGTGGTAACCAGGCTATTGACACCCGGTCCGACCTCGCCTCTTGGCACGTTCTCTTTGATTCTTCGTTCCCGCTTCAAAACTTCGCGTTCGCGTCGTTCACTGCAACGAAAGCGACATCACGGTTAGTCTCAGCAGTCCTTCTGGGCGTTTTCGACGCGATCTCATGAATCCATCGTGCGGCGTTCGATGCGACGCGACGCGCGTAGCGCCGAGACGCGCGAGCGACACGAACGAAGCTATTTTACCTTTGCTTGGTGGTACGCGCCGTTAAACACAACACGTCGATATGTGACGCCGTGCGCTGCGTGCGTGCGCGCGTGCTGCGTCTCGGACGTAACGCTTCGTTGACTTTTTTTTTCGCGCGCCAATCGACCGAGACTTGTCACAGAGTAATACCCAACGCGCACTTCCAAGGACTCTCCTTCGCGCCGAACCGCGCCGCGGCAACGAAAGCGAATAAAACGGGAGGCGACGACGATTTTGCGGGTACGTGAGCGACGCGATTCGCCAACTTCTTCGAGCGCGCGACGGAACCGCGCTCTGGACTCGCCGAGAGCGTCATTCGAGTCGGGGCGATCGACGCGTTCGAATGACGCTCTCGACGCGTCCGTTCAGGCTATCGCCGACTTGAAGCACGGGTTGGACGAAGCGCGTCATCGAGTATCACGCGCCTCTCGGCGCCACGCCGTCACGCGCAGCTCCACGCGACGCGTCGCGTGGAAATGGGTGAAAATCGTGCCACGTGCGACCCCCCTGCGCGTGAAAACCGCCGTACGGCCGCCGCGCGCGCAACGCAACGTCGACCGATGCGACGAGATCATCGCGAGGGGTGATTTCTCGCCATACGCGGCTCGGCTCTGTGCGCCGGTGTCGGCGTCGCGCGTCGACGAGTGTGGGCGATGCGCACGCATCGGTCCTAGCAGGACGCGCCGCCTGCATTAGTCGACGCGCACGATGCCGTTCGCACGGGCGTGGGTGCGAAACAAACGTGTTTAATGAGAAACATAAAGTCACGGCGAAGATTGGGCAAGGCGTATCGAGCGGGTTGGACAAAATAACGACGACGATGTCGAGCAAAGCGGGCGACGCGCCGACCGCGCCGCCGGCGCAACGCATGTAAAACGCGCGCGCATGTACAAATGAAACCATTGAAATATAGCACATCTTTCTAGTCACCGCCAATTGGCGCGATGACACAGCACAACATGATGAAAATAATAACGGCGCGTCACAACGCGACTCGCGCGCCATGCCTTCGGACGATCTCTCCAAACTATCCGCCGCGAGTGCGGTCGCAGACGTGAGCGCCACTGGTGCGTTCGCTCGAAAACAATCCACATTCTTGAACGCGTTCGCAGAAGAAGGTCCGTACGCGCCCGAGGCGGGTAGATACGAACTTAACGTGTCCTTGGCCTGTCCCTGGGCCTGTCGCGTGTTGGCTGTCCTAAAACTTAAAGGCCTCGATAATGTTTTTGACGTGCACGTCACCCACCCCGTGTGGGCGCGCACGAATCCAGACGATGCGAACGACACGCATAGCGGTTGGGTTTTCGTCGACGCCAACGAAACGTCCACGGTGACTGGTCCGAGCGGGAAAGGCGAGTACGCCGTCGACGCCGCGTGCTCGTCAAGCGGTAGCGCGGGCGTGAAAACGGTACGTGAGTTATATGACATGGTTGGCGCACCTCCAGAACAACGATTTACGGTGCCGTTAATTTGGGACAGGAGGACGCAAACCATCGTGAACAACGAGTCGAGCGTACTCGTCCGCGAGCTCAACTCTAAATTTAATCACTTGGCAACGAATCCCGGTTTAGATTTGTACCCAGAGCACTTGCGGGAGACCATAGACGAGATTAACGATTGGGTGTATCACGGTATTAACAACGGCGTGTACAAGTGCGGGTTCGCAATCAGTCAGAGCGCCTATGACGACGCCGTCGAGGAATTGTTCAAAGCGCTCGACCGATGCGACGTCTTACTCAGCCAGCGCCGATACATCGCCGGCGACGTCCTCACCGAAGCCGACGTCCGGTTATTCCAGACCCTCATCCGGTTCGATCAAGTCTACGTCGTCTACTTCAAGACGAACAAGAAATTCATTCATCAGTACGAACATTTGAGCGGATACGTTCGAGAACTCTACCAAATGGACGCCATGCGCGTCGGCGTCGTCGACATGTCGCACATAAAGACGCACTATTTCGCATCGCACCCCGTGTTGAACGCGCACGGCATCATTCCGTGCGGACCAGATGTGGATTTATTCGCCCCGCACGGACGCGACGGCGCGTATCCGAGAAATCTCTAGGCTGCGTGTGTAACTAACTTTAGCATCATCAACCTCATTCCACGACTCGCGACTCGCGCGCGCATCGCGCGCGCATCGCGCATCCGAGCGCGCACCTGACGCGTGTTCCTGGCGTTCTCATCGCATTCGCGCTCGTCTCCGTCGCATCGCGTCGTGAGTCTTCGACGGACGATTGGTCTCGGAAACGCCGACATCACCCATGTCTACGCCGCCGCGCGCGCGCACATCGCCGCGCCTGCGCGCGCGTGCGGTACCGGTGACGTCTGCGCCTCGCGCTAAAGCCGCGCTGCGCGCCATCGCGCGCGCTTTACGCGGGATACGTCGCGCGTTTGATTCTTCGAGTGATGACGAGGACGCCTCGGAACCGACGGGACAGCGCGCGTCTCGACGGACGCCGAATCCGCACACGCCGCGTAAGACGAGAAAGAACGGGTACGAGAGCGATGGGAATTCTTCTTGGTTGGTGTCTGACGACTCGAGCGTGGATGACGATGCGTCGTATCGGGGGAGCTCGTCGGATGACGACGACGACGTCGAGAAGACCTCGAAGCCCGAGTCACGAAGGAGAGTTTTACGACGAAGACATCGACAAGACGCGCGAGAGACGAGAGCGGAAGAGGCGCGCGCTCGAGAGTTTTCATCGCCGGGTAAAGGTAAGAGGACAGTGTTTGTGGCTAAAGGATCGCATAAGAAACCGACGAGGTACGATTATCGCTCGCGCGTCAAGGGCGTCACTGGTTTTGAGAAATTGAGCGACGACGACGTCGATAGCGGCGATACGGTAAGCGATTTCTTAAAGTCGGATGATGAAGACGTGGGTGAGGAATGCGAGAGCAGTGGCGCGACGGCGAAGATACCGGCATCTTCGATGTCGTCATCGGAGTCTTTGTCTGCTTCATCGAAACGTGAAGAGGCAGTCGAGGAGGAGGAAGAGGAGGAGCCACCAATCGTGGCGCGGCGTCATCGAGCGAAACGCAAGAAAACGTTGGATGAAGACGATGAAGTCGTGTACCAGCCGGCGTCGAAACGCGCGAGTAGTCGCGTGGAAGCAAGAGAAAAGCAGCGACGCGACGAGTTGCTTCTACACAGTATCGATTTGAAGAATAGAACATTGGTTCGTGATGAAGAGGACAGCGACGAAGGCGATATCGATGACGACGGTCGCGAGACGGATGGAGATGACGAAATATCTGACTCGTTCGTCGTGAGCGACGATTCGGACGGCGATATACCAATAATGAATCGCATGGACGCGCATAGACGTCTCATCAAATTTGGTCCAGAAGCTGAAGCGGCGCTGAGAGCTGACGATTGGTCCGCGTTCGTCAAGGCGATATCGCGAGACAGACGTGACGATGCCCCACGACTCGGTCTTACGCTCGTCGCGGCAGCGACGCACAACGCGGTAAAGATGTGCGCGAAGATTCTTGCGAAAGGCATGCGCACCGACGGATGCGTCGCCAATAAGAAGAGCAAACGGCCGCATTTGTCCGATGTCGCTGAAGCCATGCACGAGGCGTGCGCGCTCGGCCACGTCGAGTTCATGCGAGCGGTAAAAGATTGCATAGGCATCGCGCAGTACTGTCGCGGCGTCGCGGGTGGTTGGCCACGTAGTCACCAGGATGGTACTCTAGTGCATTCGGCGGCGGCGAATACGAAACAAAGCTTGGGGGCACTGGAAGAAGCGATGCTCGCTGAATCTGCGCCCGGAGTCCATGAAGAACAAACATCGCACACCGTCATCCCGGGTGTATTCGATCAAAGCGCAGAGGAGGGCCAGTCGCCGTTAATGATTGCCGCGAGTGCCGGGCCCGGATGGGAGTTTGCGTGCGAGGCGCTTATCGCGCACGCCGCCAAATGTGGATCACACAAGGTACGGACGTTGATTCGCATGAAACAAGCGGAGGATGGATCGACAGCGATACACGCCGCCGCCGCGAGTGGTGCCGAAGATTCATTGAAGCTCATGATTCAAAATGAGCTATCCTGTATCCATGCGAAAGATTACGCCGGCAGCACGCCGCTGCATTACGCCGCCGCCGAAGGAGCGACTCGAACTCTTGCGCTTCTTCTTCGAAACGGCGCCGATAGATTAAGCATGGATAAAAAAGGTTGGATTCCGCTCATGTATGCGAATTTCTCTCATGAAAGAAACGCCGTGCTTTGCCTGCTTGATGACCAGCTTGCGGCGCAGTTGAAGATGATGAATACTATCGAAGACATTGATTCTCGGCAGCAAGTCGTGCAAGTCTTCACGATGCTCGCGACGATTCCGAAATACTATGACGTTCTGAACGCATACGTGGCGAATGATATCCGAGTACTCGACAAAGAATTGAACTTTTTGATCCAAGCGGGCTCGACAATTCTCAATCTTCAGAATAGACTCGCATACGTGCGAAGCAAAGTCCAAGCGAAACAAAGTCTTTGGTTCATGGTGCATGGTCATCGTGACCACGTTTGGAGAGACATTTTGGAAAGACATCGTGAAAATCATAGGATATTTCGCGGTGGAATCGTAGCCTGGGCAATTGATAAGGAATCGTCGGGACCGGGTATTGGACAAGAGCTTCGCACGCTCCTCGCTACGGAGCTCTGCGACTATTCAAATCCAATCGCGTTGTTCGAAACGTGCGCGGAAGACGTGCAAATGTATCGCCTGAGGAAAGGTCTTTCACCCACCGTGCTCATTCCATGTGCATCCAATGCGGTCATTCAAGGGCCTGCTCGCAATATAAAACGAGAACTCGAAGTATTCGGCGAATTGCTCGGCCACTGTTTTGCGTACGAGTTGTTGCTGCCAATCTCGTTCTCAACGGTGTTCATGAACCGCATAATCTTTGGGGCGACACAGCCACGGTACACCATGAATGATTTGGACGAAGTCGATCCCATGTTTGCGAGCTCGCTGAAAAAGCTTCTCAAAGAACCTGGTGCGGAATATTTGTGTTTAGATTTCACGGCGCCGTGCTCAAACGGCGTATGCCATGAGCTCAAGCCTGGCGGAGCCGACATCGAAGTCAACGACGAGAACAAGGCTGAGTATGTGGAATTGATGCTGCAGCACACGATGAACAATACGATCAATGATGAGTACGTGGGTTCAATTCGTACGGGATTCAAGCAAGTTGTCCCATTAAATGCACTATCGCTTCTCAAGGCGAATGAAATCGCTCTGGCGATTTGTGGCTCGAGCACCATCGACGTCAACGACTGGATCAAGCACGCGAATGTAGTTGATTATGAAAAGAAATCAGAGTGGTTCTGGAACGTCATTCGAAGAATGAACGAAGAAGACCGCAGCCTTGTGCTCGCATTCTCGACGGGCTCCGCTCGATTGCCTACTGGTGGCTTCGCCGCACTGCGGCAACCGTGGCGTCTGACTTTTACGCGCTATTACGACGCGTCAAAATCTGACGACTCACTCCCGCATGCCGCGACGTGCGCCAATCAACTCATCATGCCGAGTTACTCCAGTGAAGACGTGCTCGAGCAGCGCTTACTGACTGCTGTGCGCCACGGATCGAAAGGCTTTACGATGGCGTAAAATCACAAGCGTACGCTGTAGCCCGCTGTAACAACACATATCAACACTTCATTCGACGACTCGCAAAGGCAAGCGCAGTGCAAGCGCGCACGACGTCAAACAAAGGTACATCGAAACACCACACCATGCATACGCAGGAGGACGGCGAACACGGGCGTTCAGGAGCCGTCGGCGTCGGCGGCGACGCGTGGGACGACAGCGCGCTCGTACGCGCCTACGACGACGCCATCGCGCGGTACGGTCAAGGTAACGCGCACGCGTCGACGCCTACGCGTGACGCAACTTCGCCGTCATCGTCAGACGCGCGGCCACGCGCTCCGGCGTCGCAGGCGAGACGAAGCGCGCCCGACGCGGCGAGCGGCGAGCGACCTCGCGCGACGGCGCAACCGCCGCCGCGTTCACCGCCGCCACCGCATCGCAGGTCATCGCCTTCGCGCGCGCCGTACGGTGCCGACGCACAGCCATACTTTGACCCGCGGATGTTCGAGCAACGGCCTGGATATCAGCGACCCGGGTCGCAGCCGGGGTATTACTACTCCGATTACGATTACGCGCCTCCGCCTCTGGCGTCGTCTTCGCGCGACGAGTATTACCACCGCGCACCGTATCCACCACCGCCACCGCGGCAGTACGATCCATACGATGCTTATGGTGGCGAATACGCCGTCCGACACCCGCCGTTTGAAGATGAGTTTGCGCAATTTTCTCCGTTTAGAGGTTCCCGGTCGCCGCGAGGAGGAGCGCCGCCGCCGCCGCATCGATACCCACCGCCACCGCATTCGCCGGCACACCACCATTCGCCACGAAGAGCGGCGCCGTCGGCGATGGGGCCACCGAGAGTGCCGCCGGATATGACAGAATCTGCGTATGAGACGGCGCATTCGTACGCGGACGACGGCTACGACCCGGATGAGTTGGCGAATTTGTTACTCGCGTGGTACTACGCGGGATACTACACTGGCTCGTTTTCACGAAAGCCCGATCACGACGGTGGCGCGCATTAACACTGATGATGCGCGCGATAGACAACGAGATAAGTTGATATAGTAAAATAATAGACGCCTCAAATTCACTTACACCCCCGCTACGTACGTATTAAAATCAGCGCGAATGCCGAGACTCTTTAAGAGTTTTAATACAAGTCTCGTTGTACGGAAACGACCGGACCGTCTCTTAAACCAAGCGGCGTCGTTGACTTCTCTTCAGCCTTACGTTGCTTAGCGCGCTCTCGCTTGCGCTCATTCTTTCTTTGCGACTTGGACTTTGCCAA
>JACLAB010002994.1_pt1 | contig 10357 bp, 8 predicted proteins | sample 8027921 | NCBI WGS metagenome assembly JACLAB01 (sample SAMN15725117, study PRJNA655200) | protist metagenome | isolation source: fluorescence activated cell sorting (FACS) single amplified genomes of... | place: USA: West Boothbay Harbor, Gulf of Maine | collected 2000-07-19
CGCCAGGGAAGACGATTCCGCGATTAATAATTCCTCCGCCGCCGACGAAGCGACGGATACGTCCATCATGGTGGACGACATCGCCGTGTCGAACTCCCCGGACCGAAGCAGCGAAGAGACACGTGGAGGAGACGGCCGGCGAAGAGACACCGTCGACGCCGACCAAGTTCGCGCGATGACCGTGGAGGCGATGGAGCGCATCATCTTCGGACCCGTCGGCGACCTAGACCGTTCGCTCGACGTCCTCGAAGACCTGGGACGGGGACACGCGCGCGGCACGGACGGGCAGGGTGCCAACACCAGGGACGCGGGCACGGGCGCCGGGTCCGTGACCACGCACACGACGGCCACCGCCACCGGCGTCGGCGCCGGCGTCGGCACGGGAACCGAGACGGTGCTCCTCGCCCGCGACGTTGACCGCGCGCGTTCCTCCAGGCACTCCTCCAGCTCATCCGCCAGTAGATCTCACTGGCCCGGGCCCGTGCAGTTGCCCGAGTGGATAAACGAGGAACGAGCGCCGAGTCACTTCAAGTGCCCCATCACCCTCTGCGTGATGCGCGAACCCGCGGTGACCCCGGCCGGTATCACGTACGAACGATCCGCGTTGATGCAGTGGCTCGACCACCAGCACGTGGAGCCGTCGACGAAGCGCCGGCTGAAGCGTTCGCACGTCGTGCCGAACTTGACGCTGCGGGCGATGATTGAGGATTGGCTCCAGCACGAGCGGGACGTGCGGTCGGGCAAGTCGGGCGGCGGCGGCGGCGTCGATGGATCCTCGGGCGGTCGTATCGACAATCACGGAGGGCTACCCCCGGGCGCGGCGGCGGTGCTGCAGGCGGATCGGGACGCGCTGAGGGCGGTGCGTCAGCGCATGTACGCGGCGCTCAAGGAACGGGCGGCGATGGGCGTGTGCTACGAGGAGCAGCGGTGGGAGGCGTACCGAGAGAATCGAAATCGGGAGGAGGGAGACGGGACGATCAATCCCGAGGGTCCGGACGTCGAGGGTGTCGCGGAGGATACGTCCGGCGGGGAGTCGGGTTCGGGTTCCACGTCGCCCGAGCGTATCCGCATGCTTCAAAGCGCGCGCGTCACGGGGGCGCACCGCACCGGGCTGGCGTCGGTGTTTGGCCCCGAGCTCCCCGCGGAGCCGTCGAATCAATCCGCCGGTGAAGAGCTGACCGCGGACCCCCCGGGCAGCCTGGACGCCACGCTGGACGACGCCGCCATGAACGATTGATCGGATTGATGTATGTTACGATAGTATGTAAGAACACTTGAGGTACACTACGATTGATGTTGGTACGGTTACGACTTAAAGGCCCTTGAGGTCTCCCGTCATGAGCTTCGTGGGCTCCCTGCCTCCGATCTCCCCCGTCGCCCCTTTCCACTCCGTCGTCCCGAGCGAGTACCCCCAGTCGGACTGCGTCTCAATCTCGATCCCCTCGCCCTCGCTCGCCTCCACCGGGTAGCACATGCACAGCAGCGCCATGCCCTCCTCCTGCTCCTCCTCGGAGAGCGTGAACTCGAGGTCCGCGATGTCCCGGTGGTCGACGCTGCCCTTGGTGCACTTGGCCACGCACGCGCCGCAGATGCCGCCGCGGCAGGTGAACGGGAGCTCGAGGCCCGCGTCGATACCCGCGTCGAGGATGTACTGGTCCTCCGGGCACTCCACGGTGACGTTCTGGTTGTCGGCGCCGAGGAAGGTCACCTTGATGGGCTTTCCGGTGCCGGGGCCGATTTTTCGCTTGTCCAGGTCGATGGTGTTGCGGGCCATCTTGTCCTCCGCGCGGCACACGAGGCCTCGCGATCGGTCCGTCCTGGACGTGGACCTGGTGGAGAGGGCGCGCACGGCGGCGCCGGCGAAGGAACTCGCGGTAAGAGCCATGGTCGCTCGGTTGATTGTGCGTCGGAGTGGCTCTCGTTTTTCGCGGATACGGATCTCTATTTTGGCGGCCTGTGATTGGTCGAATTCGTGTACGGGCATTTAGTCACTGAAAACATGCAAATAGGCAAAATTGAAAGCCCTCGTTCGAACTCGCGAGGTCGTCATCATCCCAGGGCTGCCGGGAGGACCACCACTCCTCGCGGAGCTCGACCCACCGGCCGTGCCCCATGGGTGACTTCGACCCTTACGCCAGCATGGCGGAGTGGCAGAGAGGCGTGGTCGAGCCCTTCGCGGAGATGTCCGGCATCCCCCCGGGCACCGTACTCTTCGCCTTTGCGCTCTGGACGTCCCTCCCGTTGGGCGCGCTCTTCCAGCTCATACCCAGCTCTTGGACCACGCTCAAGAACGTGTACTCGTTCGTCTCCGGTGCGCACATCTCACGACTACGACGAATCCCAAACGCGGTATCGATCCACCGATCGAATACCACTCGAACGACCGGCGCGTGAAATCCACGCGACGGCCGCGATCTCGCCCCGATGGCACCGCGCCACGTAGCGCTCCTCCATCTTCCCGGGATCGACCAAAAGATAGATGTCCACCCGCCGACCACCGCCACTCACCTCCTCCCACACCCACTCTGCTCATGAATACCTCAGGCGTCGCGCTGAGCCTTTTCGCGTTCGGGTCATCCACGTACACGTGCGCGGTCCTCGGCGTCTTCTCCTACGCCGCCATGGCGTTCGATCGCAAACGATGCGGCTACGTCGTCTTCGCCGGATCGTTCGCGTACCTCATCTACTTCCACGCCTTCTCCGCGTCCGGGGAGGCGTGGAAAGCGGGTAACATCGACATCACCGGCCTCCTGATGGTACTCACGCTCAAGGTGACGGCGTGCGCGCTGAACTACCAGGACAGCGGCACGATCCCGAGCGCCGAGCTCAACGATTTTCAGCGGCGCCGGGCGGTGACGCGTCTCCCCGGGGTGTTGGAATACGCCGGTTGGCTCATGTTCCCGTGCACGCTCGTCGTCGGACCGGCGATCGAGTTCCGGGATTACCACGACTGGCTCCATAAGAAGGGCGTGTGGGGTGGCAAGGGTTGCCCACGCGTGTGGGGCCGGTGTTTAGTGCTCGTGCTCTACTCGCAGGTTTTCGCCGCGGTGCACATGATCGTCATGCAATACTACACCCTCGGGAACACCTACCTGGGCACGGACTGGAACGACAAAGGCGTCCTTCTCAAGTTCTGGGAGCTCCACATCCTCGGCCAAGGGTCGCGGGGTAAGTACTTCTTCTGCTGGGTGTGGGCGGAGGCTGCGTGCGTGGCGTCCGGGATCGGTTTCAGCGGGTGAGTTTCTTTTCGTTCTCTGACTGTTTGCCCGTACTGACGTTTTGTTTTACGCAGAGTGGACGAGACGACCCGTAAGCCGCGATGGACGACGTGCACCAACGTGCGTCCGATGGGAGTGGAGAAGGCTGCGACGTTCGTGGAGATTCCCCACCACTGGAACGTGCAGACGGGGATATGGCTGCGTCACTACGTGTACGACAGGACCACGCCCAAGGGTAAAAAGCCGGGTTTCACGAACATTCTCATCACGCAGGTGGTGTCCGGCGTCTGGCACGGCTTATACGCCGGGTACTGGCTCTTCTTCGTCAGCAGCGCGGTGTTCCTTCAGGGGAGCAAGAGCATGTTCCGGTGGCAACGCGCGAACTGGCCGAGGCGGTGGAGCGCGGTAATCGATTTCCCCCACTGGCTGCTCACCACCGTGGGTCTCAACTACCTGTGCGGGGCTTTCATGTTGGTCACCTACGAGCAGTGCATGGCGGCGTGGGGCAGCGTGTACTTCATCCCGCACTGGATCGTGCTGTTCATGCTCGTCTTTGGCGAAGTGTTCAAGGGGAAGAAGAAGAAGCCGCGCGTCGAGGCGACGAACGGGGATACGACGCCCGTCGAGGCGAAGAAGGAGCAGTAGCGCGGCCGTTAGCGCGTCTCGATACCATTTTTTACTGTCCCATCCCGTTTCCCGGGAAAAAATCGTATCCGCATTGTCATCCGCGAAAGGTCGAGCGCCATAAAGGCTGGCATCTCACGCCCCGACGACACGAACCGTCGCGTACAGCGCGTCGATGTCCCTCGCGACGTCGTTCAACGCTTTCTCACCCGCGCGTCTCCGACCCGTCGTCCCCACCAAGACCAAGGGGGCTCCGACGAGGGCCACACTCCAGACGTCAACTCTTTTTCCAAAGTTCAGCATCGTCTCGCGACGACCTAATTCAGTCACTCCGCGCCTCGCGGTCCGCTCCGCCGCCGCGTCCGGTTCCGACGGATCCGGATCCGAGGTGGACACCGGGGTCGCCTCCGACTCCTTCCTCGAGCTCCGCACCGAGGCGTCGCTCGCCATGGAGGCTCCCGACGCCCCGGCGATGAAGGGCACGGTGGATCCCGGAACTCTGGGCGGCTACGAGACTCTCGAGGACATGCTACGCGCCCGCCTGCCCCCGGAGGAATTCGCCGAAGCCATGCGGGTCATGCAGGGTAGCAACATGGGCGCCGCGGTGCGATCCCTGGACGTCCCGCCCGAGTGCACAGCCGCCGCGGACGCCGGCGACTTTGACCTCAAGGCGTACCAGTTTCTCGGCGCGCGCGAGCAGATGAGACCCGACCGCGTCACGCGACTCGGCCTGGTCCAAAATAAGATCGTGCTGCCCACCGACGCGCCCGTCGAGGACCAGCGCGAAGCGCTGTGGAAGCGATGCTGCGAGATGATCGACGCCGCGGGAGCCGCGGGGGTCAACGTCTGTTGCCTCCAGGAGGCGTGGACGATGCCATTCGGATTCTGCACTCGCGAGAAGTACCCATGGGTCGAATTCGCGGAACCCGCCGAGGACGGACCGACCACGCGGCTGATGCAACGCAAGGCTCGACAGTGGAACATGGTCATCGTCTCGCCCATATTGGAGCGCGATGAACGACACGGCGGCACCGTGTGGAACACCGCGGTGGTGATCAGCAACAACGGCCGGTATCTCGGGAAACACCGGTGAGTTTCATTTTAATTATCATCTCATACGGGCAATTAGACTGACGACGTGTTTTGTCAACAGCAAAAACCACATCCCGCGAGTCGGCGACTTCAACGAGTCGACCTATTACATGGAGGGCAACACCGGGCATCCCGTGTTTGAGACGGCGTTTGGCAAGATCGCGATCAACATCTGCTACGGCAGGCACCACCCGCTGAACTGGCAGGCGTTCGGGTTGAACGGAGCGGAGATCGTCTTCAACCCGTCCGCCACGGTTGGCGCGCTCTCCGAGCCGATGTGGTCCGTCGAGGGCAGAAACGCCGCGATTGCCAACAACTACTACGTCGCGTCCATAAACCGCGTGGGCACCGAGCGTTTCCCGAACAAGTTCACGTCGGGCGACGGCGGCGAGGCGCACGACGATTTCGGGCACTTCTACGGCTCGTCCTACGTGGCAGGGCCGGACGCGAGTCGCACTCCGAGTCTCTCCAGGTGCCGGGACGGTCTGATGGTGTGCGACGTGAACTTGGGTCTGTGCCGCCAGGTCAAGGACAAGTGGGGGTTTCAGATGACTGCCAGGTACGACATGTACGCGAAGTTCTTTCGTGAGTTCACGGACATGAACTACGAGCCGCAGGTGATCAAGGACCCGAGCCTCGGGGACACTGAGGATGACTTCACGTTTTGAGATTCAAAAGTGTAATTCGACTAGCGCTATTCTTTCGTATCAATACTACGCCGCGCGCCACGCCGAGAGGACCCCGCGATCGTCGCCGACGACCAACGACCCGCCGCGGAGGTCCGCGATCGCCCGCACGCCCCCGGACCCTTTGTCCACCGCCCGGAAACTTCGGCCCGCCACCTCCCGAATTTCCCCGGATCCGGAAGCAACCGCCCACGCCCTCACCCATCCGTCATCCCCGCCCGAGTAACAGTCCACCGCGTCACCGCCACGTGCGTTCACGATGCACCGCACCTTCGAGCCGGTCGGTCCGTGCGCGTCGACCACGCGCCCGCGCGGCGTGAGGTCGGCGACGTCCCACGAACGCAGCACCCCGCCGTGGCATCCAGAGACGAGGAATTCGTCCCCGCCGACCGTGACGAGCGACGCTACCCGCCCAGGGTGCGACGACGCCGGCGTGAGGTCGTCCGGACGCAGCGGAGATATCGTCGGTGGCTCGTTCGCATCCCCCGCGGGTTGAACGTCCCATCCTCGCACGGTTCCGTCGGCGACGCCGGCGAAGAGTCTGTTCTTTCCGCTCGAAGTCGCGCGCAGAGCGAGGATATCCCCGGTGAATATGTTCAGCTCGTTCGCGTCCACCAGGACGCCGTCGCCGACGTCGCGCCACACGCGTACGTAGTTACACGCGGTGCTGAATCCCCACAGTGTGTCCCCTTCATTCAGCCTCGCGAGCGCCCGCACCCATCCGGTGTGGTTCTCGACGCGCCCCGCGCCACTTAAAGGGTCATCTCGTCGTCGTCGTCGTCGTCGCGGCGGCTGAACGATGCGACGACCGTCGAAGCGCAGCGCGCGTGCGTCGCGCGCGTGCGTCCCGACGTACACCGTCGATCCATCGTCCGCCGTATCGACGCACCACCAAGGGGTCGAGCCGTCCGAGGGTTCCAGCCTCTCCACGAGGACCATCGCGCCGTCTTCGTCATTCGCATCGATGGTCCCGTCTTCGTGGATCCTCCACGTCGCGGCGGTTCCGTCCATGGATGTGGACATCACGAGGAGCGGGCGGTCGGTGGCGGGATCGGGAGGGATCACGGCGAGCGCGAGGACGGCACCGGTGTGCGCGGTGGGTTCCAGCGCCACCCTCGTCGTCGTCTCGACGCCATCTTTCGAAGAGGATTTGGGCACCCCGCGACGTAGGAGACGCGTCGAGCGCGTGCGTACGAGTATCGCCCGGGACGAGGCGGGACCCGTCGCCGATGTCGTCGTCAGATGTGATGATGCGATTCGAGACATCCCCCTCGCCCCCCTCGCCCACGCGACGCTCGCTGTGTTGGAAGCACCTCTCGGTTCAGCCAACGGCTTTGTGAAGGCGCCGGTGCGCCAAAAATGAAAACGGCCGAGGGGATGGAGTTTTTGATGGTGACGACGGAGCGGCGACGGCGCGTGATGAACGTGGATGTAAAGGAGCTTGAAATTAAAAAGAAAACGTGCATCGGCGCGCGCTACATACGCGTGTGGTGGCGGGGCTGATCCGCCTTATTATCGGTCGCGCGGGTTTCTTGCGTGGAGGCGTATCGGTCCGTTCGCGGTTGCGAGGCCACTCTACTTCATGGTTTTCCCTGTCCAGTTGGCATGGGGAGACCCATAGCCCGTAATTTCCCAAGGGGTCATGCCCTTGTACGGGTCACCGACGCCGGTGATGCCGGATGTGGGCTTGAAGTAGTAGCCGTCGGGCAGGCCGCGCTCGAACAATTCCTTGCAGCCCATGACCTCGTCCTTGGCGTTCTTCTTCTTCTGCTTGAGGCTAGGCCAGCGGTCCTGCTCTCTCGTGTTGGGCACGGGGCCGATGGCGACGCAGTTCTCGGCCATGGCGTAGGCGACGGCGAGGGCCAGGACGGCGTCAGCGCCATCCTCGACCATCACGGACATGTGTGACTGATCACCGGACGGGCCACCACTCATGTCACCACCGTTCGCCGCCAAGAAAATCATGCACGCGATCTCTAAAACATCCCTACAGCCACAGCTTCCATCCCCTTCGGTCGGCGCATCCGCGGTCTCCTTATAGTGCATGTATTTGGACTTGTGCAGGCCGGGCGCCTCAGATGTCGCCTGAAGCTGCTTGTAAGCCGTAAGATTGTCCGGCGCGTTGCAACCGTCCTCCGTGCTTTGGAAACCTGCTGGCCAATCATTCGGCTTGCGCGGCTTGTAGTTGACCGGGTTCTTCCAGGTGTGCATCGTCTTGCCGTGCGCGTCCACGAGAGTCCAGGTCTGCTCGCAGTTCTCCCGGTCGAGCTCGGGGTATCGCATGTTTCCGATATGACTTTTGTCGTCGCCTTCTTTCGTCATAGTCGTACAGATGACCCACCTCTCCTTGAGCCAGCCGGTCTCCTCGCACGTGAGCGTGTACACGGCACCGTCCTGCATCGTGAACGGCGCCTCGGACTTGACCTGGTACTTCATGCCGTACGTCTGACCGTTACCCTTCAACGAGCGATGGTTGTCGGTTTCCGACCTGAAATCATAGCAGGAGTACTTTCCCCAGTCGTGGGTTGCTTCCTCTCCGATTTTTTTTTTCATGGCTTCGTGCTTGTAGATCATCATGGGGCCGCGAGTGTAGAAGTCTTCGCCCTCGCCGAGCTCCTTACCGAGCTTGAACTCGGTCCTCTTTGCCTCGCCCATGGTGATGAGAACCTGGCCCTCATTCTTGTTCTTCGCGTCAGTGCGGACGTAGTTCTGGATCTCAAAAGTCCCGTTGGCCCGGCGAGAGTGGAGCTTGATGTAGAGCCACTCCTTGTTCTCGCTGTTGTAGATCTTGAAGTAGCCGGGGGTGGAGGCCAAGTTCCCGTACCTTCCAGGTAAGACGCCGATGCGGAACTCGGTGGGGCCCTGCGACGGAGATTCGAAGAGGACGTCAGGACGGGGCGAGGCACGGACGAGGGTGGCGCGGATCGGGAAACAGAGGGGTCGCGCCGATGTCGAATTATTCCGATCTGGGGAGGACAGGACCGGAAAACGAGTCCCGATTGGGGTGGGGCTTTCACTCACCTTCGTGGGATCCGGGATCAGTGCATCCGGGGTCTTCGGGATCTTCGATTGCAAGCAACCCATGGTGTTGGTTCTTGCGGTGAGGGAGGTCTTGTGTGCGCGCGCGCGAGTGTGTGTGTGTGTGTGGGGTGTTGTGTTGAATCCTCCGTGTTGAATCCTCCTCCCACGTGCTGAGATGACAGAACAAAGCAGAGTAACGTCCAGTGACGAAGGAACAGAAACATCGAAATATCCAGAAATATCCGCCTCGTGATTGGCTGAAACGTGGATTTCAGGGGATGACGTCAGCGTAATTGCCCACACGGGGTTGGAAAAAATCTATTCGCTCGCGCTGGTCTCGTCGTCATGTCATCCCGCACCACATTTGCACTTGTCGAGGGACGAGTTTTAATGTCTTCCCGCGGAAACGATTTGGGCACCCCGCGACGTAGGAGACGCGTCGAGCGCGTGCGTACGAGTATCGCCCGGGACGAGGCGGGACCCGTCGCCGAGGTCGTCGTCAGGTGGGATGATGCGATTCGAGACATCCCCCTCGCACTCCTCGCCCCCTTCACCTCGTGTCCCCGTCAGTATCGGCCAACGCGTCCGGTGAGACGCATCAAAGTTCAGTTACTTCGAGAGACGGAAGTGCCGTCGGGTCCGAGAAGGTGGTTCAAAACCTAACGCGCGCTGGCGACGCGCCGCACGGATCGGGCGTCGGCGGAGGTCGCGATGAGCACGATATGGAGCGCGCCGGCTCCCTCGCGCGTGCTTAACCTCCGCGGCGCGCCCGTCCCCGAGCGCCCGTCCGACGCCGGCGACGACGACGCGACCGGGTCAGAGTCCAAACCCTCGATCACGGAGGACCCGCCCGTCGAGGACGTGGCGGGCGCCGCGCGCGGGCCCAGGGTGGGGCGCATAGACGCGTGGCGCGACCAGGGGTTCGCGTCCGCGCGCGAGCAACGCGACGCGCTCAAATCCGACCTCGGGCGGTACAACCTACGACGTCGCAGGCAAGGCAGGGCGCCGCTCACGGAGGATGAGTTCGACGCGATGATCGCCGCGGGGGGCGACGAGGTCTCCTCGATATCCGGCTCGGACGATTCAGATTCCGATTCCGACTCCGACGACGACGACGCCGACGCCGGGGGCGCCACCAAGGACCCAACCGAGGCGTACACGGCCGTCCGCGGCGCCGCGGAGGGTGCCCGGGTCGTGTTCAAGGATGACTCCGCCGGCGACGCCTACGCCGTGTGGCGATGCGTCCTCGAGCGAGATGGCAAAAACAGCCGCACGCTCGACGCGGACAGCGCCGTACGCGCGCTGAAGACGCTGCGGGACGACGCCAAGCCGTGGGCGGTGGTGTTGGCCAGGGGCGGGCACTTCGCGGCGTCCGTCTTTGACCCGACGAAGTTCGCGGGTGGCGCGAAGTCGGGGGAGCGGGTTGAGAAAAAGCCAAAGGGACCGATCGAGAACGCCGTCCCGCCGGCGGCCGCGATCGTCCACAAGACCTTCCACAGGTACGTGGTACGCGCCAAGGCGGGCGGGCGGCAGAGCACCAAGGACGCGGGCGGCGGCAAGACGATCAAGAGCGCGGGGTCCTCCATGCGCCGCGCTAACGAGCGCGCTCTCGAGGAGGAGATCCGCGCGTGCCTCTCCGGCTGGAGCGAGACGCTCGAGCGGTGCGCGCTAGTCTTCGTCGCCGCGAGCAAGACGGACCAGAAGACGCTGTTCGAC
>JACLAB010011232.1_pt1 | contig 10352 bp, 11 predicted proteins | sample 8027921 | NCBI WGS metagenome assembly JACLAB01 (sample SAMN15725117, study PRJNA655200) | protist metagenome | isolation source: fluorescence activated cell sorting (FACS) single amplified genomes of... | place: USA: West Boothbay Harbor, Gulf of Maine | collected 2000-07-19
GAACAGATGTAAAGACGCGATTCCGTTGCTTATGAACGTGGCGCAAAAATCTAGAGAACAACACGAACGCATGATGCACATCGATAACATGAAAGATGGGAGAGCGCAAAAGTTAGAAAGTTCTATCCCCGCGCACGAAGCGTTCTTAAGAGCCGGTGGGTGTAAGTTTCTCATGGGCGAAGTCGACGGCGCCATCGAGTTGTATCGCGAAGCGTTGGTCTCCTCGGATAAATTCGCACCAGCATTAGTAAACTGGGGTATTGCGTTAGAGCATAAAAAAGAGTACGACAAAGCCGAAGAAAAGTACAAGCTGGCGGTGGAGAAGAACCCAAATATGGCGGAAGCGTACGCGCGATGGGGCACTTTGAACTTTGGACAAGCGAGAACGCTCGTGCAAGCGTTCGTCCATAAACGGCGCGAAGAGAAGAACAAGAAAAAGGTCTGGAAAGACCCGGAGGAATCGAAGGAGAGAAAAGAACTTGGAGCGTTAATCGATGCGGCGTTTTCGAGGTTGGAGAAAGCGGCCGCTTTGGACCCGAATCACTCGATTAATCAAAGACTCTCGTTTATGAGGCAACAAGCGAAAGCGTTGATTAAAGAAGTCGAAGGTAAGAACGCGAAAATGGACGAGCCGTGGGATTTGAAAGAGGAAAGAGAAAGTAGCCAGCAACAGCAGCAGCAACAATAATAAGGACAAGATGAGTAGTAGCGTATTAAACACAAACGCGTAACGTATTTGTCGTGTTATTAATCCTAAATAAAACATACACCTGCAACAACGAATATCATACGCTTTGTCTTTCTACTTACGCAACTTCCTCTTCTTTTTTTTCGTCAACGCTAATGCTATTATCATCGTCCATCTTCCCTATCTTTTTATTCTCGCTCCTTCGCCTCAAATCGTCCGTTTCTAAACGCAAAATCAACTCTCCTTTTGTTCCGGAGACTTTCAACCCTCTCGTTTTCAAGTCGTGTTTCAACTCCATTCCGGTTCTTCCGAAATACGGTCCGAAATACGCCACGCCATGCTCGGAAACCAAACCTTTCTGCTCCAAAACGTTAAACACGCGTTTGCAAACCACGTCATCTCTGACGATATCCCCGTATTCGACGTCGTTGTTCTTCTGTAACGTCTCTCTCGCGTGACCGTACGCCGCAATTAACAAACTCTCCGCTCTTCCGTGATCCTTCTTCCTTTGCAACATATCTTCCGATTCCGGGAAGACCAGCTTCGCCATCTCGATCGAATCATCTTTACTCGTTTTCTTACCACTCAACCCCAACGCGAGCTTCCACGCCTGAGGTTTCACCACCTCCACTCTCGTCGTCTCTGGGTTCACGCACGATTCTAAAACACCTTTCCATAAACCAAAATTGTATCCTTGCACGAACGCCGTCTGCGCGCTAAAGCCGAACTCGACGCCGCCTTCTTCCACGAATACGACGCTCGAATGTCCACCATTCCCATCGCTCGGCAAGTCCAGCTCTTTCACTTTTTCAATCATTTTTGCCACGTCCAATCGTATCCTCTTTTTCCCGTTCACCGTAACCGTCATCGTCGGCACGTCCACAATTTCAACCGTTTGCACGTCTCCGGCAAAGTCACCCCTTATTATTGCCAACGCCCCTCCTGCGTCGGAATCGCACCCGACCACGGCCCATTTGTACCGTTTCTTCCTCGGCGCGTCGTTCACTTTCTCGTTTTCGTTATTGTTACTCTCGACGACTTTGGCGACGATTTTGACTCTTCTTCTGCTTTTCTCTCGCAACAGAACAGACACCGACGACGACGATTTTGAAGAAGGGGATAATAGATTTTTCTGTGCTCGTCTTCTACTCAAACTGGAAACGTTCGTTGCGAATGATGATGATGATGATGATGATGAACACGACGATGATGATGAAGCAAACGTCCGTTGTTGTTGATTAGTATACGCGGTGGAAGGAGAAGATTGAAATGTGAGCGCGCGCATCATCATCGAATGATGTAGGAGTACTAATACGTCTCTTTGGCGTCGTCTGCAGAGGAGGAGATGAGACATTTAGAAATGTGAAGAGAGTTCGTTTTAAAACGAACACACAAACGTCTCTTTTTTTTCGACTGGTCTCTTTTGGTGGTTTGTACAAAATACTGTATGACAGTAGTTCATAGAATAGATAATAAAGTTCTCACTTATTACAACAACAAGAATGATGATGATGATGATCATTAGTATTAACGATGATGATAATGATGATAATAAAACAGGTAACATATATATAATACATCCATTATTCACATGCGCTCGGCGGCTTTGGGAAGCTTTCAAACGCTGTGGTTCTGGTCTTTTTTTTTATCTGGAAGAAACGACTGCGTCCCAGGAAGGCAACGGGCAGAAACCTTCGGAGATCAAAACGTACTCGGATTTCGCGAAACGCAAGCGAGACCCGTCTTCGAGCATCTTCGTCATCTTATCCGTGACGACTTCGTCGTCTAAGAAAATCGTCGACCCGGGTAACGGCGAGACGAATAAATTTTCAGCATTCAACGTAAATCGAACCGCGTGATTGACGCCCATTTTCAACACGCCTTTGTGCCTTTTCAAACACTTGGAAATATCGAACGGTTCCAACGGGCACTCCAAATTTACATCACACGGCTCGTCTTCGTCCATTCGCGCGTCCATGCACCCAGGTTTGTCTAATAAGAAAGTGAATTGACACGCCGCGCTTTCTTCTTCTTTTTTCTTTTTCTTCATCAAAGTCTTTTGCTGACTCACATAAGATGATGATGATGCGCGGCGTCTGTTATTTAACGCCGGAGAAACGCCCGTCGGTTGAAGACAAGAAATGTAAAGCATTGCGAGCGAGCGGCGAAAAGAGCAAATCTGGGTGCTCTCGTGGTGAGTTCTTTGGTGATTGTTGCAGAGGAAGGAATCGTGAGCGTGTGTGAATGTTGTTGAGCGTCAAAATTCTAAAGCACGACACGTCGGATTTTTCCTTTTCCTGTTTTGGTGTTGGAAGATGAGATCCTTTTTGTCCTCTTTCTTGTCTCGCTGCGTGTGATGGCGTAAAATACATTCATTTAAACAATCTTCTTCTTCTTGACTTCTTCATTACAAAAACTTCACCTTAATAATACTAATAAACAAACAAATTATTCGAGCTAACCACCACCACGGGTAGGCCACTTGGCACCCAACGGTTCCTCCACAAAAGTCCGATCTTTCAACCCGAGCGCAGTGATCACCTTTTCGTACTTCAACGGCTTGGTTCGACGAAGATACTTCAAAAGTTTCTTTCGTCTCTCCAACATTTGCGATAAACCTAATCGACTGTGCTTATCTTTCTTGTGGACTTTTAAATGTTCCGTCATGTACGCGATTTTAGCAGTGAGAGCGGCGATTTGGACATCGGACGAGCCGGTATCCGCCGACCACCGCGCGTGCTCTCTACGAACTCGGGCCAACTCAATCTTGTTGATTTCAGCTTTAGAAGCGGTTTCAACGCCTTTGAATTTGCGAACCATTTCGCGATAGCTGCTCGGATCAAGGCTCAACACCTCCCCGTCCGTGGACAAAAGAGATGTAGGAGTGGTGGAGACGAATCTCCTTCCTCGAAGGAAAGAATTGTTGTTTGTTTCATTTGTTGTTGTTTTTGTCGTCGTCGCCGTCGTAAAGAACGATGCTGCTGCTGGTGGTAAAACCAAAGCTCTCTTTTTATCTACTACGGTTGTACTTGTTGTTGTTGCTAAAAGTCGATGCCCCCCTTCGATGAAAGACGAAGAGCGACCTCGCGCGGCTATTCTCCTCCATAAACTCATTTTCAATATAATTCTAATAAACTACTAATATAAGTCAAAGAATATATGAAATTAAGCGGCGTTGGAGTTCGGCGACTTCTTCTTGCCCGGACCGACGACGACGTTGACAAATCTTCTGTTGTAAACGATGCGCTTGCCCGCTCTTCCCTTTGGGCGTTTCTTCGTTTCTTGTTTGGCAACTATTAATAATTTGGTTTCAAAGAGAGTGGTGTAGTGAGGGAAAGAAATTATGTTAGTCATATGTGATATCGACAAAAGATATGAACCGAAGTGAAAGCGATGAAAGAGAGCGCACTGACGCGTGAACATAACCCAACGCGATCTGTTCCGGTGAGGTTCCGATCCCACGTAACTTCGCGACACCTCTTTGACGCCGCATTTCCGAGCGCCGATTTTCACCGTCGCTACACGAGAGAGGGCTTCCCACAAAAGGTGCAAAAATTACGCGTATGCGCGCGAGGGATTCGATAAAAAAACCTCCACGCGAACGATTACAAATCACTATTCTCGTTCAAAACGACGTACCCTTCGGAGTTTGACCTCGGACTTTACCGGCACGAGCGAGCGAACCGTGAACTTTTCCCATTATACGTTACGTTTATGCACGTAAGATTTGAGTCTTAGTTTTTTTTATGCCGGATTTCGCGTCGTCTTTTCCTTCTTCAGTTTTGTTTTTTTCGACGGATCAAAACGTCGATTTTTATAGCCGTTGTTGCCACTTTTTTAGCGACATCATCCTCGCCGACTTATACACACACACACACACACACAAGAACAACAAAAATGCCTTCCGACGAACAACAACTCGCAGAACCACTCCTCGACGACGGCGGAAACGACCGATTCGTTTTGTTTCCGTTGAAGTACGATGCCGTTTGGGAAATGGTACGTTTATCATACGATATCATTTCTTCTATTTTCAAAAATCTTTCTGTTTTCGAAGCGTTTGAAATTTGTGCGTGTGCTGACGTTCTCTCCTCTCTCTCTCTCTCTCTCTCTCTTCCTATTATCAATTACAGTACAAGAAAGCGCAAGCGTCGTTCTGGACCGCTGGTACGTTTTACTTCTTCTTCTCGTTCGTTCTTGTCTCTGTTCTTCTTTAGTTCTTCTTCTTCTTTGCTCTCGCTTTGGACATTTCAAAAATTAACCTTCTTCTTCTTTCCCTGAAACTCTCTCTTTCTCTCTCCGATTTCAACAGAGGAAGTCGATTTACAAGACGACATGAAGCACTGGGAAAAGCTCACCGCGGACGAGAAGCACTTCATCTCGCACGTGTTGGCGTTCTTTGCCGCTTCGGACGGGATCGTCTTGGAAAACTTGGGCGTTCGTTTCATGAAGGAGATCCAAATCCCGGAGGTACGTTTTTTGTTTTGTTTTTCCCCCCTCTTTCCGAGAGAGAAATGTGTGCATCCCCGCGCGAATTCGTATTCGTATTCTCTGCGCGTTCTTCATCACGCGAACGTGATACTCACCGAAAACCACTCTTTTCACAGGCACGAGCGTTCTATGGATTCCAAATTGCCATCGAGAACATTCATTCTGGTACGTTTATTCGATGATCGTTTTTAAACGCCGCGCGCTCCTCTCCTTCATGATTTTTTTTTCCGTTCCTCCTCTCTCTTTCTTTCGACACCTTAAGAGGATGACGTCAAGGGGAAGAATAAAACTAACATATGCCGAAAATAAAAATTTTCTTTCATGAATTACAACAGAAATGTACTCTCTCCTCATCGATCAATACATCAAAGATCCGGTGGAGAAGACGAGATTGTTCAACGCGGTCGATACGATCCCGTGCGTGCAAAAGAAAGCCCAATGGGCGTTGAAATGGGTGCGTGATCTCGTTGCGCGTTTTGTATGTCGTTTACTTTTGCGCGAATAATGTGCGCACCCTCGTTTGAAACTTTTTCTTTGATCTGTGAATGGAAACTTACCCTTTTAAATTATAACGTATTAAACGAAACAGATTGACGGCTCTGAATCCTTCGCCGAACGTTTGGTCGCGTTCGCCTGCGTCGAAGGCATCTTCTTCTCCGGCTCTTTCTGCTCAATCTACTGGCTCAAGAAGAGAGGCATGATGCCGGGGCTCACCTTCTCCAACGAGTTGATCTCCAGAGACGAAGGTTTGCACAGAGATTTTGCGTGCTTGCTTTACACGATGTTGAACAACACGCCGGGCGAGGAGAAGTTGAGAAAGATTGTTACCGAGGCGGTTGAAATTGAGAAGGAGTTTGTGTGCGACGCGTTGCCGTGCGCGCTCGTCGGCATGAACGCCGACATGATGAGAGATTACATCGAGTACGTTGCCGATCACTTGCTCTCGCAGCTCGGCTTTGCGAAGGAGTACAACACCGCGAACCCGTTCGACTGGATGGAATTAATTTCTTTGCAAGGCAAGACGAACTTCTTTGAGAAACGTGTCGGCGAGTATCAAAAGTCTGGCGTCACCGGCGGGTCTGGCTCCATGTCTACCTTTGCGCTCGACGAAGACTTTTAATGTTATTATTCTTTAAGCAGCGGCAGCAGAACCAGCAGCAGCACAGCAAATTAGTTTGGGAGAGAGAGAGAGAGAGAGAGAGAGAGAGAGAGAAATTGTAAATGTACAAGGACGTGAAGAGAGGAGGAGGAAAAGAAGAAACGAGTTGGGAAGAGACGCGTGGAAGTGAAGAAGAAGAAAGAGGAGGAGGAAGAGACCAACTTATTTCAAAGAAGGAGAGAAAAGAGGTGAGGAGTTTTCCCGAAATTGAGACGGGGAAACGTGCGATTACATAAATACTACTATTATTAGCGCGCTGATAAATCCTACGTAGCGTTGTCAGTGAACCGAACAAACAAATACTTAAATTATTATTACTCGTACGAGTATTCGTATTTTAACTCTTTCAAAGCGGCTTTCTATGCTAAAACTACAAATTTCCATAACTAAAAATCCAATCTCTAAAACTAAACTCTCATCATACCGTCGCTTTGTCACGATTACGTCTCGTAGTTCTATATCGCTTCACCGCGCGGAACTGTCGTCGAGCTACGCAATACAAAACCGTGAATATAGAGACGAGGAGTAGATATTTCCATGTGTCGATATCCTGGTCTCTCGCCCCGAACATCTGCGACCTCGCGTGGCCTTTCCTATTTATCTTATTACTCCCTCTCAGTCTTGCACCTGTTCGAAGTTGACCGGCGCCACGAAGCGACTGGTAGTCATGATTCGTGTTAACAGGAAGTACTGAATCCGAAGGAGAAGCCAATAATGCAAATGTTGTTTCTGCTTCTTCTTTTTTTCCTCCATCGCTCAGCGCCGTTCTCGACGAACCACTTCCATCTTCCTCTTTTCTTTCTCCGACTGCGGGATGCGCCCGCATCAAATGCGCAAAGCTCAACCCTGCTCCCGCCCACGACTCGACGACATCATCGTGCTTCTCCTTTGTGACAGGATTAAACATTGCGAAGCAATCGTCAAAGTGCGCCTGCGTGTCGCCATAAATTTCCCACGTAAACGCCGCTGGAACTTTCACCACATCAAACGCGTAATCCGTTACCGTCCCGTGCGCTAAATATCCGACGCCTTTCCCTCCGCTCCCAGTCACGCACCGTTTCCCGCAGTGCATTTGATTGATCTCCTCACCAATCTTTCTCGCAAACTCTGGATACTCTCCTTTCGGTTCCTCGTTCTTGTGATCGTACGGCGTAAAAATAGCCTCCATCCCCGAGTGCACGTTTACCCAAGCGTGCGGTTTCACGTCTTTAAACAATTTCTCCAAAACTTTCGACTCGGGTTCTGACATCGCGTAAGGGCCTGGAAACTCCTCGTTCGGATCGTAATCTTTCTCTTTGACGCCGAAATTTACCGGAAAATTTCTATTCACGTCCACACCTCGACCGTTCTTCCGTTCGCAAAACTTCTTTGACTCTTCCACCATCGCTCGGCCGTTGACGTTTTCAATCGGGATGATGGTAAACGTCGTTTGTTTTAACGATTCGAGGAAAGAGTGGCGGTCAGTCGTCGCTTTCTGCATAGAGAATGCACTGCTGGTGTTGCTACTGTTGTCTTCTTCTTCGTCGTCTTCTTCTTCTTTTGCCGCGGCCTCGACTAACGTCTCCATAAATCGAAACGCCGTATCCACCGTAATCAACTCTCTCCCGTGTTCTCCAAAGTCAAACATCAGTCTCGTTTTCTTCCTATTCTCAACCTCGTCAAACTTTCCGTCTAAATTAATCGTCACCACGGGGATGATCACGGAATACGACTTCGCGTTCGCGTTCCCGCCAAATTCGGCGATTTTATCCCCGACGCCGTTCGCCGTCGATTTCTTCACGTATTTCACCCGTAACACGGATCGATAATCCGTTTCCAACTTTACTAACTTTTCTTTGATTGCGTTTTGGGTGAGATAATAGGAAAAATCGGGTTTCGCGCGCGTGTTTGGTTTCATCTTCTTTCTTTCTTTCACCACCACCACTTTGTTTCGAGAGAGATGCTATTACTCTTCTCGATGTTCAACAACAACGCGCGTCTCCTCTCTCGTTCTCATCATCCGAACCGTTTTAAAGAGTTCTTTTGTATTCTCTCTCTTCTTTTTTCTGATGATTTTTTCATATGTCAAAGCAAGAAGTTGAATCAAAAAACATCACACTGCAGCAGAGTTAAAAAGTAAACAACAACATGTCTTCGACGACGCTTAATGATGACGAGAAGAAGAAGAAGAAGCAGAAAGACGAATCCAAAAACGAAGAAGAAAAAGGAGGAACAATCATCCCATCTTCGGTTCGCGCGGACGGTTCGGTGCGTAAACCCATCCGCATCCGCGCGGGATACGTGAACCAATTTGAAGTCAAAAAGTACGTCTCTCCGGCGCTGAGACAAGAAGAAGTTAAAGAAGAAGAAGAAAAGAAGAAGGCTTCATCGAGTGCGAAGAGTAGTAGTAGTAGTAGTAATAATAATAATAATGAGAATAGCAGTAGTAATAGCGCGGTGATCTCTGCTACTTTGAATAACAACAACAACAATACGACGGCGGCGCAAAGGAAGAACGCGAAACGACGAGAGAAGAAACGACTGGAGCAACTGCAAGTGGAAGAGCAAAAGCAAGAGAAAACGATACCGACGAAGAAGGAAGAAGAAGAAGGAGCAAACGCAGAACAGGAGGAATACTTGACGACGGAAATCAAACAGTTACGAAAGCAATTGCAACAGTGCGAACGGATCGAACGGAAACGCATCGAGGACGAGTCGAAAGTTAGGCCGAGCGAGTGGGTGAAACTCGGCGAGTACGACGAAACCGTCGACGCTTTAGAGAAGCTGCAGAGAGATTTAGCGAACATGCAGTTTCCAGCTTCAGAGGAGAAAAAGGAGAAGAAGGAACGCAAAGAGTGAATAGTATCGTTTAGAACACCTTTTAATTGTATTTTGCTAATAACTCGCGCGCGCCCACTTCGTCTATTGACAATAAATCTCTTCTCTTTTTCTATGCATGTGTTTTACAACTCGCCGTCGTCGTCGCGACGCGTCGAAGCGCTCCTACCGTTGCTCCTCTTCATCTCCTCCGACTTCCTTCTCCAAATTTCCATCTCGTCCTCGTGGTTCAATCCTAACTTCTCGTGCAATTTCTGTCTCTTTCTATCCCTGTGTTCTAACTTCCTCTTCAAATGTGACTCGTCCGCGAGTAACTTTTTCTTGTGCTCGATATCTCGCACCGAACTCGCCGCTTTCCTGTTTTTCGGTTTCTCGTACCCGTAAAACACGTCTCGGACGATCGTTTTAAGACTATAATCCGCATTCGATAACGACAGAAGAGGATTAAACACGTTTCGGTGAAACGCTTTCCCCACGTAGAAGATAACGATCGCGTAACACGCGCATTTGATCGCTTTTTCAATCGCTCTCACGAGAAGCGACGGTGGCGGGTCGATGTTGAATTTTGAAGCTCTTCTTCTTCTTCGACTGCTACTGTCATCACTACTTCTCGGAGAGTGAGGCGGGGAAGTCGCCGCGAGCGTTGGTTTCTTTATTTCTTGTTGTTGTTGTTGTTGCATCGCAGGCAGCGATGGCTCCTCTTCCGCGATAGAAGACATCATCTTTAACAAAGAAGAGAGGAATTCTTCTTGTGAGACATAACTCTTTTCTCTCGTGCCTTTTTCTGTTTGCTCTTTTCTTCTTCTTCTCATTTTTCAAGCAAATTTTTTACAATCTCTTCTTCTTCCACTCTTTCCCGCGCTTCAAACACATTTGAAGAACTTTTAGACATCACAACATTTTTGCGTGACTTTTCTTCAAACGCACACCACCACCTGTGATCGATCATCGCGTGATTGTTGTTGTTGTTGATAGTGTTGTTGTTGTTGTTGTTGTTCTCTTTTTGTAGCACATTATTAGTACACGCCGCACGACGACGCACGGAAGGAAAAAAGTCATCATCTGATCTCATCCGAGGAGGCAAAAATGCCGCGGCAACAAAAGATGACGAAGAGCACAACAACGAGAAGAAGAAGAAGACGAACAACAACAACAATATCATCATCGGGGTTGTTGGCATCGTTAAACAAGCCGATG
>JACLAB010008992.1_pt1 | contig 10349 bp, 6 predicted proteins | sample 8027921 | NCBI WGS metagenome assembly JACLAB01 (sample SAMN15725117, study PRJNA655200) | protist metagenome | isolation source: fluorescence activated cell sorting (FACS) single amplified genomes of... | place: USA: West Boothbay Harbor, Gulf of Maine | collected 2000-07-19
TGTCGCTCGGGGCGTCGTCGACGGAGTCGGCCGAGTCGGCGTTGGAGAAACGCGTGGACGTCGATCGACCGGTGGTGCTCGTGGACGAGGGGTCGGAGGTTTGCGCTGAGGTGGAGAGGGCGTTTTCGGAACGAATGGGGGCGAAAGTGATGGTTATGGAGGGTGGAATGCGGGCGTGGATGGAGGCGGGATATCCGACGAGCGGAGAGGCGCGGAAGACTTCGTCGAAACGACGGTTGATGATTTGGGCGCCGCCGCGTTCGCGATCCACGGCGCTGGAGAGATCGCTGTCGAAACATTCGCAAGCGATGACGATGCACGAGTTGTTTACGGAACCGTTTTTAATGGAACGGAGTCCGCATAATTATCAGAAGATTATCGACGGGCAGGCGGCGCAAAGCGTGCAGGCGAGCTGCGGCGCGAGCTATAAGACGGCGCTCGAGGTGCTCGCGACGGATTTTTCATCGCAGAGCAAACCGTTTTTGGTGGCCAAGGAGCTCTCTTGTTATTTTGATCAAGAGCAAATCACCGACGAGTGGTTGTTGCGTTTCAGACACGTCGTCCTCGTGCGGGATCCGCTCGAGACGCTCAAGTCGTTTTACAGAGTCTCTGTCGAAGGCGATAAACCGAGCTCCTACTTTGACGTTTCCGAGGCTGGATTCAGAGAATGTTTTATGATACTCGACCGTCTGCACTCGATCGGTGCCGAGTGCGAAGCGCTCGAGGCTGACTCTGATTTGATGAAGCACCCCGAAGAGACGTTGCGACGCGTCTGCAATTTAGCCGACGTCAAATTTGAAAAGTCAATGCTCGCGTGGGAAGCGAAAGAGCTCGCGTCTTGGCAAAAGTTCCGCGGTTGGCACGACGATGTTTCAAACTCCACAGGGTTCCAGGCGATCGAGAAGCCACCTCTGGAATACCCAAAGGAGGTATTCGCGGGCGCCGCGCGGTGCAGGCCGTTTTACGACGCGATTCTTTGGTCGTCGATGCGTACGATGGAGACGTGGCCGACGGTTCGCGCGCTCGATCCGGCGGCGCACAAGTACAACGTCATCATCAGTGCGAATGACGATCACCCCGCTCGTGACATGCACGCCAAGTTTCTCGCGGCCCGTTTGCCCGGGGCGAGCGTACACATATTGCAGCCAAAATGGGTTCGCGAATCCACGACGAATCTCCTCGACGTCTTGGCGTCGCCCTTTGTCCTGTGCGGATCAAAGTCAAGGGTGGAGGAGATGCACGCGGCGATTCAAATTGCGACCAATGACGACGCCATGCGCGTGGCGAGAGGGTTGATTTTGGGCCGAGGCGTACTCGACGAAGATGTTGAACGTCTTCCGTTTCCGTGCACCGTCGTCGAGCCGACGGTGAGCCTCATCGATCAACCAGAGTTTATTGAAAAGTTGGAAGAGACGATTCTGCCTGACCTCCGCGCGATGTGATGCATCACATGGCGCGGGTGTATATACGAATGTATGAATTTACGTTGAACGCATTTTATTGTTTGTTTGTTTGTTTGTATGTAATCAAACCGATTGACGATTGCGGCTACAACACGCTATATGATACAACAAGAGCGAACGCGGCGCTCATCGTCGGCGTTCCTTTTGAAGATGTTTCGCCGCCACCTCGCGCGTGGATGTTAAACTACTTCCCTTTCTCGAAATATACCGGAGTAACGACGTGGTTCGAAACACATCGAGCGGGGTGTAACCATCCATGAGAGATTTCATCGATCCAGAGCACCGCATGGACATGTTGCTCACGTTTCTCCAAACCGGATTGACAATGTCTTCGTCTGGCCCGATACTTTGCACTGATTCGGCAAAGTCGGACAATTTGACACCATTGAACGCGACGGACACTGGGAGCACGGACATTTCCGATTTCGACTTGATGCTCAACACGAGCTCATCCTCCTTCAACGTGGACAAAAGCACGAACGGGGTACCGTGCCAAATCACCGTTCGAGGCGTCGTCTTTGGTGGCGCGTCTGGAATGACGTCGTCGACGACGGGGAGTCTCCTTTGCAACCAGAGACGTAAGATTTCAGCCACTTGCTGCAAGATATCGAATGTCATGCGATCTCCGAATCCATCTACGAGAATGACGTCCGGGTCCGCGACGAGGGCTTGAATCAGTGTCAGTTGAAATTCCGTCAACGGATCCAAAATAGAGGACACCGCCGACATGCTCACCGTGCCCCAGTCTTCCCGGTAACCGTCGCCCAAAATCGAGGGCGTCAGTTTGATGGCCTCGCACAGCTTGTACAGCATCCTGGAATCGTAGTAACGCTGCAACGCCGCGACGCGACGCGCTCGGTGACATTTCGGTGGTAATCTCGAACGCTCGAGCGTGAGATTGAGCGTGAGATTTTCTTGAAAATGCTCATTCATCAAGATGGAACTCTTCGTGGCAACCATGCGCGCCGCGTAATGGATAACCAATGGATTCAACGTCGCCACGCCAGTGTACGGAACATCCGTACCGATGAGTACGTTCATGAGTGTACTCGAAAACGTACCGCGCGTGCGACGGATGCCGATGAACCCACCCGCCTGAATGCTATGAATGACGGAATGATTTTCGTCAAATGCGTTGAGACCGTTGAACAACGTCAGCGGCTTGGTTATGTTGCGCTCGTCTGGATGATTCCTTATCGTTGTCAAATCTTGTATATGGATGACATCCACGGCGTCGACGCTCGGATGAATTTGACCGAGCGAAATCCGTTCGTGATTGCGCTCGTAAAGCGAATCGTCGTCGTCATCCGTGTACTTTTTGTGCAACGCGTCGATGCGTCTGCGCCGAGTCGAACGAATGTTGAGCAACTCGGACATCTGCGAGACTTTCGATACGCACGCCAGCATGATTGCAAAGCTTTCGGATATGAAAATCACTGCTTCGCCAAGCTGAGAAATCGATCCAATAAGCGCGACGTATACACCGACGCTCGCACCTGTGATGGACATTACCGCGGGGGCCAACGCGTACAGGCAGGCGAGGATGCAGGTGAGCACAGCCATCAGCACCCACTTGTTAAAGTGATCCTGATACCAGCGCTCAAAGAGACCACCGTCGAGGAATAGCCACAGTTTTTCGTACTGGCGCAAGGCTGTTTTCGTTTCCGTCCGTGACTCTCGGACAATTTCGGTGTTGCGGTAAACGTAATGATTCGCGACGTAAACCATGACTTCCAATTCGTCTTCTGCGATGCCCGCCATGTACGAAGCGCGAATTCTCATAGAAATGAACGCAAAAGACGCGCAAAAGGCAAAGACAATCAACGCGAAGGCCTTGCCGACAATCGCCTCCTCTCCTTTGAGAGAGTGGAATATAAATATTGAGGCGCCGATGAGGCGGTAGACCGCTATAATAGACGCGTGGAGCGTGGCCCAGAGATCGGTACGAATGCTGTGCGTATCCGTCGCCGACGATACGCGGAACAGAGACTCAGCGCTATCGATACTCGCCAAATCGTTTGCGGATAGACTGGAATATTTTCTACCTAGCAAACACTCGAGGTGCGTTTGGAGCACGTACGAACCTGGAAAGTAGTGCAAACCGATGTGATACCGAAAGAGTTCAATGGCGATGAAAACCATCGCGACGAGAACGCAATAATCGGCGCGACTCTTAAGCAAGCCCTCGTTTACCAGTAAGGAGAACATCTTGGACCACGCGAACGTGTCTAGACCGGCCATGATGAAATACGCCAGTTGATACCTCCACACCATTGAGGAAATCCACGGCATGTCTTTCGTTTCCCGGAGAAAGGAGATCATAAACTTTAAAACTTTTTTGAAACCATTCTTCCCCGAATCGGATTTGATTCTGTAGCCTCGAGGGAAATACCCCATTTGATGGATGTATATCTCAAGGTGGTCGATCGGTGCGACGTTCGCGCTCTCTGTAGGGCTCATGCAGACGAAGAGACTGCGACGGGGCATCCAACACGGATTTCTCAAGAGTGGAAGTTCGACGCGCATCTCGGTCTGCCCGGCTTCAAACTCAACGCGCATCTTCGCGCTTCCGGGAGTGTGTTCGTACAACTTTCCAGGGCATTTGCCAGATTTTAACGGGAGTTTGTAATCTACGTCCAGTGCGCTGACTTCGCTGTAGATGTAGATTTCGGAGTGACAGCTCGACATGGCTCCAGAGGCGTTTCTCGCAATCGTAAACGCGACGACGTGCTCGTCGTTGCCCACGTGAAGCTCTCGAAGCTTGAAGGAGAGTTCTGGTAAACCCGCTACTGGAGACGTCGAACGGCCCAAATCGAGTCTATGACTTTCCTTTTGTTCCATGACATCGAGCATGAAGATTGGATTGGACTCCATGGTGGCCAGAACCTCTTTGCTCTTCTGCTTCTCCGTCTGGTAATACGATCCTTTCTTGAAGACGATGTGGTGCTGCGCCAAAATGTACGCCATCATCAAAGCGACAGCGGCGACTACATAAGGCACCGCCGCGAAAACGAATTCTGCTGGTTTAATGTACGCGCTCCACTTATCTTCGTTCGCTTTGAGCCAAGCGCACGCAGCTGCAAACTCTTGATCCGCTTGATCGGAATAATTCGCGGCGTAATCGCTTTGCAACTTCAAAATGGCTTGTACATCCACGAATGAAAACTTCAGACCGTCGAAAAGATAAAACGCATCTGAAAATGACGTTTCACTTCGCGGGTGAGCTCCCTTTTCGAGAATTTCGCGCTCAAATTCGCACGATGACGGAGAAGAGTAAGACGCGAACTCGAACGAGTACGAATTCTGACGCGGAGTCACGGTGTTTCCGTCGACGTCAATGTACGACTGGGAGCAATATAACGTATCGCGCAACGTAATCCGAATATACTTTTGAGGTGAAATCTTTAAATCTGGTTCCAACCACTGAAACAACACTGCCGACGGCGTTCCGTTCGCCGTTCTCTGCGCGGCCCAATCCGCCGTGGCGAGAACGTCGCCGTAAACAATCTCCAGCGGTAATCCGCTCGAAGTCACGCGCCGCTCGTTTTCACTCTTCAACCACGTCGGACTCTCGACAACTAGAGCGAAGCAATCTTGCGGGCACGAAGTCGTTCGGCTCAAATACCTCGTGCAACAGCCCGGAGAGCTCGGGGCCCACGAACCGGTTTGACAATCCAACGTCCCTCCGTACCACGACAGCGTCGTCGTCGTCGCCGTACACAGCGCCTTATCCGCCTCTCGCGCGCTCGTTCTGAGATCCTTCACGGTAAGCTCCGAAGAGAGCATCAATTTTCGCGACGAAGACTTATCAAACGCTCCCGTCGAATTCAACAGAGATAAAGAATGCCACGTCGACGGTCCATCCGTCGCCGAAGCCCCTACAAACCACCCATTCCTCGCGACTTGCCCCAGATCACCCTCGAATGAAAACTTCGACTTTTGTCCAATCGCGTTCGCCTTTCCCGCCGCACCGCTGACGGGCCAAAGCTCTAGATTAAACATGGATTTACCGCGCAGCACGTTTTCGTACGCACGCGCCGCTACGGTGTGCCCCTCCAACAACTCCTGTCCGCCATCCTTATCCCACGATTTATACACCACGTCGTATCCGAGCTTTTCCGAGAGCAAAATTCCAAACGCCAGCGTCACCATGCGCTGCGAATCCCAAGAATAAATAACCTCCAACGTAATTTCAGAGTTCAAGAACACTTTCGGAGCATTCGGACGCGAATGTCTCGTCTCGAAACATCCCCTCGTCCCGCTCCCGAGATTCAACTCGACGACGCCGACGTCATTCGCGTAATAACTACTGCTCCCGTACGCATCGTTCGCGCCGGGACTCGCGCGAACGACGCGAGAGACGACGCTTAAAAGCGCGACGAACGCGATGCGCGCACTTCCAACGGTTTCCACGACGGACGCGCGTCGCCGTCGCCGTCGCGCGTCCCCGCGTCGCCCGACCGCCGCCGACGACGACGAATGCGCGGTCGTCGTCGATGCCTCCGACGCGTCCCGCGACATCGACGCCGTCGCGCGTCGGCGAGCGCGGCGTCGGCGCGTCGCCGACGCGGCGCCTCGTCGACGCATAAAAATGAGTCATTTTAAATGACGCGCTCGAGCCGTCGCGCGTACCCCGTGCGTCGTCTTCGAGTCATCACTCGTCGTGTGTGCGCAAACAGTGCGACGCGCGTCGCGGCGCGCCGCCGGGCCGATTCCGCCGCATTGCGCGGCGCTCGACGACGGCGCGGAACGGCGATCATGGTGCGACGCGACGCGACGCGAGACGCGAGACGCGATGCGCGACGCGGCGGTGGGAGACGCGGCGCGCGAGACGGCGCGCGAGACGGCGACGCGCGAGACGGCGGTGAAACGCGCGCGAGGACGATCGCGGCGTAAACCTCCACGGAACGAAGACGCGACGGGAGCGCGCGATGCGAGCGCGCGCGACGCGCGCGGGACGATCGGAGACGCGCGGAGACTGACGGAGACGCGCGACGCGCGATCGGTGACGCGAACAGGCGCAGTTCGTGCTGTTCGAGTCCTCGTCGGGGTACGGGTTGTTCGAGACGCTGGATTTGGACGTCGTGGGACAGGCGCTGGAGAAGGTGCAGGAGACGACGCAGAGCGCGGACAAGTTCGGGAAGGTTGTGAAATTGCACGGGTTTAAACCGTTTACGTCGGCGGCGAACGCGCTGGAGCAGATTAATTGCGTGTCCGAGGGCGTGGCCTCGGAGGATTTGCAAAACTTTTTAGAGCAAAACTTGCCAAAGTTGAAGGATTCTAAAAAGGCCAAGTTTCAGCTCGGCGTCGCGGACTCCAAGCTCGGGAACTCGATCGTGGAGACGACGAAGATTCCGTGCGTGTGCAACGATCACGTCGGTGAGATTATTCGGGGCATTCGCGCGCATTTCACAAAGTTTGTCAAGGGTTTCAAGGGTGGCGACTACGAAAAGGCGCAACTCGGCTTGGCGCACTCGTACTCTCGCGCCAAGGTCAAGTTCAACGTGAACCGATCGGATAACATGATCATCCAGGCCATCGCGCTGATCGACACGCTCGATAAGGACATCAACACCTTCATCATGCGCGTGCGCGAATGGTACGGTTGGCACTTTCCCGAGCTCGTCAAAGTCGTCAACGACAACTACATGTACGCGAGACTGGCGCTCGTGATCAAGGACAAGGCGACGCTCACCGATGAGGCGATGCCGGCGTTGAAGGAAATCACCGGGGACGAGGACAAGGCTAAAGAAGTGATCGAGGCAGCCAAAGCGTCGATGGGTCAAGACATCTCACCGGTGGACATGATCAACATTGAGTCCTTCGCCAAGCGCGTCATTTCCCTCGCCGAGTACCGAACCAGTCTTCACAACTACTTGAACAACAAGATGAGTGTGGTAAGTATTTCGAAGCGCGCGACGAACGCTCGTACCGATCAATCGCCAATGATTCTCTCGCAGTTCGTGGGGTTGATGATTATGATACACCAATCACAGACCTGATCTGAATTACCTTGTTGAAACAATTCATGCACCACTCTGACTCGCGTCTGTGGGGAACAACGTCGACGCGGAAATTTTTCATCAAAACAACCCGAACGAAGACACTGACCATTTTTATCGTTTTATCGTACTGGCAGGTGGCCCCGAACCTGGGCGCGTTGATCGGTGACATTATCGCCGCGCGTTTGATTTCGCACGCCGGTTCGCTCACGAACTTAGCCAAGTACCCGGCGTCGACGGTGCAAATTCTCGGCGCCGAAAAAGCGCTCTTCCGCGCGCTGAAGACCAAGGGGAACACGCCCAAGTACGGTTTGATTTTCCACAGCACGTTCATCGGCAAGGCGAACGCGCGAAACAAGGGGAGAATTTCTCGATACTTAGCCAACAAGTGTAGCATCGCAAGCAGAATTGACTGCTTTAGCGACTTCCAAACCACCTTGTTCGGCGAAAAGTTGAAGGATCAAGTCGAAGAGCGATTGGCATTTTACGACAAGGGCACGGCACCGCGTAAGAATATCGCCATGATGCAAGAGGTGATCGCCGAGATCGGCCCGCAGGCGGGCGGCGGCGGCAAGCGAAAGGCGACCGACTCTGCGACGGCGACTCCGAAGAAGTCCAAGAAGGAAAAGAAGGACAAGAAAGAAAAGTCCGCCAAGAAGGCGAAGGCCTAGAAGGCGAATAATCGATCCGATATCGATCGAATTAACGAATTTTGTGTGTAACATTACCTCCGACATCCATCTTCTATCCGTCCGACCACCTAACTCGCGTCCGCGTCGACTGGCTCGTCTAACAGCGCCTTTATCGCGTCCTCGAACTCCATGGGCCGCGTGTGCGGAGAAAAATACCCGCGCACGCGTCCTTTTCTATCCACTAAAAACTTCCCGAAATTCCACTGCACGCGCCTCACGCGCTGCGCGCGCTTCAGCCAACGAAACACGTGCGACGCCGCCTTGCCGTTCACCTTGCATTTCTCAAAAACGGTGCCCTTGAAGCCACGCTTTTGCGCGAACGCGCAGATCGACTTCGAGCTCCCGCTCTCCTGGAACAAGAACTGATTGCACGGGAACGCCAGGATGACTAGATCGTCGCCGAATCGGTCCTGCAGAGATGCGAAATCCGCATAGTTTTTCGTCGTGAGCCCGCAAGCACTCGCCACGTTGACGACTAGGGTGACCTTATTGCGCGTCGATTTGAAGTCGAAGTCCTCGCCGGTGGCCGTGCGCGCGCTCGGGAGTTGATCTAAGCTTTGCACGTCGTCCACGTCGGGCGTCGGGGCGGAGTGGGAGGCTCCCATGGCGGCGCCTCGGAATGAAGTCGAGACAAAAAGGAATGCTTTTTTATTGTACAAGACTGATTTAGTAAGTTAGTTACCACGTAGTCGCCGCCGTGAGCGTCGCTCACATGGCGATCTCGTGTCCGCTGGCCAATAGAGCTTCCGCCTCCTTCGCGATGGCGTCGGCTTCTTTGGCGTCGAGCGACATTGCTTGGACGACGTCGGCCAAATCAAAGTCGTCGTCCGCGGCGTCCATGGCGCTTGGCGACGCGCCCGGTTTGGCGCTGTCCGAGCGCGCCAGAGCGTGGACGCCGCCGGCGAATCGCTGTGCTTCTTCGCGATAAGCGCCCAGTGCGTGCTTGGGAAGGGACTTGGAAGTTTGGAAACGCGTCTCGGGACCGCCCTGCTCGAGCGAATTGAACTTATGCGCCATGTCCGAAACGCCGCTCGGATAGTCAAACCCACTCTTCTTTTCGTTGCCCTCGTACTCGCGCTTGGCCTGCGGATGATAGTGTAGAATCTCCTTGTACAGAAGCTCGCGAACTTCTTCGCGAGACAGCTTCCGAGAGTCCCAATCAAATTCATCCTTCGGCAACGGTCGTCGCGCCGGCTCTCGCGAGACGTCCGCTAAACCGTCAAAGTACGGATCTGCCAGCGCCTGCGCGGCGGTGGGGCGATCGTCCGGATCAAATGCTAATAATTTACTAAGCAAGTTCAGCGCCTTGGGGTCGACGCCAGGGAATTTCTCCGATAGCGGCACCGCGGGTTTGATACGCATGTTTTGTAAAAACCGTCTCGCCTTTTCATTGCGAACCTTGGCGATTTGCAGCGGCGTCGGCGTCCCGAGTAGATCTGTGATGATTTCTAACTGCTTCACGACGTTTTTACCCGGAAACAGCGGCTTCCCTCGCAAGAGTTCGGCGAAAATGCACCCGACGCCCCAAATATCGATCGCCGGCGTGTACTTGGTGAAGAAACTCCCGCACAACTCTGGCGCGCGGTACCATCTCGTCGCGACGTAGTCGGTCCAGAATATCATCTGCGGTCCAGCTTTAGCGGTCATCGCCCGCGCCAAGCCAAAATCACAAATCTTGAGCTTACAGTCGCTGTTGGCCAAAATATTCTTCGGCTTCAAGTCTCTGTGAAAGACGTTGGCGCTGTGCATGTACTTCAACCCGCGCAACAGTTGATACAAGAAGAACTGATAGTGTTCGTCCGTCAAGTCATCGTTCGCCTTGATGACTTGATGCAAATCCGTCTCCATGAGCTCGAACACGATGAAGACATCGTTAAAATCCCTCGGGTTCGGCGGCAACATGATGTTCAACACCTCCACAATGTCGGGGTGCTTCAGGTGTCGCAACAGCGTCACCTCTCGCAGGATCCGCGTCGCGTCGCTCGCGTGATCGAACGCGTTCTTCACCTTCTTTATCGCGACCCTGTTCCCCGTCTGTCGATCGATCGCCGCGCACACGACGCCGTAGCTCCCCTTTCCGATGACTTCCTCGAGCTCGTACCGCGCCGACTCGTTCGACGATTCGCGCAGATTGGCGAAGAATTCCGTCGCGTTCGTCGGTTTCGTCGACGACGACGCCGCGCGCGCGTCGT
>JACLAB010005310.1_pt1 | contig 10348 bp, 6 predicted proteins | sample 8027921 | NCBI WGS metagenome assembly JACLAB01 (sample SAMN15725117, study PRJNA655200) | protist metagenome | isolation source: fluorescence activated cell sorting (FACS) single amplified genomes of... | place: USA: West Boothbay Harbor, Gulf of Maine | collected 2000-07-19
GGTGTACATGAATGGCCTGGAGAAGCTGAAGAGAGAAATGCAAGTGCTGAGACACTTGCAGCGAGTGCCTGTAGTGGCATCCTCCGAGTTCACTGACAGTGATGAGGATGAGGAAGACGGTGAGACTTTGAAAGCGTCAGACTTCCCCGATGTCCAGTCCGCAATTGCCGCAGGGTTTATCCCCAGCTCTCCTAGCGACAGGCTGTCCCCGGTCAGTAGCAATCTCCTGCGGAAATCCCTAGTTGGAGGCAAGCCTCTGCCGAGGCCAGGGATATCAAGCCTCCTGTTAGGCGGTGCCCCTGCTATCCCCCAACAACAGCGACAAGAACAAGAGTATGATACTGTCACGACCGCCACTACCTCGAGCGTGAATGCGGCAGAAGGAGAAGGCAAGAACGCTTACCATAAACTCATCGTGCCTCTGCTCGAAGTAGTGGACGACGAGGAGGACGAGTCTGTGTGCATGCTCTTCTCCCACATGCCCGGTGGGCACCTTATGACTCCCGGTATGTTTGCGCTTCATGACGGTATACGTGTACAGCGCTACTTCGCCCCGGCGGATCTAGCGAAAGCCAGTGGGAGCTTCCTTCTGGTCCTAGCCGGCGAGCAGGCCGCTGTGGAGTCATTGGAAGGTGATGATTTCCATTTCGGCGACCACACAGGCGGAATGGAGGGAGGCGGAGACGGCGACAAGAGCAGCAGTGGAAGCAGGAGTAGTAGCAAGGCTAAGGCACGCTTTCAGCGATGTGATGGCTTTGGTGCCTCAGTGGTGCACGCCCTGGTGGTGCAGCTGCTGTTGGCAGTGCACTTCATCCACGGCAAGAAAGTAGCGCATCGTGACTTGAAGCCGGAGAATTTGCTACTGGATGACAAATCGCGCCTGCACCTGGCAGACTTTGGCTGCGCTGAATTGCACGCCCCGACCCGCGTAAGTGATGATGTAGAGGAGAAGGGAGATGATAACAATGATGGCAAGTGGAGGACTGTGTTTGGCTTTGGACAATCATCGAACGGCAAAGTACGACACACCTCGGGCACACCCGCCTTCTGGGCACCGGAGTGTGTGCAGGGAGCATTAGGGGGGGATAATGACAATGACAACCATGATCTGGTCGATGCGCTGGCAGAGACGGGTGAAATCATCAACCTTGATGGCACAGAGGACAACAATGAGAGAGAGGGAGAGAGGGGGGCATTTGACGTCTTTGCAGTGGACATGTGGGCGGTTGGACTTTGTCTGCATGCAATGCTGTTCAACCGATTGCCCTTCGCTACATCTGTGAGTCATGACGGGCAGGAGGAGCAGCAGCAGGACCCCATGGCCATGTTTGCCGACATTTCGAATGCTGAAGCCGTGCCAGCGCCGTTACGAAAGCAAGCTCAGACTCAGCAGACCCAGAATCAGCATCCCCGGGCTCGTAGTGTGGGTGGACAGGCACGCGAGGGTGCTGCGCAGGATCAGCACGCGGCGTGGGCGGTGCCCCTGCTGGAAGGGCTGCTGCACCGGGACCCCACCTGCCGGCTTACTGCAGAGGAAGCCTTGCTCCTGGCCCAGAAGTGTGCACCAATCGAAATTTAAACTGTGGTAGCATAGAAAGAAGAGAAGGAGAGGCAGAGAGAATCAGTGAGAGGGAGAGTAAATAATGCCGTTATGAATGTGCCCACGTATAAAATATGTATCATCCCCCCCACCCCCACTACTGGTTCAGCAACACGATCATGCACGTCATGTTGTCTCCTCCGATGCCCTGTGTCTTGCGCGGGTCATCTGCCACGCAGTGTGTAAACACGTCACGCACGATGGCCTCTACGTCCATGCCCTTGTCCAGACGCGCCGACACGAAGTCGCAGATCTCCTGGTTGCCGAGTACGTCCCATACACCATCACACGCGATGACGAAGAATCTGTCGTCAGGGTGAACCTGCGTGACGGTTATGTCCGGCTCTGCTGTGATCATTTGATCCTTTGGCAGCATCTTGGGCACCTGTTTGTACTTCATGTCGCCGAGCGAACGGGACAGATTCAAGTTTGCATTCACCCTTCCGTTCGCATTGACGAAGCCCCCGGCTCCCTCGATACGAGACAGCTCAGTGATAGATGTGGGCTTGTGATCTTCGCTCATGGCGTGGACTTCACCGTTGCCACGGCACAGCACAGCGCGGCTATCGCCGGCATTGGCGCAGTAGAGGGTGTCTCCAACACGGAAGACCACTACTGCTGTGCACCCTGCTTGCACCGCGTGGTCTCGCAAAGCACATTGGGGGCCTTCACCAGCTCCAACACGCACGGAGGCGGGACCGCTGTGTCTACTGGGCCTAGGACGGTCGCCAGGGATCCTGCCGGCGGCGTAGTGGTACGCCCGCCACTCCTTTATGTAGTTGTCCTCGCTGCTACCGTCACCAGTATCCTCTTCGTCGTCTTCTGAGTCCTCCCTTTCGCCGAGTTCCTTCATAGCCTTAGCAAAGCCACTGCTGCTACTACCACCCTCGCCCTTGTTGTCGTCCCCGCCGCCGCCGTTCATCTTCTTGTTGCGCTCTTCCAGAAGGAGCTGTGTGAACAGCTCGATGGCCTCCTTTTTGCTGATCATTTTCTTCGTCTTAGGCTTGCCGTTAGCACTGCCAGATCCGTCGTCGGAGGCACACTTCTTGCCACCAACCATTAAACTACTTGCTTGCTCATCGTCGTCCTCGCCGTCACTCTCCCACTGAGGGTCTTTAGGGTTGAACTTGGAGTAGGCACGTTTGCCCCTGCCACTGTCACTATCCTCGCCATCGCTGTCGACCTCAGTCTTGTCGCTAGGGTTTGGCAGGGCCCTCAACTTGGCCAGAACCTTGGCGTACTTCTTGTCCTCCAGCATGTCGTCGATACGGTGGAAGGCCGATCGCAACGCGTCACTGTATTGAAGAGAAAAGTGAAGAGAGCAGGGGTGGGGAAGAGGGGAGGAAAAATTGTATACATATATGCTGTCAGCACTCTTGAAAGTATGATTGAAGGAGAGTTCTCAAAGTACATTGAGAAGTAGTGCACGTGTCAATCAATAGAATGAAGGCATAAAGAAGGCATGCAACATACCTATATCTCCTTTCTTGGAATGCCTTGGTCTGCGTCAGCTCTCTGACGAACTTGATTTGTGTGAACTTTGCTACCTCTTTCCCTCCGTGACCATCGAATACTCCAAACACACTCATGTCGTCAGCGTTTAAATCCATGTTTCCAGACTCCTTTCTGATGTCGGTAGTAGCAATGTGGGCATCTTCCATGTTGCGTCGCCAGCCCTGAATGTCCCCAACGACACCTCTCATGCCCTGACCCTCCACCGAATCACTTTCCATTGCGACGTTAGCCTTACTAAGATAAACACCCATCTTCTCACACTATGCTATCCTTGAGACTAAAGAGTACCTGAAATAAGTAGATGTGGGCAAGATGGTTATACTCAAATAGCCTAGTTGGAGTGATAATCTAATATCAATTAGAAAACCCTCAAACAATTTCTGAAATTATTGTTACAAATAATGTTGGAATGTAAACTTTGACTCGTGCAGCGCGCCCCGTAACTTTCACAGCGATCGGGTTCCACCGTCATCGCAAATCTACGTCAATTTTATTAGAGGAACCGCTATCTTGTTCGTTTCTCTCTTGAAAGCCGCTTTCACGTGAATCATGGGTCCCAAATCAAAGGTGACCAAGGCGAGGTCCTCCTCCTCTTCCAAATCAAAAGGTAGCTCCTCTAAAAAGAGTTCCAAGGTCGGCGATAAGCCTGTTGCACTGAGCAAGGCCGCATTGAAGAGGGAGAGGGAGAAGAAGAAGAGAGATGGAGGGAAATACCTGGAGGATATGTTTGCTTTGTATACCAAGCCGGTGCTAAAGCCCGTGGCGGATACTGACGACGAAGATGAGAATAGCGACGATGATTCTGCTGATGGAGACGATCAAAACAACAACAAAAAGAAGCTTATAGATGAGATTTTGCTGTGTACAAAGGAGGGGTGCAAGCGGAAGCGCGGGGGGCGCTCTGGTCCGTGCGTGAAAGATCTTTGTTTTTTGTGCTGTCACCAGTCACGCTCCGATGCGGAGTCGGGGGGGAACGTTTACTGCCCGAGTCACTACAGTATGTCAGCGCAGAAGGACACGGAGGATCGCTACATCGCGGAAGGTCTGAATTTGGTCAAACCCAAGAAGACCAAGTTCTATCACTACGAGGACAAGTTCACCAACTACAACCAGACCGTCACTGTGTGGTGTTCCCAGGACTTCTATGCGAACAAGGACTTCAGTGGGGACACGATGGCGGACGTACAGCGCGCCCGGCGCAACCGTGAGATGCTTCTCAAGCGCTCCTCTTCCTCTTCCATCTCCTCTTCTACTGCGGAGAAACTGAGAGCACCGGATGCGTGGAGAGCGCTCAGGGCCGCACATCAGAAGGAAAGTAGCGCCAAGTTCAACGCCATAGTAGATAAATATCGGCAGAAGTGCGGGAAACAGGCCGATAGCACTGCACACGTTCTGAGGTAAGACAGAGATTTCTATTATTTGGGAGATTGATTGATTGTACATACTGCATGACTGTGTCATTTGTAACCACAAAGTAAAACAATTTACAAATTATGCATGTTGTACTGTTCTGTCGTCCTATCCTTTTGTGTCGTCTATCATGTCTACGCGATGCTGGCGAGAAGCTGCTCTACTGCCGCGTTTTCGTCCCCCTTGTGTTCCAGCAGCGCCGTGCGGCAGTCTGTCTCTGGAAACCCCATATCGAGAAGGCGCTGTAGCGCGGGGTGCACCTGCTCGACCTCGTCTTTCTCCCTCGCATACGACTCCGTCCAGAACTTGGCGGTACTGACCCACTGTTCATGGTTGTTCTGGTACATCCCCGCTACCTCCGCATCCTGGGGGTCACTCGGTTCCGGTGCACACATCAGCGCTTGTAAGGATAGAAGCGCGGTCTTGATTGTCAGGGCTGGTGACCACGCGTCTTTTAAAATGTCCAGGCAAATAGCGCCTGTTTGGCTGCTCACATTGGGATGCCAAATCTTTGTTAGGAATTTCATCTTGGGGGGAGTGAAAGGGTAGTCGCTAGGAATCACGATGTCCACCTTGAAGAGGCCCTTGTGGTAAGGGGTGTCCTCCGGGCCGTGGATCGAACCCACCAAGTGATTCGGATTCATCTCATCCACTTCCACCTTCACGCCACTGCTTGTGTCACGCTTGATCTCCTCAACCTCCTTCACGATGCGCTTGTTCGGGTTCATGGCAATTGGGTGCTGTTAAGTTACGCAGTATCCGTTCTAGCCACCAAACAAAGAGTCGATTTCTATTGTTACGAAATTGGTCGTCGATAACTTAATACGTGTTGTAGCACGCCCACCTGTAATACTTTCGAAAGCTAGGGCTACAGAGCCCAGCCAGGTACATTAGAGATACGTCTATTGCCGTTTTATTTGCATTACTCATCATTTAATGCCAATTCCGAACACCAACGTGGCCTACAAGGAAGGCTTTGGGTTTGCTCTGGTGGCCTACAGAATGATCATGATGATTGCATTGCTGCTTGCCTTTACTGCTAGCACCGTAGATGGGCATGCGAGCGAAGTATGCACCTCTTGCGCAGCCATGAATATTGGAGACATAATTATGGGGTACTCTGTAGGTTCTTCCTCCGCGCGGAGCATCACGGTAACACGGTCAGGCTCAGCACTTTCTGACGGGGGTACCTACAGTGCTGGGGAGACTTTAACTCTTGCGGTCAGCCCCGCCGCCTCGGTTCAATGTGTGATCACAGCAACTGGTGGGACTATATCGAGCGGGTCATGTTCCAATCTCCGGACATGCGGCTGCACCGGGACCATCACGATGCCTAGTGATGGCTCAAGTGTGTCTTTCGCCGCGTATTGGGCACCACATAAGACCCAAGTGTTAAAGACCAGTAGCACCATCACCCTAAGTGCCTCGTCAGACCCCACTCCAACCCCCACAGCCGTGCCGACAGGTCCCACTTACGCCCCCACTTACTCCCCCACAAGTGTCACCATTACGTACTCCGTGAAGATGACAGTGACTCTGGATGGCTTGAGCGTTGATGATGTAGATGGAAATGAGGCCACGATTGAAGGTCTAGTGGCTACACAGCTGGGCGTGGACGCCAACCGTGTGGTGCTCCTGATGGTGGTGGCTTCATCGGGCAGGAGGCGGCTCCTCAGCAGTATCATGAATACGAACAACAACAATAAGAGAGGGGTAACTGCTAGTGTGATCTCTCGCCTCTTGTCGTCAGGGGCTACGCTATCCTTTCAGATCACAGACTTTGCCACGTCAGCAGCAGCCAGTACAGCCCAAAATACCATGGAAACATATGTGGAGGCGACCGGTAGCAGCTCGTTCGTGGGCGAGGTTAATACCAACTTGGGTACTAGTGCCACCGGGGCTACAGTGGACGAGAGCGGTACTGTAGATACCAGTCTCTCTAGTACGCTCGCGGCCTATGATCACTCGTGTGAGGTGGCATCAGACCACCACCTGTACTGGAAGGTCAATGATGGAGATAGCAGCGTATCCGCACTTTTGTACCTTGCGGGCTCCTCTGTGAGTCAGCGCTGGATTAGCTTGGGGGTAGTGGAGGATGACGCAGACACTATGGTCGCCTCTACTGGATCTACCAACCCTCGCCAGGTGTACATGTATAAGCCAAGTGTCCCTGCTGCCGGCCTATTCAGTATAGACGGCTACACATCAGGTGATTTTTCATCAGACAACATTGCGCGCACAGACGATATCACCGGGATTGACATGGTCGAGGCGGGAGACGACTATGTTATTCTCTCCATTTCCTACTCTACCGACACCGGTGTAAGCACTGATGTTGGTCTGAATCTCGGCGTCGGGCAGTCCAATAGGCTCATGTGGGCGTCTGGCTCGGCAGCGTGGCCCGCGATGCATGATTCGTCTGGAAAAGGATTCGTGGATGTATTTTGGATGGACGGTGAGTGCGACGATCTCACGATCACCATGCCAGCAAGTCTTTGGTTCATCTTCATGCCTCTGGTGCTCATCATCCTTTTCAACTCGCGATTTAGCCTCTTTCGTATAGCCTCCGATAGACAGAAAGGAGTTGAAAGGGACTGGTTGCAGTGGGCGCGAGCGAAAATGGGGCTAGTAGGGGCCTCTGTTATGGGAAACGTGGTGATAATAGTCTACCAGCTCATACTTCTTGGTGTTGCGTTCGCATGGTACGTCGACGGTGAAAGCATTGCTCGAGCTTCGGGAGTTGCAGCCATCATGAACTTTTGGATTTCCCTGATTCCCACATCAAAATCGTCTTTATTGTTATATCTCACAGGTGTCCCCTACGACCGTGCCGTCAAGTACCACCGCATTATCACGACAAATGCCATGTCTTGGTCGTTGATACATGCCATCTCTGTGCTCAGCAGCAACGCTAGTAGCCTTTCAACGCTCCTCGACAGCAACATGGAGTACGGTTTGCAACGTGTCCAGCCCATCTATGGTCTGATGGCCCTGGGGGTGTTTCTCATCATGACCTCGATCGCTATAAACCCAAGTATTCGCACGCGTTTCTATCGACTGTTCTCGTGGTCTCATCAACTCTTTCTCCCTGGAATCCTCCTCATTATGATTCATATCTGGCACACACCGTATTCCCTTGCTACTGGTTTTATTCCGGGGCTTGTTTTGCAGTTGTGGGATAGAATCCGTCGATGGAGCCTACTCTTCAATGCGCGTTATGGTGCTTTACGTGTCGTTAGTGCAGGTACTGACAGCAGGAGAAAAGGTGATACCGAATATGTGAAAATCTCCTTGCCAGCAGATAGCCGACGCGCCCAGCAACTGTGGCGGGAGTGGCACGATGCCCTGTTCGCAAGTAATGCAACCACTACTTCTAATACTTCTGCGACCATGGAAAGCTTTGACGGGCTGGGGCAGTACTATTTTATCAACGTGCCTGATGCGGCTATGACAGAATGGCATCCGGCTACCGCCACGACACATGAGTCTGGGAGTGACGGTAGTATTACATTCAATATGAAGGTAGTTGGTCCATGGACAAAGAAACTTGCGGCTCTTGCTCACGGGGGAGGAGCTAACGGCAACCCCAGCGTCAAGATAGCTGTCGATGGTCCATATGGCAGTCTCGCTATTGATCTCAGTGCGATGAGAGAAATCGTACTGGTGGCTGGTGGCATTGGCATCACTCCCATTATTTCGATCCTAGACCGTCTGTATGCAGTTGCTGCTGGTGACTTAGATGCCACCTCAAGGTACCCTCTGTTGAAGACAGTCACCGTCATCTGGACCTTCCGGGAGAGTCAGAAAGTGGCCCTGTTGTCCCAGTTTGGCGACCGTCTTTTGGGTTTACCTCTTAAAGGTCGTGGTGGGGCTAAGTCCGTACAGCAGGCTAAACGAGGTAGTGGTAGTGTAGAGATGGGGGCGATGAAGAGTGGTAGAAGCAAGGGTAGCACCGGTAACAGCAAGAGTGCAGTCGTACCCCAGTACACGCAGGTGACACAATATGGCGCCGATACTGATGACTACGGTAGAACTGTCGGTAGAAGTGGTAGTACCGGTGGCGTGGTACAGGTGAATGTGACCTGCTACGCCACTGGAGAGGGCGGTGAGAGTGCCAGCGAGACGCCCAGTGGTGTGTCTGTGAAGCTCATGAAGAAACGTCCCAAGGTAGACACTCCCATCTTTGAAGCTGCGATGCGGTGCCGCGAAGCCAATGCGGGACCGTGTGGAGTGGTTGTTTGCGGCCCAGACGCTTTGACTCGGGACGTCAGGGCTGCTGCTGCATCGGACAACCAGTGTGATGGTTGGGTCGAACTACACACTGAGAGCTTTACTCTCTAGGCTGCTGTCGGTAGAAAATTATTAAACTCGTCAACAGAGAGAGAGAGAGACACTTTGTACTTGATATATACAATGAAACATATGCATCACAATCTTTCTTCACTTCTTTTTATTTCCCTCTACCCTACTCATGATCCATTTAGAGGCTCTCGTGAAGCAAGTTCTGTACATAGGTCATGACTCCAAAGGCCACCACACCCACCGGTATGGTCACAGCGAGTCCTGCGTCATTCCAGGCATCCATGAAAAGCTCGAATACGGCCACCCATGCCATCGCCCCAGCGGCAAAGCCCAGACCCACTGGCAGCAGAGGCAAGAATTGCTGCACGAAGAGGAAGGCGGGCAATGCCATCACGGGCTGAGGCAGCGATGTGAAGACGGCCCACAATCCACTGCGGAGACGGGAGACGCCTCTGGAAGTCAGCACCAGTGCCACCGCAAGCCCCTCTGGTATGTTGTGCAGTGCGAGGGAGAAGGAGATGAACTGACCCAAATGCATGCCCGAGTTGCCTCCAAATGACACGCCGATGCCGATTCCTTCCGACAGCGAGTGCAGTGTCATGACGAAGATAATGAGCACCATCTTCTGTGCATTGGCCCCCTCGAACCCGCCCACTTTCAGGTCCTCATACTTATCGAGAACTCTCTGTGTTACCACGATGAAGACAATGCCCAAAGCCATCCCCAGCAGTGTACGGGATGTAGGTGAGTCCAGTGCGTCCGGGTCGGCGAAGTGTCCTACCCCCAAACTATCCATCACACCGCTGACGCTCTCTGCGACCCAACTAGACGCCCCCGCTCGTCCATCTCGCACTCCCCAGCCTTCCGTCTCCTCGTCTAAAGTCATGCCTTCAAAGCTCAGTGAGTACGAGGCGGCGATCATCATACCGCACGCAACGGCATTGCTCACACCCATCCACATCTTATTTGGAATGCCCACGAGATAGAAGGGCAACACTCCCGCCCCCGTACTCACCGCAGTGATCCACCCGTAGTAAAATACGTATGCAAGAGTAGGCCTATCCAGATTCTGCTCAGGATACGCAAACACCGTTATGCCAATCATCAGGAGCAACAACGCGTAGCCCTCTCCGTCGAAATCCGCCCCATGGACCCTTCCCTTCTTCTCCTCTTTCTTGTCTGCCGTGACGCTCCGAGGTGAACTCGTCGAGGAAGGTGATCTTTTGCGCCCTTTCTCCATTGCAGAAGGGGTCTTGGGGCTCTTGCCTTTATCTGGGGTCGAAGATCGCGATTTTGATCTCGTTCCTGCGCTGCGGGATCTCGTACGGCGCACTCTCTCCATGATCTTTGTGTTTTTGTTTGTCAATGGAAAAACCTCTCTCTTCTGCTGCGAAATGAAATCATGGTTTCAGAGCATCTGTTGGTGCGAGAAAAGCTATAAAGTTCGAGCCACATGGATGAACGAAGAGAAGACAAGAAGTCGGACAGGAGTGGAGGAAGAATGGTAAACTGAGTAATTTA
>JACLAB010008044.1_pt1 | contig 10346 bp, 6 predicted proteins | sample 8027921 | NCBI WGS metagenome assembly JACLAB01 (sample SAMN15725117, study PRJNA655200) | protist metagenome | isolation source: fluorescence activated cell sorting (FACS) single amplified genomes of... | place: USA: West Boothbay Harbor, Gulf of Maine | collected 2000-07-19
GGAAGCAAAGCTTGCGTCGAAAACGAACGGAGGAGGTAATATAGAAGGAGTAGAGTAGAACTGGTTTTACCGTCGGTAGTAAGTGTGTAAAATAATATAGTAACAAGGGGTGGTGGTGTACTGGTTGGAGTCGCAGCAGCAGAGCGAGTTTACCGTTCTCTCTCTCTCTCTCTTCTCGTCTCTTCTCGTCTCTCTCGCGCTTTCGCGTCACTTCCTTAACTCTTCTTCTTTTTCTCTGTTTTTTCTAAGTTTCCTCTCTCTCTCTCTTTCTATTTCTTTCCTTTCAAAACTCTCTACTGCGTCGTCTCAAAACGCCTCGTCGTGAAGGAAAAAAGTTCGTAAGATTTTTACGCCTTGGTCGCGAGCTGTACGCCGTACTTATATTTTAACTGTTGTTGTTGTCGTTGCGAGAAAGAGCGCAAAACGGAGGAGGAGAGAAGGTTATTTTGGTCAGATGGAATATCATTCGATGATAACACTACGACTTTCGCGGCGTTTTCATCTCGAATACGACGAAAAATAAAAAAGAGCGACAAATAGGACGAGGACGACGAAAGAAGAGTCGCCGTTTTTAGTGTGCGGCGCTTATTATGACGCTCGAGCATTGGGGGTATCAATCCCGCGCAAACGAATCTTCGAGCGACACTGGAGAATACTATCGGCGATACGCGCGGCAACCATCCGAGAAGAGCGTTACCCCCAGCGATTGTTTGACTAGCGTAGCCTTGAAATCTCTCTTGAAATCTCTCTTGAAATCTCTCTCTTTTAATAAGTGAGAAATAAAGAGACTCAAATCGACAAAATACGAACGAGAAAGAAAGACGAGAGAACAAAAAAGAACGCACCGCTTTATCTACTTGCACCGCAACCGTCGTCGTCGTCTTCGGCAAGACCGAAGTGACAAAGTTCGCGGAAACGACCGGGTCAAAGCTCTTCTTCACCGGGTTCACCACCACGCACTTCACCGAGTGCCCGCCGCCAAGCTTCTTCGCGTACGCCAAAGACGCCTTGACGTCGCCCCCAGCCTTCCCATCGACGGCGACACCAACCGTCTCCCCAGCGCCAACACCGTTCACCGCCGCAACTTGATACGCGTCCAATTTCATCGTCGTCTTCGCGGAGTACATAACATCGCCAACCTTGCACTGCGCGGCAAACGACGTCGCGCCGATACCGCCGGCTTTCGAAATCGCCGTCTCAACCCCCATGGCCCCCGGACCGGAAACGTAGCACGCGGACAACGTCCCTTTCAATTGCTTCGTGATTTCACTCTTCACGCCAACTTGGCCAATCAACGTCGAGTTGGACAACTTCAAGCCATCCAACGGGTTGCTCAAAGAAGAAACCGTCGCTTGCGTCGTCGAATCCTTCGCGTTGTACTTCACCGTCCCTTTCGAGAAGCCAGATTTCGAGAGCTCCACTTCGCCGGTGATCGCGTCCACGACGTACGAGGTCGTCAACGTGCCCGTCGGAGTGTCCGCGTTTTTGATCGAAGCCGAGATTGACTGTTATATTTTTATGTGTGTGTGTGTGTGTGTTCATCACAGGTTGAAAGAGAGAGAAAGAGTGCGCGCGTGAGAAAACGTTCGTTTTGTTCGTTTTTCCTCATCAGGGCTTTTTCGACCGAGAGGCACCGGAGCAAAAATCTTTCGATGTTTCGATCTCTCGTCCGATGATGATTCGAACGCAAAGAAAGCCGCGAGTCTCTCTCGAGATCTGATAAAAACGAGAGACGAGGATAAAAAACGTACCCCGCCGGAGATTGGTTTCGCGTCCAGGGAGAATTTGTTTTCGTAGGACAAAGCGCCGGTGAATAAATCTGTTTTTTAGAAGAACATGATGAGAGAAAGAACGGTGAGACACCACGTCGAGATCCTCTCTTTGGAGGAGGACGAGAGATCGCGCTTTTGTTTGCACAGAAAAGAGAGCAAAACGCGGTACAAAATAATAGAATAAAACGGGTTTGAAAGCGAGTACCTTTAGCGCCTTTCGCGATGTCTGGATAGTATTTCGCCATTCTTGTCTTAAATATGTGCGTATTTGTCGATGCGTTCTTGCGTCGTTGCGTCACCTGCGTACGTCGAGGGGGATTTTTGATAAGAAATGGAAGGCAGATGAGCAACGTTCCGATTTTTAGGACACGAGAGATGTATAGAGGAGGAAACTACTATTCGCGTCTTGAAAGAAAAGAACGCGCGCGAATGAAACGTACCTCTCTCTCTCTCTCTCTTCTTCTTCTTCCTCGGACGAGAGGATGTAAAAGTTTTTAAGGCGTGTGCGTGTGAGTGCGAGTCGACGCGTGTATTTCTGCAGATTTTCTGAATGCACGGGACGATGAGTTTCTGTTTCGAGCTTCTGTTTCGAGAGGGGAACGGACTCTGACGGTGCCACTTTGGTGCTTTAAAAAAGAGTGAAAAAAATGCAGTTTTTTCTGCTTACGTTCGATTCCCTCTCTCGCACATAAAAGACAACAACACGCGAACGAAAAAAGATTTCATCTTTCCACAAATACTATGAGCGGCAGGAGCAGCATCGTCGGCGTCCGCTGCATCGCGACTTCTTCTTCCTCGTTCGGCGCGAAAAGAAGAAGACGAGGACAACGAAAAAGTACCGGCTGTGTGTGCGGGTTTTTGCGAAACGGAACAACAACAACAACACCACCTTTAACAGAAAGAAGAAGATTTAGGAGAAAAGCGGTTGGAGATGTGATGACGATGAGAAGCGCTGCTGCCGAAGACGAGAAAGAAAAAACAGCGCTGGTTCCAATCGCGAACGGGTCGGAGGAAATGGAAGCGACGATCATTATAGACGTTTTAAGAAGAGCGGGAGTGCACGTGACCGTGGCATCGTGCGAGGATGATTTGGTGTGCGAAATGTCCAGAAAAGTTTGCATTCGAGCGGATTGTTTGATACAAGAGGTGGTTGTTGACGACGGGGAAAAGAACAACAGTAGGAGTAGTTTCGACGCGATCGTGGTCCCAGGCGGGGAAAAGAACAACAGTAGGAGTAGTTTCGACGCGATCGTGGTCCCAGGCGGGATGCCAGGCGCGGAACGGTTAGCGGAGAACGCTTCGTTAGACGCGCTTTTGAAGAGACAGAAAGAAGAGAAGAAACTGATCGCGGCGATGTGCGCGGCGCCGGCGGTGGTGTTGCTCGGGAAAAATTTACTCGAAGAGGCGAGCGAGGCGACGGCGCATCCGGCGTTTGATTTAGGCGAAGCGTTTGCGAAGGATAAGAAGAAGAGGGTGTGTTATTCAAAAGCATCGAACGGTCGGGTGGTGATTACCTCTCAAGGACCAGGGACGGCGATTGAGTTTGCGCTGGAGTTGGTGAAGGAGTTGTGCGGCGAAGAGAAACGAAAAGAAGTCGCCGGGCCGATGTGCGTCCCAGAGGACGTTTTGATGGGGTAATCATCGTCGTTATCATCATCATCGTCATCATCATCATCATTAGTAATAATAACAACAACAACAACAACAAGAACCATCATCCAAGTGTAAAATTATATAGTACGTGTGTGTGCATTAAAAAAAAACTCTTCCTTTTATTACGCCTTCTCCTCTCTCTTTTCTACGACGCTGTTTGATACCATCTTATTCATGCTATTACTATTACTGCTGCTATTACTGATCGTCGACGTCGACGTCGTCGTTCTCTCTTCGAAGCCTTTCACGACGCAATCCAAAACGCCTTCGCACGATCTCTCGCCTTCCAAATCCTGTCCCGAAGCGATGATCAAATCGCACTCCTGCGCGTCGTCTGAATCGTCGACGTTATTCTCTCCGTTCGTCGTGTTCTCATCATTTTCAATACCGTCGCAAATTTCCTGCGCTTTCTTCTGCGCTCTTACGCTCGAATTCGCTCTCAACAGATTTCCTGGTTTCTGGCAAAAACTCATCGTTTTCACGTGTTCCAACTCGTCGTTTCGTACGTTTTCAATCACGTCGTACATGTTTTTAATCTTCGGCCTTCGTATTTCCCCCCCGGTGTTCGTCGCTTTGTTCAAACCTTCGTACACGTTCGTTTGAAACTCATCGAACAGATATAAATCGCCGAGCTGAAAATAACTCACCGCTACCCCACACGCCGGCGTTTGTTTCAACTCCTCTTCCTTCCTCTTTAAAAAATCATCGTACGTCGCGTACGCGTGCTCTTCGACTTGTTCGCTCAAATTATACGCCATCCTCGGGCTCACCATGTAAATCAAAACCGCCACCCAAAAGTACACCACGGCCACGTGCTGCGCGAAAAATCTATCCTTGAACGAATCCGCCCCGCCCATAGCTTCCATGATCAACAAGTGATGGTACTCGTTCATCGTCTCCGCGAAGTGCACCTTGAGATAATCCGCCCTTCGCCACCACCCGAACGATTCGTACAAGTGCAGCACCGAGAGGAAAGAGAAATACGGCACTCGAGCGATCGTCTCGAGCGCGTAAAAGCGAGGGTAATCTCGCCCTTCGTATAACTTATCGATCACGAATACCGCGGAATCGACGATGAGTTTGTTCGCCTGGCGTTCCAGGGAAATCAAAGGCCCCTCCGGTAACGGCTTGGGAGGGGTGTACAACTTTTCCTGAGACGACGACGCTTTCACGACAACAGCAACGCTTTTATTGTTGTTGTGTTTACAGTCGTTGCCACCGCGACGCCATCTTCTCCCGTTCTCGTCTGTTCTCCTCGAACGAGAGAAGGATGAAGAGGAGGCACTTTTTCCAATGGACAAACAAACGGTTCTCATGACGTGATGTTTTGAAGCGCACTACGCGGCGCGAAAACTCTTTCTTCGATCGGTCGAAAGAAAGAAATCACGGTCGAGGAACAAAGAGAGAGTTTGAGAGTTTGAAAGAGTTGATTGTGTGGCTTTAAATTGCGCTTAAGTTGCGTGTATGTTTGCGTGAGAATTCTGGAGATATTTTCCTTAAGATTGGACTTTTCCCCTCAGTACACAACAACTCTAAAGAGTAACAGAACGTATAATAAAGATGAGGTGGAAGAATCCACATCCGAAACGCGCGGTCAACGCGAGGACGGTTTTGAAGGGTGATTTATTTCTGGAGGAGAGAGAAGAAGCGAGAGAAGAACCGGTGATGTGTGTGAAGATTCCTCCTCCTGTTGAAGATGAAGTCGTTGGGGAAGAGATACAAGATGAGATTATACGAAAAGAAATGACTACTTGTTCGACGAAGAAAGCGGCGAAGAGAAAGAGAGGACAACACGAGTGCGATGTTTGTGAGAAGGTGTTTGTGAGCGCATCTAAATTGGCTATACACGTGCGTATTCACACGAAGGAGAAACCGTATGAATGTGATGTGTGCGAGAAGAGATTTAATCAATCTGGTAACTTGCAAAGCCACATGCGTATTCACACGAACGAGAGGCCGTAGGAATGTGATGTGTGCGAGAAGAGCTTTCATACTTCTAGTAATTTGAAAGATCACATGCGTATTCACACGAAGGAGAAACCGTATGAATGTGATGTATGCGAGAAGCGTTTTAGTCAATCTGGTCATTTGCAAGATCACATGCGTATTCACACGAACGAGAAGCCGTATGAATGCGATGTGTGCGAGAAGCGTTTTCGTGAATCTCATCATTTGAAAACCCACATGCGTATTCACACGAACGAGAAACCGTATGAATGCCATGTGTGCGAGAAGAGGTATCGTCACGCTAATACTTTAAAGTACCACATGCGCACTCAACATTAGCTCTTTCATAGTGCACATATCCGTAGTATACGTTGTATCGCATTTAAAGCGCGCTTTTGGTAGATACGAAGAGATACCTCTTTGCGCGACGAATACTCGAACACATCGAAATATTTTCCTTCACTTCGTCACTTTTCCAAAACTTGCGAAAAACCGCGCGCAACTCCCGCGCAAAAGAGAGATGACGTCTTCTCGCACCCCGAGACGAGAAACCGAAGCTGCTCTGCCACCACCACCACCGAATACTTTCAACGCGACTACTACCGCGACAGAAAACACCGCGAGATCCGACGACAACGAGCGCGGGCCGTTACTGAGAACACGACGAAGAATTCCAAAACGCACGCGTTTCACGCATAATCATCCGCCCGGTTTACTCGCCTTGAGCGGCACGGAAATCTGGGAACGGTTCAGCTATTACACCACGAGAGCAGTTCTCGTTTTATACGCGCGCGACGTGATATTCGTCCCAATCGATGATGGAGGAGAGAAAGAAAACTTCGTTTGGTTCGCGCAGAGTTTTGCCAAACTGCACGGAGTGGATTTGCGCCACACCTCGGATATTTCCGAGGAAGCGCGACGCGCGCGAGTCGACGCGATCAGCTCGAAACTCTACGGCACGTACACCGCGTTCGTCTATTTAACCCCAGTTTTAGGGGGATATTTAGCGGATTTTACTTCGAAGCATCGGATGATATCGATCGGGATTGTGTTGATGTTCCTCGGGAACTTCTTCGTAGGTGCGGAGAGGAATGCGTTTTTCCTCGGGCTGGTTTTAGTGGCACTCGGGAACGGTGGGTTTAAACCGAACGTTTCCGCCAGATTGAGCGAGATGTACGAGAATAAATTAGTAGTATCTTCGGGTGGTTTTCAGGGATCGGAGAGGAAAGGGAAGAGGAGGATGCTTCTCTCGAGGAAGGATTCGGCGTTTGGGATTTTTTATTGCGCCATAAACGTCGGCGCGTTGTTCGCGCCCTTAGTGGCTGGATTTTTAGCGGAGAGGTTCGGGTATCGGAGTTGCTTTTTAGCGGCGGCAGTTGGGATGGTTTTCGCCGGGTTGGTGTATTTCACCTTTCAGAGGAGATTGGTGTACCGAGGGGCGGCGTTAGATATCATCGTCGAGAGTAGAAAGAGTAGAAGGCGGAGAAACAACGATACGAACAATACTACCAACAACATCACAGACGATTCAGACGACGAAGAAAGAGCTGGTGGAAGTACTGCTGTGGAGAATGACAATGACACAGACGATGACGACGACGAAGACGACGCGTTGTTGCCCAGAAATGCAGCAAACAGCGACGACTTTGGGGGTACTGAAGACGCCAGCGAACAAGAAGAAGAAGAAGAAGAACAACAACATCAACAAAATAAACTCTCTCTCCTTCACGTCTTCAACGAAAACAAAGCGCGACTCACCGCGCTATTCGTCGTCATGCTCACGACAATTGGTTTCTGGGCCGCTTACGAGCAAGCCGGCAACGCTTTATCCATATTCATCGACGAGCGCGTCTCGCACGACGGCGTCCCGACTGCTGCGTTTCAATCCATCAATCCTGGCATGATTCTCGCGCTGACCCCGGTGATCAACCGATACTGGAAATACCAGAGCGAAACCAATCGCGAACCGGACCAGGTGATGAAGATGGCCATAGGATGTTGCCTTCTCGGCCTCGCCAACGTCCTCCTCGCGTTCGCCTCCACCAATCTCCCTACCGGCGCCGTCGCCGAGGCTGATTTACCTCCCGGAATGAAACTCAACCAATTTTGGATTTGGCTGTACTTCCTCGTCGCCACGGCTGGCGAACTGTACGTCTCCCCGGTTGGATTATCCTTCGTCACGACTGCCGCGCCAAAAGAAATCGTCGGTTTCGCCTGCGGCTGCTGGTTCTTATCCGCTTTCTTCGGCAACTATCTCGCCGGCGAGATTGGTTCCTTGTACGCTTCCGCGAAACCGTTTGCGTTTTGGTCAGCCGTCGGAGTTTTATCCGTCTCCGTCGGCGTCGCGTTGGCTCTCGCGAGAAACAAAATCGTTTTTGCGTTAAAAGAAGAAGAAGAAGAAGAAGAAGAAGAAGAAGAAGAAACGAACAGCAGGAATCGTGGTAGTAAGAGGAGGAGGAAAAGGAGGAATACTACTCGCGACGAAAGAGACGCATCCGGCGGATCGAATACCGCTTTGTAAAATTAACTCACGTGTGTGTTTGTGCAGCCACAAAGATTAGTCAAATGTCTCTTCATTATTTATTCACCTTTCGTCTTTAAAGCGCATTTAAACCATCGAAAAAATGTCCACCACGAACGAGGGCGAGGAGAACAGACACAACGCCATTGAATTGGGCGTTCCCATCTCCTCGTCGTCGTTTACCTCGTCGTCGTCTGATGCGATGAAGATGAAGAATAAGAAAAATCCATTCGGGGAGGAAAAGAACCAATCTTTCCCGGAAATGGTGATGCATTTCCTGACCAAAACCATCCCGTCTTTAATGTCTCCTTTCCAAGTAAAACTCCTCTCCGTGGCAATTTTGGTCGCGTTTTTTGGTTTATTTTCGTTCGTGATGGAATCCGCGAACTCGAACGCGCAAACGTACGCGGTTATAATCGACGCAGGGTCGACTGGGAGTCGAGTGCACGTGTTTCGGTTCAAAAGGGCGTCGGGCGATCGAGTATTGAAAGACGAGATTTTTCACGCGATTAAACCCGGGTTGAAGGCGTACGCGTCGGATCCTTTGGAAGCGGCGAGTACGTTGGAACCGTTGATGGAAACGGCGATGAAGCACGTGCCGGAAAAGTTGAGGTCGAGCACGCCGTTGACGCTGAGAGCGACGGCGGGTCTGCGGTTGTTGCCGGAAGGGCCGGAAGCGGCGAGCGCGCTCTTAGAGGCGTCGAAAGTGAAAGTTGGGGAGTACGGGTTTCGGTTAGATGACGAGTACGTGTCTATTTTGGACGGGATGTACGAAGGCGCGTACGGGTGGATCGCGGTGAATTATTTGTTGAGGAAGTTGAGCGGAAGCGTAAAGGCGACGAAGACGGTGGCGGTGGCGGATTTAGGGGGCGGGTCCACGCAAATTATGTACGCGATTGGAAATAGAGATGAAGTCAACCGAGCGCCGGAAGGGTACGTGTTACCGTTGGAAGGATACGACGTGTACACGAAATCGTTCAAAGGTTTTGGCATCATGGCGGCGAGAGCGAAGATTTTGACGCAAAATTTAGACGCCGGCGAGGAAGGATGGCAGTCGCATCCGTGCGCCGCGAAAGGCTTTCGAGGGGGATGCACTGAGAAGTGTTACGGATTAGAACCGGGGGAAGGGTATAGCGCGATTGGGCGGGATAACGGTGGTGATTTTGAGCAGTGCGTAGACGCGGCGTTGATGGCCATGGAGAAGGATTCCATGGAGTGCGAGGTCGAACCGTGCTCCTTCGCCGGCGCGTGGACGACGAAACGCACCACGCCTTTATACGGCATGAGTTACTTTTACGAAAGAGCGCAAGCCGCCAAAGCCGTGCACTGGCCAAACTCGGAAACGAAAGCGGTGAAAATCACCCCGAGCGATTACAAAAACGCGGGGAAGAGAGTCTGCCAAACGCACGTCGATTCCATCTTAAAAGAATACCCGGACGCCGAGGAGGACCATTTCGAATACTTGTGCTTAGATCTCGCGTACATCTACGCGTTGCTCACCAAAGGCTACGGGTTAAAAGACAAAGAACCGCTCTATTTGGTGGATAAAATCGATTACAAAGGCCAACCGGTCGAAGCCGCGTGGGCACTCGGCGACGCCATCGCGGTCATGAACGCGTTTCTCGTCGAATAGATTTAATTTAGAAAAGAAACGTCGCGCGTGTTGTTTAACAACTATTTCATTTAACGCTCTGCATACTACAACTTTAATAAAAATACACCGCCTCTCTCTCTATTCATCATCTCCGCGACGAGGACGACGACAGCGGAAGCGTTACCGTCCTCCCCTCGCGAGTCTCCCTCCCACCTTCTTCGTCTTCTTCATCTTCTTCCTCTTCAAAATCTTCTCCTCTTTCAAATCGTACCGCATCTTTCTCTCCCTAAAAATCTCCTTTTGCACCGCTCTCGCGATATCGCCGTCCTTCTCCGCGAGTTCGTTCCAGCACGCGTTGGAGACTTCCCTGGACAGATCCATCTCCAATTCTCGTTTTATCGCCATCTTCGTCTGCGCGTTTACTTTCTCACTCGCAGTAGTGTTCATGTTTCGTAAACGCATCATCTGCGTCGACGCGGTGACTGCGAACGACGCGTACGTTTTCAAGGTTTCGTTTTGGAGTATCGCGTTGACTAAGCGCGAGCGAATGGAATCGAAGGTTCCGTCTTTTTTTAATCGCTTCAGCGTCGTTTTCGTCTGCTTGATCGTTTGTACAGGGGTGAGCTTTTGGTTTCGGAAGGTGGAAGGAGCCTCCTCTTTTTGTCGTCGTCCTCCTTTACCTCCTCCGGAGGCGTGGTATCCTCCGCCGCCTCCGCCGACTCCGGAGTGGTATCGTTGTTTTTTAGGCATGTCAAAGCGTCGTTTAATTGAAGAAAAATGTGAGGTGTAAGCTTTTCCGTGATGACGAATATCTGCGCTACGAGTACTACCATCTCTTCTTTCTACAACACGCTTCTTT
>JACLAB010000049.1_pt1 | contig 10344 bp, 3 predicted proteins | sample 8027921 | NCBI WGS metagenome assembly JACLAB01 (sample SAMN15725117, study PRJNA655200) | protist metagenome | isolation source: fluorescence activated cell sorting (FACS) single amplified genomes of... | place: USA: West Boothbay Harbor, Gulf of Maine | collected 2000-07-19
TTTGTTCGCGATAGCAAATATCTTCGAAAATCTAGCGACAAAAAACCGATTTCGTTAACAGAAGTAAATCCAAACTCGAGAAGTTTAGTGGAGAAAGGTGGCGACGAAGGCGAGGACGAGTTTGCAACGAACGAAACCCTCATCCGCACGTGCCAGAACATTTTGGCGAACAAACACTTTCAAAAGTTGATTCGGCGTATTGAAGAGTTGCTACCGAGATCGAACGATCCAAACGACTTGAGAGAACTTGCACTCGAGTACGGAACGCCTTCGAGCCGCGAATACTCGAATCTACTTTGGGGGCTAGCGCACTGCGGCGTGCAAACTCGGTTGCAGGCAAACGAATTTACCACACTTTTGTTGCGACAGTACATAAACTGCGCAAAAGAGAACAATTACGCGAAATTTGCCGCACAAAACGTTTCGAACGTGCTTTGGGCATTCACGATCATGAGCCCTTCGGGTAAATACGAAGATGCTGTCGACGATGAAAAGGTGCTTTATTTTGAACGCGATGATCATAACGTGGAAGACTTGTTTTCGGGTATTCCTCCGGAGCAAGTTCCGCAGAGTATCAGAGCTGAGTTTTTGGATGCCATCGAAAGATTGAACTTGAACGTCATGGAAGGCTACGTTCCCCAAGGTGTCGCCAACTGTCTGTGGTCGTACGGCACACTTGGTTATAAGCTTCGGCCGGAAACTGAAGCAGCGTTTAGAAAAGGTATAGCGATGCATTTAGGGCAACCTCGCACGACTTCAGCGTATGGTTTTGGTGCTGGAAACTTTAAGACGCAAGAAACTTCCAATATTTTGTGGGCGTGTGCGCAACTCAGATTTGACATGGGAAAAGATCTTGCGAGCATGTTCCTTCACAGCATGACAGAGAACCTATTCAACGATCCAAGAGTGTGGTCGGTTCAGTCGCTCACGAATATACTCTGGGCTCTCGCAACGTTAAGAGAGCAAGGCCTCGGTGAAGTTTACACACTACCGCACGGTTTACTCAAGCGAATCGAAGATATGATCGAACCAAAAATTGAGACGATGTTTATTCAAGGCATTTCAAATACTCTTTGGGCCTACGCTTGCTTGGAATACGAACCAGACCACGAGTTTTTACGACGAATGACTAGCAGATGGGACGATGATTTACATAACCGCTCGACGGTGGAAAATTGCAACGCATTCTGGGCGTACACAAAGTTTAGAAATTTTCGACCGAGTCAGAAATTTGTGGATTATCTCGCGGGACTACAAACGCGATGTACTATGGTAAAAGAAAAGTGGAACGCAGACGATACATCCGAGTCCACGAAATTCAAAAATGAATACACAGAGGATACGCTTACGATCATGGTATTCGTGAATACATTCTACGGAATGGCGGAAATTGGTGCCTATCCGAACGACAAAGGAAGGTACTTCGAACACGTGTTGAGCGAAATGACCGAATGGCTTAAAGTGACGTACGATCCACACCAGAAGAATAAAAATTGCACGCAACCAATTGTCAATTACATGCGAAGCTTGGCGCTCTTAACGTATTTACCAAACGATGATTTCGTGGAAATAATGAGTAAAAGAGCAAAAATGGAAGCCGAAAATGACCAATTTACAGTCCAGGGGATCTCGCAAATGTTATGGTCGTGGTCGATTTTAGGTTTAAATATTCCGCAAGACGTGGTGTATGCACTCATGCAAGCGATGATACGGCAGATGGATCAAGCCACCACCCAATCGTTAACGACTTGTATTTGGGCAGTTGCAAATATGGGATTTATCGAGGAAAAAGATATCTTTGATGTGTTTCGTAAAAAGATAGCGACGATTGACATTGAACAGTTTAACAAATATTCCGATAAGGATCATCCTTATCGTTTCGTGACGGGAGGAGGGAGCAAGGGGGAAATGTCCTTAAATCAAATTTATCAGGCTCATTTTGCGTACGAGATCCTTTCCCCGTTCGGGAAATTAATATACCCGGAGTTGGAAAGCGAGGCGAAGAAGAGTTGGATGGAAGTCACGAGAACGTGCGTGACGATTTCTGGGTTTCATCAAGAAGTCTCTTCGACACTGTCGGAAATGGGTGTCCCTCACGAGCTCGAATTCCTCACCGAAGGTGGCTTGTATTCGTTAGATATTGCGTTGAAAGGTCGTAAAATTTGTATCGAAGCCGATGGGCCGACCCATTACTCGATAAACCGTCCAACTGTTCGGATCGGTGGCGATAACTTGAGAGAGGCTATCTTGACAAAGCAAGGATGGACGGTCATTCAAATACCGTGGTTCACTTGGCAGGCGGCACCAGAAAGAGACAGACGCGAGTACATAGCGAATCTTCTCTACGAGCACGCTGGTTTAACCATGAAGCAGTTGACTGCTGGAGCGCGAGAACAAGCGTCTCTGAGAGATTTGGGAGCGGACGTTTTCATGTCGGAACTCAACACCCCTGACACAAAGCCGTCGTCAACTACGTTCAGCCCGTATGGTATGGATTTCGAGAAACCTTCTTCTTCTTCTTCTTCTCCTTCTTCTTCTTCTCCTTCATCTTTCTCGCGTTCTTTGGCGTCTTCGGCTCCGGAACGGAAGAAAAGTGATCCAACAGGCGCGCTTCGTGCGACGACGAGTGGTCGTATCAAGAAACCGTCTACTTCTTCCTCCTCCCCCTCCTCTTCCTCCTCCTCCTCTCGAGTGATACAACCAGTCGCTCCAGGTACTCGCCGAGTGTCTGCAAAGTCCTCTCGAAGAGTCGCATCATCAGTGACAAAGAATGCGTCATCCCTTTCCGATGCAGAATCTAAACGCTTAGCCGAAAAGTTGGGCTCTCGAAAAGTCGAAGCGCCAACCGACGAGGGCGGTTCTCCCAAGGCTCGAAAAGTCGTCAAGCGCGTAAAAAGAGTCGTTCCGTCCAAGGAGAACGACGCAGTAGCAGCAGCAGACGCGACGAAGATGAAAAAGATGAAAAAGAGCGAAGCGATCGAGGAGGAAGAGAAAGAGTAAAAAGAAATATTGAATAGTTTGAATAGTTTTGTTTGTTTTACTCCTTATTGTTCTTCTTGCACATCCACACCAAATCATAAAATCCAAAAGGAAAAGAAGAAAAAAACACAAAAAGCTCGAAGCAACTTTTTTCTCTTCCTCCTTTTTTTTCCTTGAACAAGTGCATTTCTTTACTTTTATCGGGGTGCTTTGTGTTGAGCGCGTAGAAATATCCCGAGTACCTCTCTCTAAAACGCAGACGTTGAATACTTTCGAACGCGTTTGAGTAAAGTTATCTTAGGAAGACGGTTCGCGAGACGCCCGTTTAGGCAGAAAAGAGAGTTTCATTTTTTTTTTCTCCTTTCGCGAAGAGAGAGAGCAAGCGCAAATTGCAAACACAGACAAAATTTTGTTCCCGGTGTTTTTGCAAATTCGCGTAACAGAAAACGTAAATCCAAACGAGGAAAGCGCCTCGAAGCGAGGGATAATTGCATCGAGAAAGAGTAGATTCTCGCGACAAAGTGTTCGATTGATATAGAAAAATGTCCGCCCCGTGGGCTAACGTCCTCAAGCAGTCCTCCGGCTCGCCGGCAAGTGCAGGAGACGAGAAAAAGAATTCGGGACAAGCTGCTCAAAATTCCGCTCATCAAACAAAACACAACCAAGAGCAACAAGGGACGAAAAAAGAGAAAGATGATAACAACATCGTCGGAGGACAAGCTGTCTCGCTGAGCGCAGCGGAAAGGAAACCAGAGGAAGAGAAGCAAAAAGAATCGGGTTCGAACGAAGGCCAATCGACCGCGACGACTGTTGGGAGCATGGCGGCTGCAGCCGTGACATCGTTCGCGTCCTTGTTCGGCGGCGGGAAGAAGAAAGTTGAGGATACGTTAAATGATACGATTGAAACAACGTCCTCGCAACAAGACAACAACAACAACAACAGTTCCAACAACAACAATTCCAACAAAGCTTCCTCGGGGGGTTCAAACAATAACAATAACAATAAATCTTCGGGCAAAAAGAAGAAGAATAAAAATAACAACGATAGCAATAGCGCTAATAATAAAGACTCGTCCGAGAACAAGAAAGAAGGCGGAGATAAGAAGGAGAAACCGGTGAACTTAGTGCCGGCGGAAGCCCCTTCAAAACCGGCGTGGGGAGGAGCGAAACTCGGGGGAGGGACGCCCGGGTCGAGTCCGACTGCGGCGGTCGCGGAAACTGTGGTGTGGCCGTCATTAGGAGATGAAACCGCGGTGCCTACTGGCGCAGAGAGCGAGTTATTGAGAGCAGCAGCGGCGGAGAACGGAACGAAAGGCGCTTCAAACTCGAATTCGAAAAAGAATCAGAAATCAACCGAGGACGGCGCGAATGCGACGCCGAAAGATGCAAATAATAACAGCAACAGCGAAAATAGCGAAGCAAACAAAAACAAAAACAAAAACAAAAACAACGAAAGCAACAGCAATAACAACAGCAATAACAATAACAATAATACCAATCCGAATGCGAACAGCAACAACAACACCAATAACAACAATCGACCGGCGAATGCGCCCGCGGGCGGAAGAACCGGCCCGGGCGGAAGAACCGGCCCAGGCAGAGGCGGCGGTGTGGATACGAACATTAAAGCCCGAGGACGAGGACGAACTGGAGGTGGTGGTAGACACAGTCGAAACGGTTCTGTAGGATCCATCGGGTCAGATCACAGCGGCGAATATGCATACGGTAGCGGGGGTAGAGGAAGAGGAGGAGGAGGCAGAGGAGGCGGCGACAACGATAACTCTGGTAGAGGAAGAGGCGGCAGAGGGCGAGGAAGTATTAACAACGGTGGAAGAGGATTTAACCAACAGCCATACAACGTTGGCTACATGCCCCAAGGGTATCCCTTGCGGGGAAGGGGTATGCCGCCGCAAAGTTATGGATATTATCCACAGAATATGGCAGCCCCGGTAGCGACTAGAGCTCAGGTTTTGGCGGCGTTGAAGCGACAAGTTGAATACTACTTCTCGGTCGATAACTTATGCCGCGACTTATTCCTTAGACAAAAAATGGACCCGACGGAAGGTTGGATTGCTCTCTCTGTGATTGGCGCCTTCAACAGAGTGCGCATGCTTACTCCTGATCCGACTGCGTTATCGGAAGCGTTGCAAGGGTCGACGGTGATTGAATTTAACGAGGCTAAGGATGCGATTCGAGTCGGTGGCGATCAATGGCGAAACTGGTTGTTATCTGCCGATGGATCAGCGAGCGTGCCGCAATCAGCAGATAGCAACGCGGCAGCAGTAGAATCTGCGACTTCAGCACCGACAAAGGCGGACGATTTCGAGATGGACGAAGACTTTGGCGATAACAATAACAACGAGTCCGACGACGAAAATACCGACGACGAATACGAAGAGGATGACATGAACGACGCTGATGTTGGCCGACTTATGATTGTCACTCAGAAGGGAGCCCGTCACGGGCCGGGAAGTATTGCGGGGAGTTCTGCAGCGAGACCGATTACTGGGTCAGGCGCGACGCCGGCAATGTCGACACCGGTGAAAAATTCTGTCACTGGCTCGTGGAAGAAAGATACGGCGAACTTTTTCCCTTCATCGCTTCCTAAAGATGGACAGTCGCAACGCGAAGACATTGGCTGGTTGATGGGTTCGTTTTCTCCAAAAATTGGCTCTCAAATGCATCAAGCTGCGCAGCAAAGAAGATCAGCAGACTCGCCTTCTCATGTGTCGCACGCTTTGTTAGAAGAGAATGGCTTTAAGCAGCAAAAGTATAAAGCTTTCCACGAGCGTTGCATCGAGGAACGTAAGCGAGTTGGTTGTGGTCAATCAGAAGAAATGAACACTTTGTTTCGATTTTGGAGTTACTTTTTGAGGCAAACTTTCAACGTGAAGATGTACAAAGAGTTCTGCCGCCTCGCGGAGGAAGACGCCCGAGCAAACCACCACTACGGGTTGCAATGCTTGTTCAGATTCTATTCCTACGGTTTAGAAGCACGTTTTCGAACTGCGATATATCGTGATTTTGAAGAGTATGCGTTAAGAGATTACGAAAGTGGATCGCTCTACGGCTTGGAAAAGTTTTGGGCTTTCCATTTTTACTACAAAGGCCCAGAGAAACCAACCATGAGAGACGACTTGAAAGAGATCATGGAAACCAAGTTCAAAACGTTGGAGGACTTTAAGAGAGAAAGAGCAAAGAAGAAAATTGAGGTGTGATGATGGCGATGAACGAGTAAAATACGCTATAAGCCGCAGCACGAAAGAAAATAAACAAATAAAAAGAAAATAGACGACGATTAACGTACGTACAGTAAACTAAAGTAAAGGATAAATTTAGCTCTTTAGAGGCAGCTACTCCGGGGAATTATTGCCTCCGGAAAGATTAATATATTAACAACGTAATTATAAATATTGAAACAGATGAAAATCACCACAGTGTACGCACACTTTCTTATTATCTCAAGTTCGTCGTCGCGATGTTGTTCCTCTCGTGACACTATTTTACGAAGTGCCGAGAAAGCCAAAGATGGCGTCTCGAAGGTCGTCGTTAGCACTGAGCGCGTATAAAGCTACCACTGCACCGATTGGAACAACGAGACTCTCCAAATCGATGCTCTGTCTTTGATTGAGTAAACTCTTTCTCATTAGCAACGTGGTCACCTTCACGACTCTCGCTTTTCCGTCGCTCTGCATCTTCAACGCATTTTGATCTTTCAGCGTTTTCGCAACTCTATAGCCCATTTTTTTATACAACGAACGAGCTTTACTATTCGTGCTTTCTACAATTAAAGCGCACTCTTCGAAACCGTTATTCTTCGCCTCCTTTTCACACTCTCTCACCAACGCCTTGGCGTAGCCTTTCCCTCGAGCCTTTCGAGAGGTGGCCAGGTTTGCAATAATCGGTACCGTTATCGAAGACCCGAGCGCGAATCTATCAACGTCTTCCGGAACGTTTTCGTAGTCGTAATCGCCCAAATATCGTCGATACTCTACCCCAGCGCACGCCATCAAATCGCACGTCTCGTCGTCTCGCACGATGAACATCGCCCCTTTCTTCGCATTTGAGTATCTTTTGGATAAATCAGACGCCTGGGCGCGTTCTAAAGAGCCGATTTCTCGGTCGTCTGGATTCGATTTACCGTCGACGAAGAACGCGTCAACGAAGCACTCTGCAGCTTCGCGAAAATCACCTCCTCGAGCGCGTTCAATGTCTGCGTTTGCCAACGCCGCGTGGGTACATTTCTTTTTTCTTTGATGGACTTTCGGGTGACGTTTTTGTTCATCTCGAAGGCCAGAACGTCTTCCTCCTCTGCTCGATAAAGTGTGTTGAGTGCGATGAGAGGAAGAGGAAGAAGACGTCGATGGCGCACAGAAGAATCGAGATTGTGCGAGCATGTCGTCTTTATTATGTGTATTTGTGAGATGTGAGACCCGCCTCTTGCTCTCTTAAGTGAAGCTCCTCTTTGCAAATCTGTGAATTGTGGTGTACTGAAGAAGAAGAAGAAGAAGAAGAAGAAGAAAAAAAAAAAAAAAGCACAAAATACTCGATTGAACTATTAAACCATCATCGCCTCTTCTCCTCTATTCTTATTATTGATTGCTTCTTTCTCGTCCTCCTCCTTTTCCCCTTCTTCCTCCTCTACATCTTTGCTGGCTACCATTCCCGGGAATAAATCTTTCATGTACACCGTTCTTCGCAAGGCGTTCGTAAAGCCTTCGTTGTATTTGTACTTGGTCACGCCAACTGTCGTCAAAGATTTTGGTTTGGTACTCGCGGCTATTCTGTGTTTGTTCCCGCCGGAAAAGCCAAGCTCGAGTCTCGCGTTGCTCGCTTTCTTCATCTCGTCGTACGCGGCAGACTGAGGCAGGTTTACGACGTTTTGATTCGTAAACTGCTTCTTTTCGACGCCTCGTTCGCCTCCTTTTTCTGGTGTGAATACGCCTTCGGGATTGTAGCTTCTCGCGCGTTCGCGGATTTCGTCCATGGTTACTTCTCGGGCGACCAATTCTCGGGCGTTAGGACCGAGCTCGCGTCGGTCGACGAGCTTTTCGTTTCTTAACTTGTCTCTTTCGTCGTTCAATGCGTTTCGTTGTGCGATCCATTCCTCGCGAGACATGCGAATCGCAGCACCATTAGCAGAGATTGGTTTCGACACCATTCCAGGAACTCCACATCCGTATTTTACGAGTTCGTCAATCGCCGGTTGCAGCTGTAAACCAGCACTGTACGTACTTCTATCGAATGAACCTTTTGACGATGTTTTCGCATACGTCAAACCGGCTGAACGCGTCACGTCGACTGCCCGTTTCAACACCTCCGACTCATTTTGCGACATGAAATCATACCCGGCAGCTCTGCCCACGTCGGGAGCTATTATCGTCAGAACGTATGGTAACACGTCAACTGAACTAGAATTGCGCATTGAAATAGATCGCGAATCGATCTTCGCTTTCTCCATCCATTCCTTCGTTATTTCTCTTTTCCTTTGCAATTCTCTCTCGGCGGTTTTGATTTTTGGAAACTCCACGGAATCCATGGTACTACAACCGCTCGCGCGATGGTGCACGGAAGCGATTTGACCGTAGAAATAATCCGTCGAGTTTGCTAGTTTTGAACTTTTAAAAATATCTGCGTTAGAGATGTCATTTGACGCCAAAGCAAACATTTCCATCGTCGAATCATTAAGCTTTGCGCTGGGAAGATTTTCAAAAGTAGACTCCAACAATAAATTGTCATCTCCAAATGTTTCAAGTCTATCGTACATCCAGCTGAAATGCTTTGCCGGTCCCGGATACGTCTTCTCCATGAAGGCATGTCTACCTCTGTATACATCGCGCATCATCTCTAACGCTTTCGCCCCAACGTCTTTACTTTCTCCGGAAATAGGAGCATCCGCCATGGTAAATTTTCCTCTCGCGAGAGACTTGTATTGCAAATGATTCAAACACGCGCGAATATCTAATTCACACGTCTCTGCCAACTGACTGAGCGCTCTTGGATCGGATGAAATTTTCTCCTTCGAACTAATTTCTCTTAATCTACCGGTGACTCTCGCCGCCAATGGCGGACGCAGCCTGACGAGCTTCGATGCGTCTCTCAACTGTCGCAATGCTGCCGAATACATGTCGTTGCAAATGAGGATAATCGGACGATTCAGAGGACCATTCGAGTTCTTCTTGCCGCCTAAAGTTCCGTTTGCAAGTTTCAGAAGAGCACTCATGGCACCTTTGCCTTCGTTTCCGCCAAATATGGCATCAATTTCATCGATAACTAAACAGTTTGGCCTTGCATTTTGGCTATCACTCCTTGTTGAAACGGAGATTCCCTTCATCGATTCCAACACCGAGCGCATTTCTACGGCTTGTTTTACGGCTTCCACGAGACCATTGGTGGATTTCTGCGTACTCGCAGCGTTGATTTCTACGACTCTGTACCCTGCGTGTTTCGCTGCGATGTGCGCGAGCGTAGTTTTGCCAGAGCCAGGACCGCCAGAAACCAAAGCTATTTTCTTCATCGGTCTTCCCGACGCATCGTAAAGTTCTTCCGTTTTTTGTTGATACTTGCTGCTGTTGTTGTTGTAATTGTTATTTCTATTCTGGCCGTTGCTTGCCTTCATAACCGACGGATTAATAATTGAATGATTCATCATTTGATCCGGCGTCTTTTTGTTGAACACGATTTTGTCCCACATTTTTAACCATCTCAACAACTCTCTATTCGATCGTTCGTCGGAAATCAAATCCGTAAACTTTCTCGGCGCATATTTCGTCAACCACGATGCACTGGCAATCTTTGCTTTCAGCTCTATAATTTTCTTCTTCTTTCTTTGCATCTCAGCGAAGTCTTCCACGCTCATCGTCTCTTCTTCCTCTGCGCTTCGCATCTCTTCCTCCGTCGGCATCGTGTTCTCTCTGTTCGCTTGCTCTTCCAAGCTTGCAGCCAACGCGGCTGATTTCTTCTCTTCAATTTCCATCAACATGTCGTTAATGGGTTCATTTAACAAGTGAATGCGATTGATCGTCGCCCGGGCGTGGTCGTAACCTCTCTTTCCTTTCTTTCGCGCCAGCTGGTTTTCGCTCAACAAAACATCATTTTCATCGTTCGAATCGCCATCCAACTCCCCAAACGGACGCTCCTCGACTTTCAAATACACTCTGTGCGTTGAATCTTTCGGATCAGTCACGCTGATGACTCTAAATCCCGCCGAAACGGCCTCGGCTGAAGTCAACAAAGGCGGAGCGTTTCTCGCCACAGATTTGTATCTCAAAAGTTCCAACTCCAACTCTCGTTCTTTCCTTTCCAACTCTTGCTGCTTTCGTTTCTTCTCCGCCAATTCTTTCGCCAGTTCTTCCTCGGTTAAAG
>JACLAB010004222.1_pt1 | contig 10334 bp, 7 predicted proteins | sample 8027921 | NCBI WGS metagenome assembly JACLAB01 (sample SAMN15725117, study PRJNA655200) | protist metagenome | isolation source: fluorescence activated cell sorting (FACS) single amplified genomes of... | place: USA: West Boothbay Harbor, Gulf of Maine | collected 2000-07-19
AAACGACCACAACATGACTTCTCAAGTCTTGCACCCTGGTCGCACCTCCTCTGGTCCTATGATCAAACTTCTGCTGGAAACTAAATCCATGCCTCACGCGGAAGGCGCTGGATGTTCCATCGTGGACGTCGGTTCCGGCTGCGGCAATTTTGCCCGGGGCATCAAGGACGCCTTCCCGTTCAGTTCCGTCTGCGGCATCGAAATCCAAAAAGAGCTCGTCGAATCCTCGCGCGCCGACCACGGCCACAAAGTCACCTTCATAGCCGGTGCCGCCGAATCCGAACTCCACCGTTGCGTCAACGCCACCCACATCCTCGCCACGACGAAAAACTTTGAAACGAAAACCATCGACCACATCGTCAACGTCGCCGCGAGCTTACCTTTACTCACGCACCTCGTCATCAACGAATCTCGTTTATGCACGACAATGTGTAAAGTGAGAATAAAATCCTGTTGCGTTTTCGAACCGATCGAAACCAGATCTATTAGCACGCACTGGGGGAACACCGGCTTAGATTTCACCGTCTACCGACGAAGAACGAGATGGACAGAAAATCCGTACGGTCACGTTCCGAGAGGTGAAGATACCGCCCGCGCGTTCGCGGAGAGAGCTTTGTGCAACGATAAACGCATCCACAGTACGCATCATCGGTAGTAAAATAGTCGCAAGAGAGAGAGAGAGAGAGAGAGAGTTTTCATTGTAGTGATACTAAATATTTAGTCAAAAGCATCGAATCGCACAAGGACCGAAAACTCCACACAATTAAATTCCTTCGTTGAAAAGACATCACCCATCGGTGTGAAGAATAAAAAATGTCGTCGGCTTCCGATGGAGGAAGACTGTCCGTCCTCGGTGGCGACCGACCGGTGCCGCCGATGAAACTGAAATCCACGGAGTTTTACGAGCTCGTGCGAGCCATCGGTGCGCGTTGTTGTTCTTTGTCTTCTTCTTCTTTTCCGTTATTCCTCTTTTGGAAATCTCAGTCGTTTTGAGCGTGAAAGACTTTTCAAAGTCTCTCGGGTTTTCGTCGCGGTACTTTCGTTCTGTTTTCGCTCGAAATCTCTCTCTCGAATGCGCGCTGGTAAAACTAAACGCCGCGCGCGGTTGCTCTCTATTTAACGAACGATTAAACAGGCGAGTGTAAAAACAAAATGGACGAAGACCAAATCGTGAAAAGAGAGGCACACTTACTGAAACACTTACTCTCGCACCCGAAAGTGAACAAAAACACTCTGAAAGAACTCCTCTTACGACTCGTGTACGTGGAAATGCTGGATCACGACGCGTCGTTCGGGGAAATTTACGCGGTGAAAGCGACGCACGAGAGCGATTTGAGCGTGAAGAGGCAGGCGTATTTAGCGTGTTCGCACGTCTTGGACGATAAGAGCGAGTTGGTCGTGTTGTTGATTAATACCATGCAACACGATTTGGCGAGCGAGGAATATTTGGTGGTGTGCTCGGCGTTGAACGCGATCGCGAAGTTGATCACGGACGAGAATAACGCGATACCGGCGTTGTTGCCGAGCGTGGAGAAGTTGTTGGACCACGCGAACGCGCACGTGAGAAAGAAGGCGGTGTTGTGCTTGCAAAAGTTTGCCATGTTTTCGCCGGAGAGCACGAGTCATTTAGGGAACGCGTTTCGGAGGATGTTGTGCGATCGCGATCCGAGCGTGATGTTTGCGAGTTTGTGCGTGTTGAGGGATTTGTGCGAAAGAGAGGCGGGGAAGTACGTAAACTTGGTCCCGAGTTTCGTATCGATTTTGAAACAAATCGTGGAGAGACGCTTGCCGACGTCGTACGATTATCACAAGGTACCCGCGCCGTTCGCGCAGATTAAGATTTTGAAAATATTAGGCATTTTAGGAAGTGGAGACAGAGAGGCGTCTAAACAGGCGTACGAGGTGATTCAGTTGACGATGAAGAAAGCGCAAAAGGCGAAGAGTAGCACCGGGGATGGGATTTTGTTAGAGTGCGTGTTTACGATTGCGAAGATTTATCCAAACAAAGAGTTATTGGAGCAATGCGAAGGGATCGTCAGAAAGTTTATCAATCGAGGCGTCGGAGAGGATGGGAACGTGAAAACGAACGTGAGTAGCTCGGATCGATGGCGCAACGCGAATTTAAAGTATGCCGCGTTGGACGCGCTCGCAAAATTAGCGCCAAGACTTCCGGATTGCGCGGCGGAGCATCAAATGCACATAGTAGACTCGTTGGATAGTGAAGACGAATCCGTGAGAGCGAAAACGTTTGACTTATTGTCCAAGATAACCACCGCGAATAACTGCGACGTGATCATCGAGAAGATGTTGAGCTTTTTGCGCAAATCCAACGATAGGTACGTTCGCGCCGACTTTGCGTTGAAAACGAGTCAAACGATCGAAAAGTTTGCCCCGGACGCGAAATGGTTCTTAGAAAATACGAATAAAGTGATCGAGTTGTTACAAGGCGAAGGACACGAGCCGACGATTCCTGAATTCGAATCCTCGGCGTTGATTGCCGAACGGGTGAAGAATACGCTCAGAGAAGGCATTTCTGGAGACGAGTCTACGGACGACGAGATGCGTCGAGAAGCGAGCGCGTTATACGCGACGATTATGTGCACCGAACGAGAGGCGTGTAAACCGTTGCCCAGGGCAATCGTCGACATCGCGTGCTTTGCAATTGGACGATACTCGAGCGCCGCGTTTGAAAACGTATCGAACACGTTAGCGATACCTTTTGACAGCGACGTCCGAAACGCTCCTCTCGTATTAGACGCGTATTGGCACTTGAAAATGCGTCAAAAATCTGCATCAACGCAATTCCCTGAACGCGCTTTGAAAGTGATTGAATGGTGCGCCTCGAGCTCGGACGTTCGAACGCACCGCGTGGCGAGCGACTTACTTCAAATCGCGAAAGATCCGGAACTGGGGGCGCTTTTTGCCTCGGCAACTGCGAACGTAGCGAAGACGAGTACGGTGTCGTTTGATTTTTCAGCCCTCGACGCGTACACGCAACGCGCGCTCGCAAACGGTGCTAAACCGTATTCGAAACCGAAGATTGCGACGGAAGAGGTGAAAGAAGAAGAAATCGTGTTATCATCCGCAGCAGAAGTGTCCGCTGAACAACCACAACCACAACCACCACAACAACAACGACAACAACAACCATTCCCGACAATATCGCCTCCTCCGCGCGCGCCAACGACTGCGAAAAGAGAAGAGGAGATTTCCGAATCTGAACAGAGGAAGCAAAAACTCGCGAGCGATTTGTTCGGAGGACCGAAAACAGCAGCGGCGTCTACACCTTCGCAACTACCACCAGTTACGAGTACTACGTATACTCCAACGAGTACCACGAGTTCTAACTTGCTGGGCGATTTGTTATCCGGCGTACCGTCGGCGCAGGCGATGCAGGCAACAGCGGCGGCACCGCCATCATCGACGGCGTCTCCGAACGTGGATTTACTCGGCGACTTGCTCGGCGAAATCACTGTGGGAGGAAACGGTCAAACTTCTCAGCAGCAGCAGCAGCAGCAAAATAACAATAATAAAGATCCATCGTCACCGAACGCGCAATCTTCCATCAGCGGCGGCGTAGCTCGAACGTCGGCGAAGAAGGATCCGTTTGCCGACTTGTTTGGATAAATTTTTGCGCAGCCGAAGAGCGTTTCGTCTTCTTGTATGTACAAACAGATTATTACTGGTAGTATTAGCGATACAGTATTGTGCATAATAAGATTTACAATACTAACAAAATAGGTTTCTGATTATATAACTCTCTCTCTCTCTCTTTACTTTCTCTTCGCGTTCTTGACTTGCATATCGTCGAGTTGCTTCAAACCCGGTCCCAAGATGTTGTACGCGACCCAACCGAGGACCGGCGCAAACACAAAAAAGATGGCGATTCTGCCATCGATGCCGGCCAAGTTCCCAACAACTTGCTCCGCGGCATCAGCTTGCTCCGGCATCGCCATCAACGACGCCGCGGACAAACCCGTCAAACCGGCGACGATCCCTCTTTTCTTCGCGTTTTTCTTTTGCATATCTTCGAGCTGGTTCAAACCCGGGCCCAAGATGTTATACGCGACCCAACCGAGGACCGGCGCGAACACGAAGAAGATGGCGATTCTGCCATCGATACCCGCCAAGTTACTCACAACTTCTTCCGATTGCGTCGTCGAGGCAAACGACGATTGCGCGAAACCGAGCGCACCGGACGTCGTCGCGACGGCGGCCCCCACTTTCGCCGCTTCTTTAGAAACCTTCGTTTCCGAAGACTGCACGTATTTGTGAACGAGAAATTATAAAGGAAAGGTGAGTTTTTATTTCGCGTCGCAGGCTCGCGTTCGCATCTTTCCGCGCGCAATGATCTTCCGATTGGTTAAAAAAACAAAGCAGAGAGGAGGAGAGAGTAAACACGTAAAATAAGCGCACCATCATCATTTTCACCGCTCGCAAACTCGCTCTCTTCGACGAAGAAGCGCATCTTCTCTTCGACGTAAAACTTCGCGAAGAAGAAGAAGCTAAAACACTCGACGATGTGCTCAAGGTGAACATTTATTCTACTAATAATAATTCGCGTGTTCGCGCTACGTGAGAGGTGCTGTTATAACGCGCTTTCGCGATGATGGTGAATTTCGCACGCAAGAGAGGAGGAACCGAAAAATCCAAAATCTAAAAATCTCTTTCGGGCAGAAGAAATCTCTCTCGCCGAAGAAATTAGGGTTGGACACCCTAAAAATAGGCTTGCTTCTTTTTTTCTCTCTTTTCTTTTCTTTCTTTCTTTCTTTCTTTCTTCAGATTAAAGTGAGACACCTCCTTTACGTATACGAGAGAGATGGTCGAGGATGCCATGGACGCGGACAAAGGAGAACAGACAACTCTCGGAGCAGCAGGAGCGGGAACTGCGACGAGTAATACTACTAATAAAAGAAAAATCGAGGTGAAAAAATGGAACGCCGTCGCGGTGTGGTCGTGGAGCACCTCGTTCGATTCGTGCGCGATTTGTAGAAATACGTTGCACGAACCGTCGATCGAGTTTCAAGCGAACAGTCAACAAGAAGGCGCGGATGGGTTGTCCATCGCGGTACGTTTTACTAGTATGCGCGCATATGTTGCTCTCGTTTTACTTTCGTTTGCCCTTTCGAGAAAAAAAGCGCGTTTTCGAACGCGTTCGTGTTTGATTGAGAGATTCAAAAACGAGATCTCCTTCTGCTCTGAGGAAAACTGACCACCTCTTTACGCGCATTCCGCGCTCGCGCTCTTTCTCGTCTCGTCTCAATAAACGTACAGTGGGGGAACTGCGGTCACGTGTTCCACTTAGATTGCATCTCCAAGTGGTTGAAACAACGGTCGTTTTGCCCGTTGTGTCAAAAAGAGTGGGAGTTTATGAAGATGGAGAAGATACAGTTACCGGTGTTGGGCGGGAACGATTAAGATTAAGAAGAGAGAGAGACGAGGACGCGATGGAGTGCGGTGGAGTATCGTCGTTTACATCGTCCTCGTCGGTGTATTTAGTAAAATAGCAGATACGAGAGAGGCGCGTGAGGTATCAAATGTAAAACTTAGGCACATATAAACACCAGATTGATTATTAATATCGTTGTGATTTTGAGTCAAAAGAGAGAGACACGAAGTAATATATTTGACGAGCTGTATTTACGTAATAATGTCTTACAACAAGCACTCTCTCGCTTTCTATCATCGCTCGTTCTTTTCCTACATATATATATATATGTGTGTGTGTGTGGTTACATGTATATATAAGTTTGCTAATGATGTCTTCGATGACGATGGTCTTTCACGTCGTCTCGCGCACCTTTCTTCTTAAATGTGTCGTTTCTACGTTCTCTTTTTTTTCTTTTCGTTTTAGTACATGAGTTTTTCGTATCGTTTTCTTCTTCTTCTTCTTCTTCTTCTTCTTCGGTTTGTGCATTTGTTGTTATATCTTTGATGATGATGATGATTAATTAAATTAAGCTTTCGGTTTCCTGCCCCTCTTCGCCGAAGGCGCCGGAAGCGCCTTCGGCGCCCCAGCCGCGCCTCCCCCGGCGTCCCCTTCGTCCGACTCCAACTGCAATTTCTTAAACTCCGTCAACACCGGATATATATTCTCAAACGCTTGGTATATATCCTCTCTCCTTTTCCCTCCAGTCAACACAATCTTCCCGCTGACAAAAATCAAAAGTACGATTTTTGGCATCTGCATCCTATAAATCAAACCGGGAAACAACTCCGGCTCGTACTGCGCGAAATGCCCGTGCGACCACGCTAAACCTTCTAATCGTATTGGAAACTTCACATCGCACGACCCAACCATGTTTTGAATCTTAAAATCTTTAAACTGCGCCGGAAATCCTAACTTGATGATAACTTTCGCGTACTTCCTCGCCGCCTCTCTCGCCAACGCCTCCGTCTTGGCGCCCGTGCACACCATCTTCCCGGACGCAAAGATCAGCGCCGTCGTTTTCGGGTTTCTGATCCGCATGATCGCCGCTGCAAAACGCTGTTTATTTAAGAGAGCACACCGAAAAGTTTGATGAAAAGAGTGGGGTAAAAATGCGTCAGTCTTCACTATTTCCTTCTTCAATTCCGAGAGCGCGAAAGAGGTCAAAATTGGACACCACCGACGGCTCTGCATACCTTTGGGTTATACTCTACATTTCTCGCGTGGAACGCGATCGTCTTCAAATCTAATTTGCAATCTAAGTTCACCGTGGCCACGATGTTTCTGTGTTGTATATTGTTTGAAATAAAGATACAGTGAGAGAGAGAGAGTCAGAGAGAACGTCGGGCGTTCGTGTCAGAAAGCGGCAACGATTGGAATTCAATCGAATTCAAAACGGCGAGACGATCTCATCGTCGCATCTCGCTTATTATTAGAATACACATAAAAGAACAAAAAAGAACGCACTGTAAAGTGGGCACGATGCCGGACGGGTGCACGGACCGGTCTATCCCCCCATCGGTGGTTTCCGTCGCATTTTCCGTCGCGACTATGGGTAAAGGCGCCGCTCCATCATCGTTCGGGGGATTCGTCCGCGCAGTAGCGTCGCCAATCGCCATTTGATAATTCTCTCTCTCTTTCTCTCTTTCACCGAGAACAAGAACGCGAAAAGAGCTTCAGAAGAAAGAGTCTCGAGTGTACGTCGTCGCGTACAACAACAACGTCCAAAAGCCTTCGGTAAAAAAAAGGGTCCTCTTTCTCTCTCGCGCTCGAGAGAAACGCGTTTTGGTGTGTGGGTGTGTGTTCCAAGAGTGACGAATTTTGAACGGACGGTCTCGTGTAGAGAGAAAAATGAAAAAATGGAGCAGAAACAACCGCACTGTAGTCGGGCTTTTTAAAAGAACGCGTCGTCGTAGTGGTGGTGGTCAAGAGTGAGTATAAACAGGCGAAAAGTCTCTCGTGCTCAAAATGTGAACGTTCTAACATTTTAATCCTACTATACGTATAACTAACTCCACTTCAAAAGCGTGTTCCTGGCTTTCGGCGTTCGGTCCAAGAGCCGTTTCGTTAACACGCTCGCTAAAAACTCGCTCTCTACGTTCATGCAATGCGCGCACTCGGCGGTCGGGTCGGCGCACGTGACGAAAGTTGCGGCTTTTTCGGCGACGATGTGGTCGACGACGCCGACGACGCCCGAGTCGGTGGTGTTCGCCCAGATGGCGTACGGGTTGGAGACGTCGATTTTGACGACGCCGCGGGTGGTAAGGCGAGAGGCGCTGGCAGAGTTGAGCGTGGCATCTTTCACTAATTCGTCGTCGTCGGAGTACGTTTTGTTGAGTAAATCCCAAAGCATGTGCATGACGCGATGGTCCACGTCGCCGGGTTCTCTGCCAGGCGTCAACGGTTTCACCAAGTGCCGGCTATCGTCCTCGCCGCCGTCGGTATTTGCCGGGATGTCAGAAACGAGGGCGATGCGCGCTTTAGCGTCCACGCCTTCCATCCTCACCGATTTCACGAATTCAGAGGCGCACCACATGCTTTTTTGTTCTAATTCGCGCGTCGCGAGTTCGTAAACGCCATCTTGTTCCAAATCTGCCGATCGCCAATCCAAATAGCCTTTGGATTTCCAGTGAAACGCTTTGTACGGGTGCGCCAAGTTTCGCGAGCCGAGGAAATCGATGGCGATATTTTCGATGTATCGCGACCATTTTTCGGTCGCGTACATCAACCGCGCTTCGTCGCTGGTAAAATCGTACCACGCCGCGTTGACGCTCATCTTCCAATTGATCAGAGGATTTTCGTTTTCTTTCGCCAAGTATCGCATCTTCAACGCGTTCTTTAACGTCTTCATGGACAGCGATTGCGCTTCGTCTGGTTCGTCTGGGACAACCGCGTGGCAAAAGTGAATCTCGCAGTTCTCGTAGCCTTTGATGAAGTTTTCGTCCAGCAGCTCAAACGCGTCTGGGTGCTCTATTTTTATGAAGTTCATTTCACGTTTGGCGTACTCTTTCCTACGCGTTTCGAGTTTCGCGCCTTCTCTCGGCGCGACTCTCGTTGAGTTTAACGCGCGAATCAAACCTCGTCGGGTCACCGTCAACGGACGCGAACTGACTGCTTTATCGTGAAAATACGAAATCATTGCAATTTTTGTCACGAATCGGTTTTTATCGTCGCATACGATGACGTCCGTACCGACGGTTTCGGAATCCGTAGCCAAGGTGAGGCGACCTAACGACGACATCGACGAAGTAGTTTGGTCCTCGTCTTTTGTCTCAGTGGTAGTCCCTTCGTCGTCGCCGACAGTCAGCAACGGATTCGTCGTCTTCTTTTTCTCTCTCGCATCTTCCCTGCTTTCGTTATCGTCTTTTGGCCGTTTTGGCACGACTCCACCGTTTCGCGCAAATTCTTCGAGATCCGCGCGTCCAACGAGAGGCGCTTTTCGTCTCTTTTTCGTTTCTTCGTCGTCGGGTTTGCTGTTGCGCTTCTTGATGATGTTCGCATACAGTTCTTCGTCGTCTTCGTCGTGCATGGAAATCGACGCTTTACTCTCTTTCATAGCTTTTCGCGGACTACCGGAAGAAGAGGCAGTCACCGGATGTTCTAAATCGTCGGCGTATTCGAGCCAATCGAAATCAAAGTCTTCGCGCCATTTCTTCATAATCTCCCCTTTTTCGTCGTACAGCTCTTCCTCCGTAGGTGGTACGCACATTTCATCCTCCGGTAACACGCAATGGTCGCCACTGCAATCCATTCTGTACGCGCGATATTTCTTTTTATTCTTCGATTTGTTCTTTTTGTCTCCTCCTCTTCCTCCTCCTTTTCTCGTCGTTAACTTCTCCCCTTCCTTCCCTCTCTCGTCCTCTAAAATGCGTTCAAAAACCCTCTCCGCGAACTGTTCGTAGCTCACCATATCGTCCACGTAACTTTTCAAACGTCCTTGATCGTAATACTGCGCCAACGTCATCGGTCTCATCACGTCGCTGCTCAGATCCTCCTCCACCTCCAAATCTTTCTCCCTCCTTTTCCTGGGATACTTACACCCGACCCGTTTCGTCCTGCACGTGCTCGTCCTCAAACTCGACGCGTCGTCCGTGTCGTACACGCACGGTTTCAACTGCCCGTTCCTCACGCACGGACTAATGAGCGTTCTCCTGTGCGCTCGCGCGAACCGTAAGACTTCCGCCAACGACGAGTGCCAATTGACGACGCCTTCGCCCGGGTCTCGGTGCCAATACACGTACCCGAACGCGTTCAGTTTCATTGGAGGTTCGTATTGAACGGACCCGTCGATGTCGTGCGTAACGTCTTCAAATACATCTGTTAACTTCTTTTCTTCATCATTTCCCCCTTTTCTTCCTCCGAAACTCCTCGTTTTGGTAAACGCCTCCGACGCTCGCCACTCGTCCGTATCTTCGCTCAGAAGGAAAAACACGAACAGGAGTTGCAACATTGCTGCGCATACGATTCCAATCGCGACTGATTTGATAATCTTAAAGTTCGTTTTAGTATTCGACCCCGTGCTTTTGTTGCTTTTACCTTTGATATCGCGATGACTTCTCCTCAGATTTGCTTTTCGTCCTCGTCGTTCGTGTTCTCCGTCCTCCTCGGGAAGTCCACCTGCGCCTTTGAGACTTTTCCGAAGATGTGCCATGACGCGATGACGACGCGATACAATACCACCACTAACTCCTTCACGAAAACATCACGAAAGAGAGAGCAGCGAGAGATTCTTCTTCGTTGCGCGTGTTGTGAGTAGTATTCGGGTAAAAGCGCTTCTCAGGCCTCCTCCATCCGTCGTTTAACTTCTTACACCGTTGTGTAATGCGAGCGTTGAAATGTCAAGCATTTTCCCTCACAAGTTTACGAACAATGAGCGAAGAGACTAAAGAAGACGAAGAAGAAAAAG
>JACLAB010010922.1_pt1 | contig 10334 bp, 12 predicted proteins | sample 8027921 | NCBI WGS metagenome assembly JACLAB01 (sample SAMN15725117, study PRJNA655200) | protist metagenome | isolation source: fluorescence activated cell sorting (FACS) single amplified genomes of... | place: USA: West Boothbay Harbor, Gulf of Maine | collected 2000-07-19
ACGCTTGATGTCTTCTTTTATCTCAGTAACATCACCTTGTGTATTTAGAATTGTATTACGAATCATCTGGTCTTTCATATCAAATTCCATTCGTGTTACCTCTGGATCGGGTGGTATTGGTAATTCTTTTGCATCCTCTATATCAGATTGTAATGTAAACCACATACCTACAACAGTTGCAACAAAGAATAGAATAATTCCTATTGTTTTTAAATCTAAAGTAATTTGAGTTCCCTCATCTAACTTCTTAGCCATAACTTACCTCACCTCTTCTATTTTTTCAATTTTTCTTTGAATTTCTATAATTTCACCATGGATGTTACGTATGTTATTTCTAATCATCTGGTCCTTTAAGTCATATTCAATCCGTGATATATAATTATCTGGAATCTTAGATTCTACATTTGATATCTTTAAATGTATAAATATTATATGAAGTATTACTATGATACTCAATAATACTGTCCCTATATTTCTTTTTAGATTTTTCATAATGTTATAGTATAATAAAGTTTATGCCGGTTGAGAATTCATACCAACTGCGATTCCAATATTGATGATATCTACCTTCAGTAAATATACCCAATGACTTGTTGAATCGGTATCCAAGAATTAGTCCACCTGAATAATCTATCCACTGCCCATTGTGAAATTTATGGTAACTATAATCATCGTCTAAGTCAAGGTGATATGGTAATAAGTTTGCCCATGAGTGTAACCAAAAGTTTTTAGAATATTTGTAATAATCAAATCCAAACACCAATGAATGTTCCCACTTATTAGGTAATTGGTTTCGTTGATTATTAGCATACTCTGAAAGTATTTGTGGTACAACTACTTCTTCGAATACTGCGGTACTATTAGCTACTATTTCACCATTAGGATTTGTATAAACATCACCCAACCCTAAAGTATTCCAATTATACCCCATATCAGTAGCCACTTTCATCCAAGGAATACTACCATCGGGTCTAACAATATCAGCAAATGGGTCGAATCCATATGGTTCTGAGATACGTTGCATTGTACCCATATTGACTGAAAACTTTCTATTGAACTTGTGTCTAAGTCTTTCTGAAGACTCGAAGTAACCAATATCAGCGAACCCATCCTCTAAGTATTCTACTTTGAGTACGTAATTATCTGCGATATATCTTACAAAGTGGTCTTGATTTAAGAATTGTTTACCTTGTTGTCTCCTATAATCAAATTCAAACAAATACTCAAATCCACGTGATTTACTTCCTATGGTTGCCGCATCTGAGAATGAGTTCTCAGTACCATTTTTGAATCGGTTTTGAATGTTTGGTTCATATCCGAATCTCTGAATCTTTCTTAATCCAAATACTGCTGAGTAATCATAAGGAGTTACAGTTGTTTCCGTACTTAGTCCATTTGTAACTGAGTATGTAGTAATATCCGAAATTGAGTTATTACCATTATATGCACCATAGAATGTAGCAAACTTAGTAATTTTATCTAAATTCTTTTTGAAATCACTAAGTACTGAATTATCATCTTTAGTTTGTGCTGATATTGTGAGTGGGAATATCAGTAGTAACAATAACTTTTTCATATTAGTCTTCCTTTACAATTTTTTTATTAAATCGGATACCATGATGTTCAATTGATAGGAAGTAAACACCATTAGCCAAAGACGACATATCAATTGTTCTTTCTTTAGAATTGTCAACAATCAACTTACCCATAAAATCGTATAAAGTGTATGTAATATCCAAAGTAGTTTTGATATTTAATGTATTTGTCGTTGGGTTGGGATAAACAACAATATTTTTAAAGTCAATATCATCAATACTAAGAGTACCATTGACGGTAGCACAATAATTGTATAATGACTGACAATCTGGATCCCAAGAGTTGGTACAACAATATTCGTCTACATCAATTACCCAAGCGTAACATGGGTCATTCAACCAATATGGATTTCCAGGCCCATCTATACACCCTGCATCATACAAACAAGCGGTTGTATCAGATACATTTGCGTTTGGATTGTAATTATATGCATTTGGGTCGGTACAACCATATACTGCCGTAATACACGTTCCGTTATCAGTATTTGCTAATGAGTCATAGTTTACTGCGGTTGGGTCAGTACACCCATATATAATTGGTACACAACTGAAATCTTCGGTGTTAGCATTTGGGTTGTAATTAAATGCGGTTGGGTCGGTACACCCATAAATCTTAGGGATACACGTGCCATTATCAGTATTAGCAAGAGGATTGTAATTAAATGATGTTGAATCCATACACCCGTAGATATACGGAATACAACTGCCATCATCCGTATTAGCCAATGGGTTATAATTTTTAGATGTTGGGTTAGTACATCCATAAACAATTGATACACACGAACTATCATCCGTATTAGCTAATGGATTATAATTAAATGAGGTTGAGTCAGTACATCCATAAATTCTAGCGATACACGAACCATCGTTTACATTTGCTAATGGATTATAGTTTAATGATTGTGGGTTCATACAACCAAACACCTTAGCAATACAACTTCCATTATCGGTATTAGCAAGTGGATTGAAGTTTAATGAGGTAGAATCCATACACCCATACACACGTGCAATACACGAACCATCATCTACGTTAGCTGTTGAATCATAATTAAATGAAGTTGGGTCAGTACAACCAAATACTTTTGGAATACAATTGTTGGAAGGAGTATTAGCTAATGGGTCGAAGTTAAATGATGCTGAATCCATACAACCTACTATAACAGGAATACAAGCACCTGCTGTGTTAGCAGTTGAGTCATAGTTAAATGAAGCAGTATCCATACATCCTACAATAATTGGAATACAATTTCCAGCTATGTTAGCAGTTGAGTCATAATTGAATGACAATGGATTCATACACCCTATAACTTTAGCAATACAACTACCATCGTTTGTATTTGCTAGTGGGTCATAATTAAATGAAGTAGTATCAGTACATCCAAATACTTTTTCAATACATACATCACCGAATGTAGGTTGAGCGGTTGTAGTCTGAATGATAGGGAATTGTACCGTAATAGCTCCCCAATAAGGTACATCAACAATAGTATCACCTTCAGGACCATATAATGTATAGGCTACTTGAGCAATAGAATTGGATGATTGGGGTGTTGTAAATAAGTATAATTCAATTGGTTCATAGATGTTTAAAGGTACATCAAATGATAAACTATTACCATCATCAGGACCTATTTGGAATTGAGGAGAAAGGTTATCTCCTTGCTTAATACCTAACCAAGTACCACCCCATCCATTAGAAGCACCATCATAAATTTTTAAAGTATAAGTACCAGTCATTATGTTACTGGTAGTAGCGTTAACATTATAATTAAATGAAGATGTATCAGTACACCCCACTACTCTTGGGGGTCCACAAGTACCATCACTTACTGTAGCGTTAGGATTATAAGTTGTAGAGAATGGATTCATACAACCTGCTACAGCATTAGAAGAACCACTTGAACAAGCACTACCAGTACTAAATTGGGGTGATAGGAATTGATAACCGAAGTTACCATTCGGAATTGTATCAGATAATGACCATAAAACATTACCGTTACAATCGTACACTTTTAAATCACCATCAACTTGACCACCATATAGTGTACCATTTAAACCATCACCATAACTATCATTAATTACAATATCTACTAATACGTTTGTATCAACACAAATGTAATGTGAAATAGCTACCCCTTGAGGAGAGCCTGAGTATGTACCTTGAGTTGCTGTATATACTGCTCCGTTATCATCATAAAGAATCCAACTTGATTCACCACCATAAGTGTCAGGTGTAAATTGAACATCTAAATATGTTTGACCAGGTCCACAAGTTGGAATACCAGTTGCTGACCCTTGACATAGACCATCACTAATAGTAGCCCAAGGGTTAAATTCAGTAGAAGTACTATCGGTACAACCTATAATATCAGCACAATCTAAACATTTTTCCCAACAATTAGTATCTAATACTACTGCAGCACCATTAACAGAAAGATTTCTATTAGTAAACCCATAAGCATCAAGGAAAAAACAAGTCGCATATGGATTTTGATTATTTTGCATATTTGGTGGTAACTCTTGGTCTGACCAATTATCAACTGAATATTTCCATAACCAACCTGGATTATTTAGAATGTCAATTGTACCTGTCCAAATATTATCACCATCGGGGTCAGACAAAGAATCCCAAATACCACTCCAATTGTTGAATTGCCCACTTACATAGACTTGAGAGAAGGTATCGGGATAAGAGGTCATATCAACTGCAAAATAGACAGGATATGTACATTGACCATTACTTAGATTAGCTTGAGGATTGTAACTTGATGAAGTTGAATCCATACAACCAGCTATTGGTGGTGGTTGTGATAGTAAATTTACTATTGAGTTTGAACTATAATTAGGGTAAGCACCTTGGAAGGTGCCGTATGTTATTAATGTTGGGTTGTAGAATATACCTTGAGTAACATTTCGTATTTCAATAAAAGCATCGGATGAAGAAGAAGGACCATACCAACCACCATATTCACTTGTAAGTTTAATGTCGATATCACCTGTGTCTGCGTTGATAACTGCGTATCTATATCTTGCCAAGTTGTTATACCCACTACCATACTCTTCGTAGTATAACGTATCGTTGTATTGGGTAATAAGTATTGTTTGGTCGTTAAAGGAGTAATCTCCAAACTCCATTTCAATTTCAAACCAACTCGAAGCCTGTGAGAATGCGAGAAGTGGTGTTAGAAATAATAGTGTTAGTATATGTTTTTTCATAATATATTCCGTAGATGTTTTTAGTATAAGTATGTTTATTTTATATCATCCGAGTTGATAAGTGTATATGTAAATGAGTTACCCCAAACCACTGCTGCTTTGTTTACAACTTCCATAAATAATCTGAAGTCATCATTCCCAGCAATCACTTGACATCCAGCAGACCACTTGTCCACTTGTACTGACTTACCACCAGGCCTTGAAGTTGCTCTATGGATGTTGATACCATAGATACCCTCGTGTACATTTTCTTCAATAAAGTCATATACTCCATCTTTATCATTATCTCTATATACTTTTAAGGGTTTTTTCTGCCGTAAAGCTTCATATTTTCCTTGGTGTAAACCAATCATATGAGAACCTCTATACTGACCTTCTTTTAAGATTGCAACACCTTCTTTTCTCATAATGTTTTTTTCCCAATGTGAACCTGGATCAGTAGTTGCATCAAAGCAATGGAAATTCCATTCTCCGCTTTCGTTTTTATAAGAAATGGTAACACAATCATCAAATCGATTAGTCACCTTACCTTCAGTTTCAGCATTTCTAACCCCTACAATATTAACATCATAGTTGTCAGCTGTAAACCATTTATATCCTTTTGCTTTAACAGCAGTTTCAATTTGTTCTCTTGTGTAACGCATAATTAATTATCCTTTAAATATAAGTATGTATAAATTCAATTGGAACTACCCATTCAATACCAAATGGGTCAGATACTCTAATTTCTTGCTTTTGTTCGTTTACTGATATAAGAGTCACGTTTTCTCCCACCATAAGACTCCCCCGGTGATTCGAGAACGTCTTTATCATTTGAACTTTGTTTCCTATTTGATTTTGTAAATTTTTCATAAACTTCATAGTCATCTTCGAATTCATCGAGAGTGTTAATGTTAATTTTACCCATTTTGGATTATCCTTAGTTTTTTAATCTTGTCCAAGAAGTCTTCTACGGAATGCGATTTTGATTTTTCATCTTTGATTACCACCTCATCTAAGGTGTCGGGATGCTTTTCTACCAATTTAACGAGGATATCAAACCCTTGGTCTGCCCAAAAGTTCTTAAATGAAACTTCACCTAAGATATTAGTTGAGAAGTCTACCGATTCCTCGGTGTCGCCTGGTAGTAATATAAAGTATCTCATAGATTAATTAGGTCGTTTTCATAATGCTTTACACGATTGACCTTTATCTTAAATATGTCGAATTCATACTCACCACTCTCAAATTTATTAAAATCAAAGATTTCCGATAGATTTTGAATGAAGTTAAATGAATTTTGTGTTAGTTTATTTGCGTCAAATCTAACAATTATATCTGAATCTACTTCTTGGTTGATTCTCTCACTCAAGTTGAATTGAGTATTTGGTTGTTCTAATTTGATGTATTCATCTATTTTTTCTTGTGGTATGTCTACATTGATGTTACTACACCAAGGTTCTAATATGTTCAACAATTGTTCGTTAGCATTAAAAACTCCGAACTCCACATTGTATTTGTGAGGAACGATTGGTTTCATCATTTTATCATGCTTTACGTTCGACCCCCACTTACGAATAAACTCTTTAGTGGAGTTATTCATATCACGTTTCCACTTCTCATGTCGTTCTGAGTCACCATCAAATGAACCAGCACCACGACCAGTCAAGTGATATACTAACGAATCCCACGATTGGATGAGTTGATACCCATTCATTACAAATCTATTGAATAAGTCAGAGTCCTCTCTACAAGAATGCATAATGGGGTCGTGACCACCAATGGATTGAATATCTTCTTTGTATACCATCCAAGGAGCAAAAATACCCTCAGTAGTTTTTCCATTATTTTGGGTGAGTAGATTATCTACATATGAATCAAACTCACTTTCTTTAAACTCATTTGGATACAACCCAAAGTCTTCGAGAATTTTCTCTCCACCATTTGGGTGAAGGGGTGGTTCGATGCGAGTTGAACATACTACTGAAAGTGGTTTTAGGTGTTTAAATGCGTGATAGTCGGCATCTTTACCCAGCATCATATCTGCGTGAAATATCATTACGATGTCAGTCTCTGCATTATCAATACAATAATCATATGCTCTACCAATACCATATAGAGAATTACCTAAGTCTGGATTTACATAGTATTTTACACCATATGATTCTGCATTTTCTTTTAACCATTCAAGTGTTCCATCCTCATCGGAATCCACGAATACAATAATATCGTGGTCTTTACGATGTGCATTCTTTCTAATTGAAGGTAGTGCAGTTTTAAGGTATCTCAAGTTTGTTTTACTTGGGATGCAAAATGTTATTTTTTCCATTGTAACTTACTTCTAAATTGTTTGTCTATTTTTTTACGAGAATTCGAATGGGCAAAGTTTTTCGTAGGGATATTTGATACCTCTAATAATAAGTTATCAACATCGGGGTTAGCCTCCAAAACTCCAGCAACTTCAGTATTTATATTACCTATCTCTGAAAATAGTATGTTTTGCATAACCATTGATGTTGGTGTGAATTTTTCCTCTGCAACATTATATATGTCCATATTATGATATTTTACCCAATCACGTGTCCACTTCGGATATTTGGATAGGTAATTTAGTATAACTCGTGGCTCATTATGTGCAAAATCAAAATCCCTACCAATACCCTTACCAAAGGTATCATACCCCACACAAAATACGTGAGTTGCCCCCAAAAAGTGAACTATCGGTAACATATATGCTGTAAATTTATTCTCTTGTGCCCAATGTGATTCACTCTGTCTACCATCAAATGGTATAGTTCCAAAGTAAGTATTCTCACCTTTGAATCTGTTACCTGGTTTTTTATAAACATCGTGGTCAGTTGGGATAGTCTTTGTGTTTATTGCATTATCTATCCAAGTTATCTTACCAGCAACATCCAATATCTCAAGAGCCCTTTTGTAAAATGCACGGTCTTCACCACGTTCTGGATTTTTGTATAAAGGACTTGTTCCACAATTTATGTTAAATATCTCAAGGTCTCTAAGATAATATGGCAATACTATCTGAGGTAACATTTTGTAATTAGACATTATGTGGTTTTTTGACATATATAATTTCAGACCCTCTATACCGGCATCAGGGTCACTCCAAGCCCAATAGTCTAACTTTAAATCACACCATTGATTTATATGAGGTAGTACTCTATGCATTCCAATTGTAATAACATCATTTGGAATATCAAATCCCAATTTTGCTTGGTGTATAGATGAATCACCCGTACCAATAACTAAAAACTTTTTCATAATACACCTTCTTTGTATAACACCTCACCTAAATTAAACTGCCATTCATAATCAATATCAAATGCTTCCAACTCATTCATAGTAACCAACTCAACATTTGGTGGAAACTTAGTATCCATAAAATACCCCTCTCCGATTATATCTAACCTCGAAGCATATAAACAATGTGCCGCTTCATAGAGGGGATTTACGAATTTAGTATTGAACCCAGTATCAGTAGGGTTGTAGTTTTGAATCATATTACCATTACCATCCCAATAGTATTGGTGTTTTTCAAATACTGCAAAAGCACCATCACGATTCGAATATAAGTATTCTTCATAGAACTTATCAATCGTTTCTATTTTAAGTAATGGATTACACGGACTGACTGTAACTACATACTTATGTGGTATTTTATCCCACCATTCTAATATTAGGGGAGCACTTGACTCTGCATTTGCAGACTCATAACTTCTATGGTATATGTTAAATCCATATTTCTCGACAACTGATATGAGTTCTTCTTCGTGTACTGATATATAGATGTTTTCTTTTGGTATTGACTTTGACTTTGATAATTTAGTCAGTAAGATATCAACCAAAGTTGTATCAGCAAATGGTTTTATCATTTTTTGATGTATTCTACTTGAGTTCAATCTCATTTGAACAACCAATGCTACATCTTTTTTATTCTTCACCATTCGACAACTCCTCTAATAATTTTGTAACCTTGGCATCATCCTTGTTTATAGCAGACATTATTGTCTTGGCTTCGTTGGGGGCGTGTTCAAATGCCAATCGTATAAGGTCCATCCAATTTGTATTATTGTGTGCTCTTACACTTTCAATATCTTTAATTATTTCTAAATCAAGTCTTCCCATATTTTCAGACAACTCCTTTGATAGTTGTAGTATTTTATAGTCATTATTATATATTTGTTTCACGATATTACGTGCTTGGTTGGGACATACAATAAAACACAACTTCAGTATGTTTGTTGTTTGTACACTTCTATTTTTACGATTACCATCCACTATCGAACCGACCTAATTAATTTAAACTTTTCAGCATATTGTGTACCCACTTCACTCCCCCAAACATTAATCAGAGATTTTACATTATCGTAACTACGTGTATGTGGGTATGGTCTCATTTCGGCATCATATACTCTAAGTGCCGACATCTTCCGATTGACATCATATTCAGATAATTTAAAATAAACATTATTACCATTGAAGTTATTGTCTGGATTATAGTCAGTTGCGGAAGGAACAAAATACGAGTAAATATCTACCGATTTACCAAATTGTGGTCTAAATGCAGTTAGTGTTGCCTTATATACCAACGTGTGGTCTATATTCAAATCAGAATGGTTATGTGTAAATATAATGTCAGGGTCAAATTCCTTATTAGATTCTATAAACTTGGCAAGGTCTAATAGTGAAACTGAGTCCATTGCATTGTCGGGAAAGTCACCATAGTCAAATGAGGATATTCCTAATATATCCGAAACCTCTTGTAATTTTGGGTTTCTATTTTCGTAAGTTTCACCACGAGAACTCTCACCATCGGTAAAGGTTACAACCCTAATGTTATGACCCTCAGAACTTAATCTTGAAATAGTACCACCCATACCCAACGTTTCATCATCGGGGTGTGCTGCAAGTATTAAAATGTTTTTCATATTTAAAAGGCGTCTGATGTTCCCATTGGTAAATTCCAATTAGTTACATCCAATATACAAATTTTATTGTTATTTTCAAAGTTCTTATCTATAAATTTTACTAAAAAGTTTGTTTTGAATGATGGTCGAGTGTCTAACCCTAAGTCAATCATTGCCTTTTTAAACTTAATATTGGTATCCCATTGTATCATCTTATCCACATTCAACATATTCATCGAAGTAGTGATTAATTCTCTGATATCAATATCACTATCCACATAATAATCTATAATGTGACCGATGTTGCCCTCATATATTTTAAGTACAACAAACCCACACAATACTGAGTCTTCATAAATAAAATAGGATTGATATATCGAATGTGGGTGGTTGATGTATCTTTTGTAGTAATAAGATGGTGTTGCTTTTATACTAACCATACTTGTATCTACGGATATATTAGATATCAATGATATAAACTTCGATTCTGATATACTTCTAATTGGTTTAAACTCCAACTTAGAATTTGATTCTGATTTATCAAATTCAAGTGCATCAAATCGTGATACGACATCCCATCGTTCTATTTTTTCTTGGATGATATGGTAGTTTTGAT
>JACLAB010006968.1_pt1 | contig 10330 bp, 6 predicted proteins | sample 8027921 | NCBI WGS metagenome assembly JACLAB01 (sample SAMN15725117, study PRJNA655200) | protist metagenome | isolation source: fluorescence activated cell sorting (FACS) single amplified genomes of... | place: USA: West Boothbay Harbor, Gulf of Maine | collected 2000-07-19
CGGCGACGACGGCGCAAACTGACATGTTTACTTCCGCTTCTGCGTTTCAAGCGAAATTTAAGTGCACCGACGCCGTCACCGGTCCGGCGAGATCGTGTGTATTGAAGCAAAGCTACTGGTCCGCGTCCTATTGTCCGCTAGGTTCATGGGTGTATAATAACGACTACACGACGCACGAAACGAATCCTGGTTCCGTAGGTACACCGGAGGCGTGCATCGAGTTGGTTCGCACGGAGTGTCCGACCGCCAAAATCGCCAACATGGGTTCAGAGGGTGAATGTTGGTGTCAGTATCACGACGGTTCAGTCACGGAAATCATAGCCACCGATGAAAACAACTGGATGGCTTGTCTTTTGACTTCTTCTCCCGATTCAATTCCAGATGCGAGTTGGCATACGTTTGTGTACAAGTGTCTAGAAGAAGCACCGAAAACCGGCGAGTGCACTTCTTGGGCATCTGGTAATAATTACGGCACGATGCCGAATTGGAATACGAGTTCGGTGACGGACATGAATGGATATATTATAGATGGGGCTGTTTTTCAAGGCTTTGGCGCTAAAACTTTATTCGACGGCGACATTTCGAAGTGGGACACCGGGAAAGTGACTAATATGAAGGATATGTTTTATGAAGCTACTTCCTTCAACCAAGACATTGGGAATTGGAACACAGCGCGAGTGACTACTATGCAATATATGTTTTCTTACGCTTCTGCGTTCAACCAAGACATTGGGAGTTGGAACACAGAAAAAGTGACTACTATGGAATATATGTTTAAGTTAGCTTCTGCGTTCAACCACGACATTTCCTCATGGACTGGATCCGCAGCGACGTCGGCGCAAAGTTCTATGTTTTCCGGCGCGACTGCGTTTCAAGCGAAATTTAAGTGCACCAACGCCGACACCGGACCAGCGAGTTCGTGTGCGATTCCAAATTACGATCAATATTATATCCTTGCTCAAAACACGTGCGAGTCGGAAGGTTACGTGACCATCCTAAATCTGAACCAGTGCCGCATCGCCGGACGCGCATTGTCCGGCGACGCTTCGAAAGGGTTTCGCTTTGATCAGCCTGCTGACGGATACTCCACTCCGGGTTCGGGAAACACTGGCGGCTGTACTTTCCACAGTGGCAACGTGGACAACGACATTCAGTTCTTTCCTTATGCTTCCGGGTCGTGTGGGTTATATAATTTTCATTGCATTTGCGGAGCGTTCGCACCAATCCCAGATGCGAGTTGGCATACGTTTGTGGATGCGTGTTTGGCCGAAGCTCCGGTTACTGGGGAGTGCACTGCTTGGGCATCTGGTAATAATTACGGCACGATGCCAAACTGGGATACGAGTTCGGTGACCGACATGAGCAGTACGTTTGAAGGTTATGCTCAATTCGACGGCGACGTATCGCGTTGGGACACGTCTTCGGTGGCCACTATGTCTGTTATGTTTAAAGGCGCATCTTCGTTCAACCAAGACATTGGGAATTGGAACACAGCGGAAGTGACTAATATGAATGGAATGTTTTTTATCGCTTCTGCGTTTGACCAAGACATTGGGAATTGGAACACAGAAAAAGTGACTTATATGTATTATATGTTTTTTGAAGCTTCTGCGTTCAACCAAGACATCTGGGGTTGGAACACAGCGGAAGTGACTGCTATGAATGGAATGTTTCGTTCCGCTTCTGCGTTCAACCAAGACATTGGGGATTGGAATACAGAGAAAGTGACTAGTATGGAATATATGTTTCATTACGCTTCTGCGTTCAACCAAGACATTGGGAGTTGGAACACAGCGGAAGTGACTTCTATGGAAGCTATGTTTTCTTCCGCTTCTGCGTTCAACCACGACATTTCCTCATGGACTGGAACGGCGGCGACGACGGCGCAAACGAATATGTTTTCCAGCGCAACTGCGTTTCAAGCGAAATTTTCGTGCACCAACGCCGTCGACGGTCCGGCGAATTCGTGCTTTGAGCGTCTGGTTAATTTGGAAACCTGCTCCGTTTTATACGAGGCTATCTCACCGGTGTTACCGTTTTTGAAAGCGGCGACAGTGGACTTTCCTGCGGATCATTCCACGTTTGGCTCCAATTACGCGTACTACGTGTACGCAGAAATCACCACAGGCAGCACTTTTAATTCCTACGAAGATGTGTATTTATTGGGTGGAACATCGCACTGCGGTTCTTGGTTTGGTGGTCTGTATCACGGAAGGCCATTTATTGGGACGCAATGCAACTGGGGATCAAGTACAGCAGTCGGTGTCGATCAAACCACGGCAACCGTTGCTTTGCAGGCGAATCAGACGTACAGGATTCAGTGGATGTACAATGTGGCGGAGGGATATCGTCGTGCACAAATTAAAGTCGACGTCGTCGTCGTCGTGGATTCGACGACCGCATACTTAAACGTAGACTCGTCGTCAACTGAGGAGTTTCTGAGTATAGGATCTGGATATCACACTCAAGTCGGTGAGACTTTGCAAGGTTCAGTTAAAAAAGTGAGCGTGCACATTTGCGGAGAGAATATATAGCTACGTTGTGAAACGATGATTGTGGAAAATACGAATCGATGCCTAGAAATATATCGTCGTGTGATTTTTTTTTATTTTCTCTCTCTCTCTCTCTCTCTCTCTCTCTTCCAAAGCTTTTCGTCTTCGCATCAACGTCAAAAATCAAAATTGAGAAGAGCTTTTCGCCGGCCGTCTCGTCTTTGTACGCAGGACGAGTTCTTTACATAGCGGTTGACAAAATCCTGGTCATCTTCGCGTTATCACTATCCCCTCTTCAATGTAAGCTTCATCATCCGTCGTGTCTTCTTCTTCGTTCTCCTCTCCACTACTATTTCTCTTCATCCGATCCTCCAACTCTTGCTCTTTCTGACTCTTTGAGCACTGCGGACATCTCCCCGTCTCCTGCGCACACGGAGGACACAACTTCCGATACCGCAATTTCACCGTCGCTTTAACACAGTTTTGACATTTCTGTACACTAGCGCTTTTTTTGTGCTTGTATTTCCCGTACTTGAATTTCCCTGCGCGGTGGTGAGAGGTCAGTCTTTCTCGTCGTCGTCGTCTTTCTCGTCGTAGAGGGAAACAGAGCGTCGCGAAAGAGAGAGAAGGGAAACTTTTTTCTTGCATAAAACGAAACGAAACGAAAAAACACTTACATTCAATCTTCTCTCGACATCGTTTACAGATGTGCTGCAGCGCTTGATTCTTCAACTGCTGAAGCAATTTTTGGGAACTTTCCGAGGTTTTGAGGTGCAAATCAGCTTTATACGCGACGACGTTTTGGTACTTTGCGCCTTCGCCGGGGATAATTCGGCGGGGAGGCATATGATTTTGGGGAGGTTTTGTGGTTGGTAGGAGAATTTATTTTTTTCATTTTCGTTTCAAATCCTACGATGAGAAAAGGACGGAGTCAAACCTTCTTTGTCTTCTTCGTCTTTGTCTTCTTTGTCTTCTTTGTCTTCTTCTTCTTCTTCTTCGAACGAAAACGGGGCAAACTGCGCTCTTTTCAGGTTTCTTTTCAACTGACGCAAAAGGAAGTTGAAGTTGTCGAGACCAATTCTTTCGAGCCTTCGCGAAGGTATAGTTTTCGACGCGTTCCATCGAACGTAGCCTTGTTGCAAAACGCGATACTGCGAAGGCGCAGAAATGTGAGCATTCGAGGTTTTGAGTGGCGAAGCGACGCGCACGACTCGCTCGTACGCGCGATTCGAATTCGAATTTTTATCGCCTCGTTTATACACGACCACGCCTCGCGCACATATTTCGTCCATTCCTTCTCTCTGGGCGAGTTTGAAATCAGTCAGCGACTTGGAGGCGGCTTTTAATTTTTCCTTCATTTCGAGCGCGTGTAAACGCGAGCGCTGCGAGCGGCGCTTTTCGTTTTCGAGAAGTTTATTTTTTTCAACGAGTTTCGTCGTGAAGTCGTCTCGCAGAGCGCGAAATTGTAAAGCGCACTGCGCGTCTTTGCGTTGTTCGATGGAGAGTCGGCGCGCGAAGTCCTTCTCATCCTCGACGCGCGTGATCTTAATTATACCCGATGGTTTAATCGCCTCGTGATAAAGGCGCAACGTTTTTACGTTTACTTCCGCTTCTTTACGTGTTCGTTCGTTTTTCTCGAGGAGAGTTTGGAGTCGGGCTTGATGATTCGCTTCCGATTTCAAACGCTCTGCTGCGCACCGAGCGACTACTTTCTCGCTCTTCGTTCTCTCTCGTTCGAGATTTCGTCTCGTTTCGGTGTGCAGGATCACCTCGCGCTCGTGATTTGATTCGGCGATTCTCTTTGCGCGAGTTTCTCGGTCGAGTATCGTTTGTGCTTTCTGGGACTCCACGTCAAACTGTCGACACTTCTCGCGATACTTCGCCAGTAAAACATTCTTCTCTTTTTGCAAACTTTCCACGAGCTCACCTTTTTCTCTGTTTTCTCGTTGCATCGCTTTTAAAGAGTGCGAGACTTCTGAGCACTTCTCGTTCAGTTTCGCTTTCATCGATTCGAGTTCCTCGCCTTTTCGCTCGTCGTTTTCTTTCGCTCTCTGCTTCGCTACGGCGCGTTCTATTTTGAGAGACTCGAGCTCGTCGCGCAAACTTTGTATCTCTCTCCGCAATTTTCCTTCACGAACATTTGTCGTAAACGGACGACGATGACGACGATGTTCTTCTTGAAGAGTGCAGCGTTGTCGTTGGTCTTCTTTTCGTTCGTTTAGTTCCCTTTGATCGAAACTGCCTTCCTTGCGGTCGAAATTTTTGTCGTCGTCGTCGTCGTTGTCGTCGTCGAACGAATCGTCTTCTTCTCTGTCGCTATTCAACGTGCCGTTAGTGATACTACTGCTAGTACTGCTCCGGCTTGCGTTCGATTCCCGAGGCGTAGTAGAAAGTACAGTCGTCGTCGACGACAACTCCGCGGAATCAATTTCTATGATTTCCTTAGTATGCCCAGGGCACCGCGCAAGAGTTTCCACGCGCATAGCGCGTGTGGCAAAATCAAGCGCAGCGGCAGTCTCGGACGCATGCTCAATTTCCGAAGAGCAGCACACTAGCAGCCACGTCCGGCTTCGTCCATTCAAACTAGAACACAAAATCTTCGTTAAATTGGAATCGCGTACGGGTACGTGAGCGGCGTTACTCGCCAACGCGCGCACGCAATTTCCCAACGCGAGCAGACTTTGATTTATGCGAGTAGCCTCTTTGAATCGAAGTTCTTCGAGAAGAACACGGTCTTTCTTGTTGACGAGTGGGTATCTTTTGACTTCTTGATGCCGATAGTAATCTTTGTGTTGTCGCTCGGACCCGGCCAAATCGACGACGGTCAAAACACCTTCGCTTTGCTCGACGATTAAAACTGCATCTTTACCGCGACCTCTTTTCTTCCTCTTGATTTTCTTGACTCTTACGTTCAGAACGCAGTGACTTCGGCTCGAGTGTTTATTCATGCGAGTTTCTGCGTATCTCAGGCGTTTTCTGCCTTCGGCGAATTTCTGCAAGAGCATCGAGGCGTTTTCGCATCGCATCCACGTCAAATCTTCAACTTCCCACTCTTCGCCGTGATTGTTATTGATACTGTTATTGTTGTTGTTGTTATTATTATTATTATTATTATTATTATTATTGTTGTTGTTGCAGACATCGTTCATACGAACGACGTTTTTCGTTCGACTCGTCTTTCCGTTCTTCTCGTTAAAACTCACAGACGCGCTCCTCTTGCTCTTTTCGCTCATTTTCTTCTTGGTCGCGCTATTACCGCCATCTTCCAAATCTTCCAACAAATCGTCCACGATTTCGTTATAAATCTGCATCATCGATATTTCTACGACAAACGTTGTCTTTGTCCGTCGATTCTTTTTCGTCTCCTTCATCACCTTCTTCTTCTTCCCCTCGTTATCAATTCGCAAGAAAAGTTCCACCGCCAGCCGCGGAACGAGTCCGGCGGAGTTGCGCCGTTCTTCTTCTTCTTCTTCTTCTTCTTCTTCTTCTTCATCATCATCATCATCCTCTTCTCCCTCTTCTTCTTCCTCTCTTCTCCTGGACGTAAAATCCTTCTCCAAGCCGCCGCCCATCGACGATGTCATTCCCGGAGTATTCAACAAAGCGTACGTCTTCCCGGCTCCGGTTTGCCCGTACGCGATGACGCACGCCTCCTCGCCTCGCATCACGTCCGTCAACGCCGGTTCCCCTATCGCGTCCCACACGTCCCTTTGCGTGGCGTCTTCCCCGAACGCGTGGTCGACGCGAAAGTGACCTCTCGCGGTTTCCACTATGCCAGGGTCGGTTAAAGATGCGCGCGTTTTCTTCTTCGTCTTCTTGTTCTTCTTCGAGTCCTCTTCTTCGTGTTCTTCTTCTTCTTCGCGGTCGCCGTCTTCTCCGCGTATTTTTTTCTCCTTCTGAGGAGACGTGGGAAAAGAGTTTGAAGAAGGTCGAACGCGCGCGTAGGCTAACACGCGCTGCTTTTTCATCATCGTATCGTCGTCTTTTTCTTCTTGTTCTTCTTCTGCGCGTGCGTGTGTATTTATAATAGCGTATAATATAATAGCTTTGAAGACGGGAAAGAGAAAAGCTTTCTCGTCGCAAAAGTGGCTCCTCTTCGTTCGATGAAGGTGGTGAACCACACGCGAGGATGCTGAGAATAAAGAAAGAAAAAGACAAAAATAGATACAAATCGAGTCAACTCCCCCAGAGGAATTATGCACTCGTTACGGTGCTCAGAATTAAAATTCTTCAGCACACGTTTTGGTTTTTCTGAAATGAAGCGTTTTGAGCCACGAGATGTAGATACAAACGAGTGGACTCTCTTTTGTCAACAACAAAGTATTCCGGATTTTCCGCACAAAAACACAAACGCGAATACAAAAAACAGTTCACGTTTAAAGTCACCCGCGCGCAGATATGTTTGCGATGCACTGCTCCTCGAGCGGTTTAGGTGCGTCGCGTTTTTTCCTAGGGGCGCCGTTTTCGAGCATCGCGCGCGTTTTTTTTTTGTGCGCGCGATTTTGGTTCGCGAACAAAACGAGTAATCTTTTAACCGAAATGTTTCGTTCCTCGTCGTAAACGCGACGGCGCGCGCGTGAAGCGAACGCAAACGCGAGACGAATTTTCGTTCCTTTTATGATTTGGATATTTGTGCTGACAAAATTGTTTTCTCTCGTAACAGCGAAAGGGTCGATGAGTGGCCAGCGCGTCGCGCAATCGAAGAAGCGTTCGGTGAGTGATTTTTGTTCTTCTTTTGGATATCTCGCTCGTTTCTCTCGGAGAGCGCAAACATATACGTTTTCTTTTCTTTTCTTTTCCGAACGCGGCAGCGTTTGACGCGTTTGACGAGAAGATGGGAGACCCCATCGTCGCTTTTGTCGATGATTCGTTTTGGGTCGGATCGCTAACATTGATTCCTATTATTCTATTATTCACTTTTATGATAACCTCAGTCTGCGCAAAAGAAATGCACCATCATCCGAAACAAGGCTGTCGCGGAACCGCCGACGACGACGGCGGCGACGGGTGCGCGCGTCGTTTCGGACAACATGGAAAACGTCCTCTCTATCATCTTAGGTGGCGGCGCGGGTTCTCGTTTGTACCCGTTGACGAAGAAAAGAGCGAAGCCGGCCGTTCCGTTGGGTGCGAACTACCGTTTGATTGATATCCCGGTGTCCAACTGCATCAACAGCGACATCAACAAGATTTACTGCTTGACGCAATTTAACTCGGCATCTTTGAACAGACACTTGGCGCAAGCTTACAACGCAAACATTGGCTCGTACACGAAGACGGGCTTCGTCGAAGTTTTGGCCGCTCAACAGTCGCCGACGAACAAGACTTGGTTTCAAGGTACCGCGGACGCTGTCAGACAGTACACGTGGCTCTTCAACTCCTCCAAGTGCGACGAATATCTCATTTTGTCCGGCGATCACTTGTATAGAATGGACTATAAGCCGTTTATTATGAAGCACAGAGAAGTTGGCGCAGATATCACGGTATCGGCGGTGCCGATGGATGAAGAAAGAGCGGAAGCGTTTGGTTTGATGAAAATCGACGGTACTGGTAGAATTATTGACTTTGCGGAGAAGCCGAAGGGCGACGCGTTGAAGGCGATGGCTGTAGACACGACCGTCTTAGGTTTGGACGCGGAAAAAGCGAAAGAAATGCCGTACATCGCCTCCATGGGTATCTACGTCTTCTCCGCCAAGGCTATGGAAGATTTGTTGATGAAACACTGCAAAGAACAAAACGACTTTGGCGGTGAAATCATCCCGCACGCGAAGGACATGGGCATGCACGTCCAAGCCTTTTTGTACGATGGGTACTGGGAAGACATTGGAACCATCAAAGCCTTCTACAACGCCAACTTGCAATGCAACAAGGAAAATCCGCAGTTTTCTTTCTACGAAGCTAAGGCGCCGATTTACACTTCGTCTCGATTTTTGCCCCCGACAAAAATTTTGGACAGCGCCGTCACCCAATCGACCATCGGTGATGGTTGCTTCATCGAAAAGTCTACGATTAAGAATGCTATGGTTGGATTACGATCGCACATCTCCGAAGGTTGCGTTATCGAGGACACGTTGTTGATGGGTGCTGACTTTTATGAGAACAAAGCGGTTTGCGCTTCCAAGGACGACTGCTTCATGCCGTTGGGCGTCGGACCGGGTTCTACGATTAAGAACGCCATCGTCGACAAAAACGCGAGAATCGGTGCCAACTGCTCCATCACGAACAAGAATAACGTTGAGACAGACGTAGAGACGGGTAAGGATGCGGGCTGGGTCATCAAGGATTACATCATTGTTATCGAAAAGGATGCGACGATTCCTGACGGCACCGTCATCTAATTCCCAACTACCACCACCATCTCCACCAAACAACCCATTATTAATAAAGCAATAATACGAATCACTACACTTAGCAGCAAAAAGAAATATAAGAGAGGAGAAATGGAAGAAGAAGCACTTGGTTTTTTAAGGAGAAAAGAGAAGAATGTAATAATAAACAAAATGCGAAAATAATCAGGCAAACTTCCCATTTTTCCAATTGTCTCGCACTTCTTATTTATTGAACGCGCTTTCTATGTCGATCAGAATTACCGTCGCATCATCCTTCCCGCCTTTCTTTTTAACGTGCGATATGACTTCAGCGCACGCCCGTCTCGCGCGCTGTCCCCACGAGGACGACGATGCACTCGGAGAGTGTTGCTGATACGATTCAATCAGAAGGGCGTTCGCCACCACCTCCGCCGCGTCTCGATCTTTCACTCTGCCGCATCCGAACGTACCGTCTGTGCTCAAGAGCAAGAATGATTCTTTGCCCATACTATTATTATTGTTACTACTATTTTTACTCGGAAAGATCTGATCGTCTCGTTTCTCTCTTCTCTTGAATCGAGTCTTTCGAACATCGGGTTCGCAAGAAACGTGCGGCTTACAACTGCGATCCCCAATGGATCTCGTTATTGCGAGCTCGCCGTTGACTCGTGCGATCGAATCGCAGCCACCCCTCGAGCACACAAATTTTTTATCGTTCTCTGTGTTTGTACAACCAGAAATATTCGAAGCACGAGTAGCGGCGGCATTCTTTCCTCTCCCAAGCACTCCGCCGCACGAGGAGAGAAAATAGGTGTTGAATAAATTGCAGGCGCTCTCTCTCCCTTTCGTGTCATAATCATTCGCAGCATTCGCAGCAGCCCTTATAAATCCGCCTCGCGTAATCACCGCATTAGCTTCGCTTGTATTCGATGCGATATGATCTGTAGTTAATGTCTCGGTCAGTAGTTCCAAAGGTTTCGATGCGCAGAAATCCGCCGCGATGATCTTACAATCTCCGAGGTGCGCGATCCACACGGCGTCATCCCAAATTAACGCCATGGCCACGCACGCGCCAGAAGAGTCGCGCTTATTTCGGCTCAAAAAATCTTCATCGCATCGTTTGAACCCGGCTACAATGGCTTCTTTCACCAATTCGTCGAACCCGCTCTCTCCTTCTCCATCCTCTTCTCTTGTTTTGACGTTGACCTCTTCTCCCTCATCCGCGCTCATCTTACAACTCAAAGTGCTCATATCCTCAGAAGATGACGACCGACTTGTGTTTACTTTAACGCGCTTCATCTTCATCAACTTATCTCTGGCCTTTTCCGTCGCTTCTGCCATTTGCTCGCACCTATCGGAAAGCTGTTCGAATATCATCTCGTGTAACGACGCCGCGCAATGCGCGGCTGCTCCGGCGCCACCGTGACCGTCAATCACAGAGAACATCCCAATCCGCCGCTTCTCGACGACTTTTACATCCCCCAACGAACGAAACGTTTCGTTCCCGACTCTAACGTTATTATTTTCATTCCT
>JACLAB010015821.1_pt1 | contig 10330 bp, 9 predicted proteins | sample 8027921 | NCBI WGS metagenome assembly JACLAB01 (sample SAMN15725117, study PRJNA655200) | protist metagenome | isolation source: fluorescence activated cell sorting (FACS) single amplified genomes of... | place: USA: West Boothbay Harbor, Gulf of Maine | collected 2000-07-19
CCACCGGCGGTGACGACTCCTTTGTAAAGTTGTGGGACATGAAGACCCAGAAGAGTGTCGCGAGGTTGACAGGGCATACAGGGGCGGTCGCCGCTCATTCCTTTTCCGAGAACGGATACTACGTGGCTACGGCGGCAGCTGATGGTGTAAAACTGTGGGATTTACGCAAGCTGAAAAATTTCATGTCTATCAACGCTGTAAGCAACGCCACGTCCGTAGTGTTTGACAGCTCAGGGCGCTACCTTGCAGTTGGGGGCATCGAAGCAACCGTTTATGATGTCAAGAAAGACTGGGAGGTTGTGAAGGTATGGGAGGTAAAAAAGGGACCGGTCACGGCCCTATCGTTCGCCCCAGATGCCACTGCACTTTATCTTGGTGCTGGTGATCACAACCTCCGCGTGTACGCGTAAGGTCCAAATTGGCGATTGACACAAAATGCACACAAGATGCAACTTGCCTTGGGCACACGTGCTTTTTAGATAATGAAAATCCTTGTTACAGTTTGTGTATCGCTGACTTCCTTCGTGGCTGATTTTGTATTTTTTCTCCTGCTGACTTCCAGACTTCAGTTGCCTGCACATCCGTTTTTCAGTGAACATAAAGACCTCGTGAGAACTGTGTTTGCTGTCCATATCTATTCACTTGGATTCTCGCACGCGCACAGTGTCTTTGACGGTAATCCTGCTCTTTATTCCTATTAAAAGTTAGCGCCCCGGAGAAGAGAGGTCGCGTCTTGTCCTCAGTGAGATTACACGACTCACCGACGCTCAGTGCTGCTGCAGCCCCCATGCAACCATGCAACGACTTTAGTTTCAAAGCAAAATCTCCTTTAAAATTCGAAACCATCCAGATTCCTTTCAGACACGCAAAGCATACATTGTGACCTTGAATCGTACACGTAGCTAGTTTAATGCATACAATTGATGGTTAAAATAGGGCTACGAAGGCCTATCATAGAAATCTACCTCGAAGGTACCATGTCTTTTATATTATTATTTGTGCAGAAGTAGTATAGATAGTGATCTACTACCGACGTACCTTCGTACTATGATCAGCGCCTCTGGCTGCGCCGCCGGTATAGATGGGAGAAGGGGGCACGGCGCGGCAGGGTATCTCCCAACTAGGGTTTTTTCCGGACCAACAAAATTCAGCATATCAAATGCGTTTGGAGCCAGTCTCCAAAAGCCCGCCACGGGACCGGACAAACAACCAGACCGCGTGTATAGTCCTATGCCTTGAAGAGCTGATGGATCAGGGTGTTGACAGAGCTATCAGACAGAGGGACGAATTCGCATGTATTCGCGAGAATGGTTCAACTGAATTCAATCAACCTGATCAAGCGTGCCTTCATTCGGGAATTGCTATTGCTGTGTTTCGGACAAAACCAGACCAGGGAACAGTAGACAATCAAGAACACAAGGCAAACAGTCGGGATGCCTTTTCAGAGTATTACTAGTGAGTCTACTTGCCCTTGCCCTACATGATAATGCATTTGGAGGAAGTCTTTTTCGCTTCTGCCTTTCTCCGGGCAACGTGGCTGGTCGGATTATTCACAATTTCAGCCCTTACTATTTTGCGCACCACCTCGATCTCCTGGTTGCTTAAATCAATGCCTGCAAGGTCAGCAGCCACTCGATAAAAGGTTGTTGTGACATTATCCCCTGTCTTAGCTGAAACAAAATAACTACACATCTCATTTGCGTCCGCAAATTCGTTGTGCATTTCAGGTGTGACAGCCCTGATATGTGAAAGGTCTGCTTTGTTCGCCATCAGTGCAACGTATGGCATGAGTCGACCATTGAATGTTTTTTTCACGAGAGCGTACCAGTCTTGCAAGTTCTCAAAACTTTGATAGTTGGAGATATCATAGATGAGCACTATCGCCTGTGCCCCATAAACATATTTATTGATCATTTTTCCGCCAAGAGTTTGTCCTCCGATGTCCCAGACCTGTATCGTGACGTCGATTTCAGATGGCAGGGTGACTTTTCGCACGAAAAAGTCCAGCCCGACAGTCTGCTTGTAGCTGGTCGGGGTGAAAAAAGTAAGAAAAAAGTGTTCAGTCAGGCTCAGCTCAGCTCAGTACGCATCACACGGTTTTAAAGAGGCATTTTTCTTCTTCGAAGAAATCCGGAAATCATGTTGACATCAAGGGCTAATTGTCTCCGTGTCGAAATATAAACAACCATACATTTTATTTAGAATGACCTCTCTTGCACAGCTGCAGGGCAAATACACTAGATGTACCTTTTTCCAAAATAGTCTTCTGTGAATCTCATCGCAATTGAAGTCTTTCCCACAGAACCGTCACCAAGTAGTATGACCTTGTACAAGAGGGATGGTCCAAAACCCAACAAGTCGTCGTATTAGTATGAAGTTGGCGAAATGTTGAAAAAAACAGAATGCGTTGGGCAGGGCAAACGTTATTAGTAAATCTTGATAAAAACTCACCTGAAGCTGTTCCGACTCTTCATCAGATTCAGACATACCTTTCGGAAGGAACAAGCGTGTACACGTACAGTACACGGTTTGAGTAAGAGTAACAGCAACCTGTATCCAATCGGGAGGATGAGCGAATCAACCCTACGACGCCAGTGCTGTGTCCAATCAATATTACACACCAGCACCCAAAACTCTGAACAGAAGTGAAGAGAAACATGGTCTAAAAGAGAAAAACGCTCCTCGGGAATAGGGCTACTGTACAGTACGTGTGTACGTGTAGCTACTGTGTACCTTCGAAGGTAGCTAGCTAGACTAGTCTAGATAGCTACGAAGGTACGAAGATAGCGTACTTTCGTACTAGCTAGCTACGAAAGTACGAAAGTACTTTCGAAAGTACAAAGTACGAAAGTACCTTCAAAGGTACAAAACGTACAAAGTAGCCAACTTACTACTACGAAGATACGAAGAATAGTCAATAAAATACACGTACACGTACTGTACTGTACGTGTACACGTACCTTTATCGGATTTTTTATTAGTTGTTTTTTTACGTGTACTGTACAGTAGTTTATTTACCTTCGTACTGTACACGTACAGTACACGTACAGTACCGTTGTAGGGCTACAACGACGTACGAAAGTACTTCCGGAAATAATACCTTCGTACAACTACACGTACGTGTACAGTACAGTAGTTGTATCTACAGTTCTAAACGTTGCTTGCGTGTTAGTTGTACACGTACAGTAGTGTAGCCCTGCCTAGTGCCTACACGTACTACGTGTACCTCCGAATGTACTTCCGGAAGTAAATGTTGTACTGTACAGTACGTGTAGGGCTATCAACCTTGATAGTCTAAAAGCTCCGTCAATTCACGTTTATTTCGCGGCTTGAAGAGCGTAGGCTATTACTGGAGGGCTACGTGTACAACTACAGTAGCTGTTTATGATCTCGTATCATACGTACTACATGTACTGTACACGTACTACTGTATACTTTCGAAAGTACTTTCGTACTTCACTATCTATCAGCTTTATGAAGTACCTTCGTACTTTCGTACGAAAGTACTTTCGAAAGTACTTTCGTACGAAAATAACAACATACAGTAGGGCTACAGTAATACTTTCGAAAGTACTTTCGTACGAAAATAACAACATAATACTTTCGAAAGTACTTTCGTACGAAGGTCTCAATATACCTAGAAATATATGGTGATCGTAACATGAAAGCCTGAGTTTTGAACTCGCATATCAACAAAAACTCAGTTAGATATGTGGGCTAATAATGCTTAGTGTGTAATCACCAGTGGGTAAACCCGCCTGACCGTAAAATAAAAGGTCCTAGGTTCGAGCCCCACAAGGAGCAGAATTCTCGAAAAATGAGATAAATAAATAAAAATAATCTGCTTTCCAAGTCCCGATCAAGGGGGTGTCTCAATATACCTAGAAATATATGGTGATCGTAACATGAAAGCCTGAGTTTTGAACTCGCATATCAACAGAAGGTACGAAAGTACTTCCGTACTACACGTGTACGGCACCTGTACGGCTACTGCAGTGCTACTTCCATCCGAATCAGTCGATATGGCGCCGATAGCATAGCGCTACTGTACGTACGTGTAGTGCTACGTAGCGCTATGCAGCAGGCGCTACAGTGGCGATAGCGCTATTGGCACTATAGTGGCACTATCGGCCTGTTGGGCGTCTACAGGCGTGCTGGCCGGGCTGCGTCAGGGCGCTAGGGCGCTAGTAGGGCGCAGCCTCCAGGCTCCTACTCAATCGCTAGTGCGCTAGTGCGCTACAGCGCTACAGCGCTACAGCGCTACATGGCGCTAGAAGGCGCTAGAAGGCGCTAGTACGGCACTACAGTGCTCGCTGGGCGCAGCCTCCGGGCTCCTACCAATCGCTAGTGCGCTAGAGCGCTAGAGCGCTAGTGCGCTAGAGCGCTAGAAGGCGCTAGAAATCGCTAGAAGGCGCTAGTACAGCGCTACAGTGCTCGCTGGGCGCAGCCTCCGGGCTCCTACCAATCGCTAGTGCGCTAGCTAGAGCGCTACAGCGCTAGCTAGACTACGTGTACAGTACTGTACGTGTAGTCGTGTACATTGAATAAAAGGTAGATAAACTACAAGCTAGATAGATATTGTAGCCCTTGTACCTTCGTACCTTCGTACGAAGGTACACTGCTGCACACGTGCACAGCTGCACACACTACAGTACGTGTACGTGTGCGTGTAGCCCTGCAACTGCCCTGCCTACGTGTACGTGTACTTCGTGTCCATCTGTACAATATGATACCGAAGGTAATAAATATGATAATAAATAACTTAAAGTACGGAAATAGAATTGATACGAAGGTACTTCCGGAAGTACACGTATCAATCTGTACGTGTACACGTACTTTCGTACGGAAATACCTTCGTAATACTTTCGTACTTCCGGTAGTACAACGTACATTTGACTGTACAGTACGAGTACAGCTGTACACGTTACAGTACACGTACTTGGTACCTTCGTACTTTCGAAAGTACCTTCGTACGAAGGTACTTTCGTACCTTCGTATTCGATAAGATTCTCGCTTTTCTTCATCAGCAGTTCCTCGATCACTTCAAAGATCACGGAAGATGACTTCGGAAGCGTTGACGTCTTCGCATTCTGTTCTTCCAATCTTCAAAAGACATTCGCCCGCCTCAAAAATCTTAGCTAGGTACAGCCTAGCCGAACCATCTTCGTCGCTCTCAGCTCGCTGCGCATCGTTACCTGTTACACACAGAACTCCCAACCGGTGCCGCCAACGCTGTCGGCTTGCACCGTCCGAGGTAACATTCGCTATTGGTCGACAGCTTCAAACGAGTGGACAGGTGTGTCTGGCTAACACCTGCACCAAAAATCGTCGAGCATATCGGAATAACTTGGTCGCATATTGCGTCACGGATGAGAACACCTCTGATATTTCCCGACCAGACAGTGACACATTCAAAAAAAGAGTAGCTGCAGCTGCAGCTGCGCTGCGCTCAGGACAAGCAAACGAGTCTCGGCGCAAAACTATCTCCTTTCTCGATCAAGCATCCGAAAATGGATCCACCGAGAATGTTCCTATGCGTGTTGGAAAAGTAAAGCTTCCATCTGATAAAAAGTCAACGAAGAGTGACTTGTTAACACCTTTATCTGAGAACGAGGAGCAGATGGCTGCAAGTCAACGACGGCTTTTTGATCAAATGGTGACACTTCGAACGCGACTTAACGAGCGTCTCGCGGCATCGAATAAATTTGCAATGTTTCTTGAGTCGACGCTTGCAACTCGTGACAAGGATATCAAACACGCGAATGAACGCCTAGTTGCTGCACTGCTCGAGATTGAGTCCCTTAAACATATAGCTATTGAGGCTGTAGAGGCTGCTGAGAGCGAGTCTAAAACAAAAGAGCAAGTCGTTGCAAGGCTCGATACTCTGACGAAACGCCTTGATCTTATGCATAGTGCTCTTCGTCGTGATGTAAAAAATATTGATGCTGCTTGCATCAAATGCGTTCCCATTCGTTGGGTCGGCATGGCGTCTGACATCCGGATCATGGGTTCTTTTGACAACTGGACTAAGGGTATCGCGATGTCTCCAGAATTTATCGAGGGGGGCAACAATGTTTTTGTGGCGGATCTCATGTTAACCTCAGGAACTTACGAAATTAAGTTTGTAGTTGATGGAATATGGCAAACAGCTCCGGAGTGGGCTACAACTGGAGAGGGGCTGGGCGCTAATAACCTAATTGTTGTTGAATGAAAGGACCTTCCAGGCGTGTTTCCTGTAATATCCGTATGTGCCGCATGCACTTATTCTGGCTGTTACAAACTATTTACTCGAATTTTTCCGAAGAGACCTCTCTTAAGCGTGGCTTCAAATTCTTGATCGAAATTCGTTCGAATGGAATTCTTCTCTGACTCAAAATGGTGCAGACTGAGATCACAAAACAGAAACCTATCTCGAAATTTGGGAGTTATGTGTCTAACTTGATAGGCTGAACGGAACACACGAGAATGGAATGGCGAAATAGTTATGCTTGTCGTTGATGTCCCACACTCGCTGAACCCCTTCAGGATGAATAAGAAACAATTTTCCACTCCATTTGAAAAAATACGCAATCAAAATGTTCATGTAGCTCCCATTCCTTTCTTTGCCTTGGCCGCTGCCCTTTTTTTTGCATTTTTTGCTGCATTTTTGCTCGCTTTAGAGTCCGCAAAAGTAGCGCCAGGCGGACCAGAAGTCGCGGTGAAAGGAAATGGTTCTGTTGAACGCGACGTACGATATTTTCCCGGTTTACTCTCCTCAGGTGGAGCGTGTGCTAGGCTGAAGGAACCCGTACCGCTGGACCCGTGTGGTGGCACGTAAGGTGGCGGTTTTCTTGGACCAGATGTATCACCTGTGCCCTTTAATCCACTTCCATCTTCCTTCCGCACAGTCCCTGGTGAAATTGGTCGACTTTTATATGTCCCAGCTGCTACTGGCTGCCAAGTAGCTTCATACAATTTATTACGTTCAGCGTGATAGAGGAGTTCACCATTATAACGCCAGATTTTGAAACCGTTGTCAACGTTCAACCTGGGCGACGTAGTTGTTGTTAGCAGCCGGCGACCATCAGGAGACCATTCCGCCGTAACCATCACAAAGTGTCAATCAAAATAAAATTCAAGTGTTCAATCAAAATATGGCACACGCAGAAGTAAATAAACTTGCAGTAGCAACTTCTCACCGAACATGCCGCTCTCGCAAAACCTGTAAGCTTATACTTGCCATCCGCTTTTTTATCATAGAACCTCAAGTCCCCAGGTAAGTTGCCGAAACCTGCAAGGCAAATCATGTGACCGAAGGGATTCCAGCGCACAGTATTATGGGGTCCTGAACCCAGCTGATATATCGGTTCACATGTTAACGCCGAGAATATTGTTGCTTTTGCAGGCATAACACCATAAACAACAACAAATTCATCGCTATTTGGTGACCATGAAGCTTCGTGAACTGCCCCTTCTTTGTCCAGAGATACCTGGATGAAAAAGTCACAGACAATCACGAAAAGAGTTTTTATGCACACAAGTGAAGCCAATAATTTATGAACATGTATGAAAATCAACTCTCGGAAGAATTTAAGTCGGAACCCAGGACCTACCTTACAGTTCACGCGCCCGTCCACGCGTGCATAGTGTAGATTCGTTTCGCCAAAGTAGCTTTGGTTGGTCATGTCTACGTCTGATGATGCAATTATAAGGACAGCAGAACCATCCGAAGCCCATCTAAAGTCGATATCCTGCACCCGAAAGATGGACTTCTGCACTTTAGGTTCCTGCTTGACCAATTCCTGAGTTCCCGCAGATGGAACATCGTATAGGGAGACTTTACCAGGCTGTTTTTGGTTCGTCGGGGCAAAGCTAGCGATCACTGGGTGGTGACAGGGTGAAAGTTTACACTTGGCAACTTGTTCAACACGAAGGCGGACATGATGGGTGGTGAAGTGAGGAGGGAAAAAGAAATGCACTTCGTTAGAGACTGCACGACAAGCAATTCCATCGTCTGCACTGAACTGAATGGTTGGCCAGTCTGCCTTGCTGAAAGCCTTCTGAAAACAGTCATAAGCGATCGCCCCGCTACTCACTTCCCATACAGTGAGGTTCTTTTCTTTACCGGCTCCTAAGTTGCTTGCCTTCTGCAGCACGCAAAGAAATCGACCTGTGGTCGAAAACGACACAGCGACAGTTCCAGGCGTGTGAATCTGCAGCACGGGCACGAAGCTCTTCGCGTCATAGACGGAAACGCCAGAATTGTGCACACAAGCGAGGATACGCCCATCGACACTGAAGAGCGTCTGCAGAGCCGGGATATCGGAAAAAACACTCCGGCTGATCGCTGACCCGGCACTGTGCGCGTGGATGGTAGCACCAGCTGGACCGCGCTCTAAAATTCCAATGTTCGCAGGCAACTCGAGTGTTTCCATTGAGCCATGGGTCCGACACTTGCTATGCGACATCGTATGTGAATAGACGAGTTGCGCTAAGTGAAAATCGTATGACGCCCAGTAAGCCGCGTATGCCAAATTATCATACGAGTACTGTACACGTACTCGTACGAGTAACGCCAAATTAATTTGCGATTTTTATTCCAAATTCGTATGAGCGTCAGTCAGACGCGCCCCCTCACTTCCGCGCTTCCACATGCGCCGCCGCAGCTTGAATTGACATGAAACTTTGCACAGGAGCCATTTGCGAATTTAGACAACAGATACATGCATTTGCGCGGCGGGAAGAAGACGGGAAGACCGTTTTCGGATCCCTATTACACGTACCGCAACTTGTCTATCGGTTCTCTCGTGAGTTCAACCAACAGTGCTACCTGTACCTGTAGCTTAGTGCACGAGTAGTGCACGTATACGCGTCGCTTTCACTCCACGTGCTAAAAAGTGTACCCGCCGTCCATGACGTGCTGGTCAGCGTTTGCGTGCATCCATGCCATCTTTTTCACATGCGTTATCATCGTGGTTGCTGAAGAATCGACCAGCGCTTCCAAAGTAGTCAGTGTCACTCTAACAACCGAATGGCAGGTGGGACAAACGGAACCAACTCTCACCAGCCGATTCGAATCTCTTCGTTTTCTGTTTTCTTTCTGAGTTTCCTGCTCTCCCTATAACCGTCCCAAGAGACAGTCCCCGAGGGAAATTGATGTCAAGCTCCTCCTTCTCTTCAAACTCTGCAAAATCCGTTAAGAATGAGGTGGGATTCCAAAGTTCTTTAACAGTATCCCCCTCGCTGTCATCGACGAGGACGTATGCAAGCCGGAGTGGCACGCCTGCTCGAGTGTATTCATGCAGAGCGTCGACAAGACGCCAACTGTTTGACTGGCCTAGGTTGAGGATGAGGATTACATTGAACATATTTCGACGCACTGGTGGAACTTGCCCCAACTGGCTATGTCTCATGAGTTGCATTATGTCAGGACTCCAATGGGCATAGTTCCGATCACTTTCGATATTCTTGTTGAAAGAGATGATCGGAACTGTTGTGGAATCGAAGAGGTTGAGCCGTGGAAAATTTAACTCACTACCAGGAGGGGCAATGCGCAAGCGAAGTAACTCGCGCACAGCGGTGCTGCCCAGACCTATATCCCTAAATCGCGCTGCCTCGCGTATTTCACTAGTGATCTTGTCTGCTAAGGTAAATATATCAACTGTATCCAGCTCTATGGGCTCGCTGTTAATGCTCATAAATAGAGAACCTGGAGAGACATGCTTTTGATTATTCTCTATCTCAGCGCAGATCGTACTATCCAAATCCAAGCGAGACAGTGAGGAGGCCAGAGAAGGAAAGTTCTGAGAGATGTCCATCATCATTTGGAAAGGATCGTCAGCAAGTAAGATTCGCTGGGTAGCCTGGAGACCGAGGTCTTTGATATCCCAAATCTTCAAAGTCTCATCCTCTGCAGTTTTTCCAACTAGGTAGTGTCAGAAACTACTCACCACGCCTCGAGATGTTCCGCTCGCTGTGGTCGAGCACTATCACTGCCGTGAAACGCACGGATGGCGAAAAAGAGACAGCTGGGTGCTGTTTGGTTATGGTCGGAGACAAGTTTGCAAGAACCAAAGAGGAACTTGCGTCCTTACTCGCTACAACTTCGAGTGGCACTCCAACTGCAGGTCGCCAGGCCACCCGACTTGATCATATTTATCCCGGTAAAGCAAGTATTCCATCAAGCCGACGCATTTTTGATTCAACGCAGGTTTTCACTTCCATTCCTATTGTGACTTTCTATGGCGCCATGGGCACACCATGCTTTGGCCACTTTCACGCTCTGTTGAAAAGTGCATCGGCACAGGGCCAAGTGCATTACGTTCACCGTCCTGTTATTATGAATGCAGAA
>JACLAB010010965.1_pt1 | contig 10323 bp, 10 predicted proteins | sample 8027921 | NCBI WGS metagenome assembly JACLAB01 (sample SAMN15725117, study PRJNA655200) | protist metagenome | isolation source: fluorescence activated cell sorting (FACS) single amplified genomes of... | place: USA: West Boothbay Harbor, Gulf of Maine | collected 2000-07-19
CCGACGCCCGGGGAAAAGTCATCGCGCGTCGTCGTCGTCGTCGTCGTCGTCCATTATCATCGCGATGATGTCGGTGATGTTCGGAACGCGATCGATCCGTCGGCTCTCGCCGTGGACGCTGGTGTTGACGACGCTCTTGGCGTTGACAACCACGATGACGACGCTGGTGTTGGCGCACGCTCCGAGAGCGGTGACGGCGGTGTTGCGAGACGATTTGGGTTTTTTTGACGACGCCGAGCGGGCGCACGGAGAAGATGAACTCAAACAGTTGCTCGATGCGCGGGAGAGCGATCGCGGGTACACGGCGGTGATGGTGGCGGTGTTGGAAAGGAGAACGCGAGCGCTTGAACGGTTGCTCGAGCTGGGCGCGGATGCGACGATTGATGATCACGATGGACACACGCCCGTGAACGCGGCAGCTTTGATGGGCGACACTGCGGCGTTGAAGACGCTGCGGGCGTACGGAGTGGACGTGACGAATCTCGCGCGCGATGGGTTTTCGCCGTTACACCGGGCGTCTTGGGGCGGAGCGGAGGGGCACGAAACCGCGGTGCGGTATCTCGTGGAAGAGTGCGGTGTCGACGTGAACCAACGAGACGGATCCGGGGGTAACGCGTTGTTCAGGGCTCTCGAACGCGATAATATCTTCATGGTGGAAGTGCTTCTGAAGCTCGGGGCGGATCCAAACTTTAAGACGAAGCGGGGAGACTCGCTCCTGGCGACGGCGGTGCGCAAACAAAATGCCGACGCCGTGTCGCGACTTCTCGACGCGGGGGCGGACGTCATGGTGAGCGATTCCAAGGGACGTAATCTTAGAAAATTAGCCAAGCGTCTACGCTCGAAAAAAGTATTAGAATTGATTTCGAACGCGTACTCGTCGCGACAAAGCGTTCGAGACGACGGAGAATTGTAGCGAAGCTACTATAGTATGGCGGCGAACCGTGAAGTCTCGACATCCTCTCTCTCTCATCAAACCTCCGCATCATCGAACAGCGCGCGCGTCTCCCTCGCCAAAGTTTCCGCTAAAAACTCACTCGACTCTAGAATCCGATCCAGAGACGCCTCGCCGTCTCGAATCAGCCGCGCGTAACGCTCCGCCAGAGCCCCGTCTCGCTCCGTCCTCGCTTCAATCTCTCGAATCCGTCCGCGCAACGCCTCGCAATCCCGCGCCCCGCTCTCGATCGTCGCCTCGATCGCGCGTTTCCTGCGTCTCAGCTCATCCAAACCTGCGTTCGCGTTCGCGTCGTCAGTCGTTCGATTCGGTTCGTTCACCACGCGGCGCCTCGTCGACTCGAACCGTCGTTTTCACGCACAGCGGGTGCGCGCGACGTCACGCACTCTGTCCCACCGCGTCCTGCGTCTGGCGCATCACCAACCCCTTCGTCGGTGTCGTCGCCTTCCCCGTCGTCGTCGTCGTCGCGTTCATCCACCGAAGACAGACCCGTCCGTCCGTCTCTCCGTCTCTCCGTCCGTTCGTCCCTCCGTTCGTTCGTTCGTCCGCGAAGTGTCGCTTCGTCCGCGGACGCGAACCGGACGGACGCGCGCACTCACTATTTAACACCCATTTAAAACCATCAGGGTGACTATTTCTACATTTCTACATGTATGAAGGAACGCAATATGGGTGCGCAATGCAATATGGGTGCGCAAGTAACCACCCACCAGTGTAAAAAAAAATAAATGTGTCGCGCGCGTTGGCGTTGGCGCGCCGACGGAGCGCCCGACGGCAGACCGCGACCCGAACAGGACCGGCCGGAACGATGATGCTCACCTCGAACGCGTCCGCGTTCGCGCGCGGAGACACCGCGACGATTAACCAACGACCGACGAGCGCGCAGCGCGCGTGCGTGCGCCGCGTCGTCGAGGCGAAGGAGTCGCGCATCGGCAAGCAGCCGGTGCAGGTGCCAAAGGGCGTGACGTACACCCTGAAGGATAACCATCTCTCGGTCAAGGTGCGTGGACGAACGAAAAGACGAGGGAGGACGGGGACGACGAGGACGAGGGGAGGAAATGAGGAATAATGCGTTTCATCGCGCGCGCGCGTTGGAAGTGGGAATCGAGCGTCGCCGAGGATCGGGGCGTGGGGATGTCGGTCGCGTGGAGGCCGCCGGCAGTAGGGTTTCTGTGTGCTGGAGGGCCTCTTTTTTTTTGCTCAGAGCTCGACGACTGACGCCGCCGCGCCGCTCGTTTTCGCGATTTGAACCAACGCAGGGACCGAAGGGTAGCATGGAGATGAAGTTTCCGGAGACTATGGTGTTCACGGAGGAGGGCGATGCGATTAAGATTGCGCGCGCGAATGACTCGCCGGACGCCCGCAAGGGCCACGGCTTGTACCGCACGCTGTGCAACAACATGATGGTGGGCGTCTCTACGGGTTTCGAGAAGAAGTTGAAGCTCATCGGTGTTGGTTACAAGGCTGCGATGCAAGGCAAGGACCTCAACTTGTCTCTCGGATACTCTCACCCGGTCATCATGAAGGTGCCGGAGGGCGTCACGGTGGCGTGCCCGTCCAACACCGAGGTGACCGTGAGCGGCTACGACAAGGTTGAAGTCGGCAACTTTGCCGCCATCATCCGCGCTAAGCGTCCGCCAGAGCCGTACAAGGGTAAGGGTATTCGTTACATTGACGAAGTTGTCATCCAGAAGGAGGGTAAGCGCGGCAAGTAAGCGACGCGGACGCGGCGAGAGGTGGCGTCGACGACGACGACGACGACGAATTCGCGTCGTTCGCCTCGACTCTCTCTTCTTCAGAAGACCACCGCTCATATCACCTACTCCGTATCACCCTACACATACAGCAGCAATTATTTTTAATGACTACACAAAACTACCTAGGTTGATTGACGATAATCGCGCCGAGCCTCGCGCGTTTTTCGTGGGCCACCGCGCGCGCGTGCAAAAAGTCGAGTATGTGAAAGTAACAACTCGGACATTTGACTCGTATTTAAGGGGTAGACAGAGGCAAAAGATCCGGCCTACCCGAATCGAACGGGTGACCCGCTGATAACCGTTCGTGACCACGGTGTGACCCGTGTCAATTTCAGATAGATTTATCAATCTACAGTCAGCTGCTCTTCCATCTGAGCTAAGGCCGGCTTTTTGAGAACGCAGGACTTAGTCGTAGTGTGGAGCACTAACGCCTAATTGGACATATTACGTCCAACCTGGAACGAATGTCTGGAGAGTCGAATCGTTCACCGGACATTTCTAAAGGTGTGTAAACCACGAAATTACGGGTGAACGCGACACGACGACTGACGCGTTCGGTCGTCTCGTGGAACGACGCGCGCCGTCAGTCGTCGTCAGTCGTCGTCCGTCGTCCTCGAGCGCGATGAAGACTCCGGTGGCGTTGCGTTACGGTAGCGGTAGCGATGAAGACGACGAAGAGGAGGTTCCGTCTTCGGACGATGAAGGAGCGACGGCGCCGATGACGACGATCGAAGAAGGAGCGAGAGACGAAGAAGAAGATGTCGTCGGGCGGGAGCCACGACGAGAGCGGCAGGAGCGGGAACAGCGACTTTTGGCGTCGCAGAAACTGGCCTTCGTCGAGCGGGTCTTCATGACGACGACGACGTCTTCGTCATCGTTTACTTCGGAGGATTCATTCGAGCGAGCGTGTCGAGAGGCGCGGTTGACGCGAGACGACTTTATCGACGCGTGCGGAGAGCGTTCGAGAATGGGAGCGTGCGGGTGGTGTCTGTGCGATAGAGCGTCGGCGGCGGCGTCTTCTTCTCCGACGAAAACGAACACGAAGAGGTTTGAGATTGATGCCGGGGCGCGTAAAGTGAGAGACGCGGCGTTCGTTCGCGGGTTTTGTTCGAGGGAACACCTTTCGTCGGCGGAGGCGATGGCGATTCGGCTCGGCGAGTCCGCAGATGCGGTGTCCGCGGCGCGGGGCGCGGCGACCAAGTCTGCGGCACCGCGAGGTGGGGAAGCAGACGTGCTCAAAGAACAAGTTGTCGAGCGTCGACGCAACGTCCAAAGAGCGGCACAACAGGCGAACCCGGGCTCGGCATCGGGTTCGTCGGCGCCGCTCTTAGAATCGGATAGAATGGCTCGAGCCATGTCTGTCGATGGTTTTCTCCCGCGTGAGGCGCGAAAAAAGGTTGAGGCGCAGAGAGAGATGGAGAAAAAGGAAGCGCGGCGTGACGCTCGCTCGGTCACGTGGAACGAGTCTGAAATTCAAGAGATTGAAGCGTCCTCGGCGGCGAAAAAGGAAGAGCAAGCCGCCGCCGCCGTGGCGACCGGAGTCTTTTATTTCGACACGTACGGCGAGGGAAAGAAACCAAAGGAGGGTGAGTTCATTCCAAGCATCGGAGGACGGTTCGCTGAAGGCCAACTTCGCACGGAGCCCCGAGAAACGGACGGCGGTGGAATGACGCTTGATGTACGAGCCGACGTCGACGAGGAACAGAACGGCGAGACGGTCGAGACGACGACGACGACGACGACGAAAGATGCTGCCGACGACGTCGCCGAGGTGACGCGAAAAATGCTCGCGGCAACGCTCACTGCGAATCGGATTCCGGGTTTCTCTGACGGCGATGAAGAATTCGACGACGAAGACAATGACGACGAAATGTCCTCCGTCGCCTCTTCCTCAGAGGAGGAGAGCATGATGGCGGCGACGGCGGCTCCTTCCGTGTCGCAATTCGGCATCATGTGGATGGCGATCGACAACATGGTCACCGAGGCGACTTTCGCGCTGTCGCGCGCCGACGGTTCCTTCATCGATATGCTTCCGTCTCGCGACAAGTACACGACGTCTGTGAGCGAGGCGTGGAATGAAAATTTAGCCAAATACGTTCCTGCGCTGTGCGTCAAGCTCGGCATCTCCTCAGAGCGCAGACGCATCGAGCAAGGGTTGACGACGCTGTTGCGAACTTTTTCTTTCGAGCGCGCCGTTCCACCCTTCACCGAACAACGATGGCTCTTCATCACCATGTTATTTGTGCGCGTTTTGGTGTCGTCCGAACTCGTCGCATTGGGCGACGTCGACTTTCTCTCGTCTGAAGCGGCAATCGCTGTGCGCGACGCCGCCGGTTCGACGAACGAGGAAGTGGAGCTGCTTCAACAGCGTCTTCACGGACAAGGCGTGTCGTGATGTCGCCATCATCGTTAGACTTACTAGTAGAGTGTAATATTGATTGATTTGATTGATTGTTTACATAAAAATTCTGTTTCAAACGCTGTTGTTATTCGCTTCTCCCAGCGGCGTGCGAGCCGAAGGCGGAAGAGGACTATTGAAATATTTCGGCGAGGGTGGAGGTATTCTGTTTTGCGTTTGGTCGCCGCCGTTTCGGTGAGCGTCGCTGGTGTTATCCTCTTCGTCGTACATCGGAGGCGGAGTACCGAGGGGAGACGCACCGAGCGTGCGCACCGAGTCAGCGCGCTCGAGACTCAACGCCGTGAGCGTCGCTGTGGCTGCTTCCACCGGAGTCGGTTCCACCGGAGTCGGTTCCACGGGCTCGGGTTGCGACCCCTCAGCCGCGCGCGTCTGGGCGGTTTCGTTCGCCTTTGCGACGACACTCGGAAGGCACTCAGCGATGATGGCGTCGACGTCCGCCTTGCCATCGGTGTGGTATAAAATCTTCTCCACAACCTTGGTGAGCGGATTGTTTGCAAACTCCGGTCTCTGGCACAAGTACTCGACATCCTGAAGCTTTTCAAAGTAAAACTCTCTCTCTTGCTCAGCTCTCTCAACTTGCAGCTTGAGCGCCGTGTTTGCCTCGGTCAACTCTCTCACCTGCGCAGAAGTCGCCGCGGATCCACCCGTCGCGGTTCGCGAAGACATTCCAACGGGTGCGGAGTTCCCCGCGACGGCGTCTCGATGACCCCGGGTCGATCCCCCTCCGCCTCGTTCTCGTTCTCGATCCGCGTGCGTTCGGCTCTTGTCCGCCCGCGCCCTTCCCCCCGCTCTCTGACCTCCATTCGTCATCACCGACGCCTTCTTCGCCCCAACGAACGCAGCCCCTCCACGAGCGTGCGCCCGTCGTTCCTCCGCATCGTATCCACCATCCACGAGCGCCCCACCTCCCGTCGTCTTATCGTAATAACACTTCATCCATTGCAAAAACTCCAAATTATCCAGAGGTCGTCCCTTCACCAATCGCGTCACCTCGACGTTTTTCGCAATCTTCAACCGTTCAAACACCACCTGAAGCACTTTGTAATTATTCACGTACTCGTGTTCCCCTTTCGCCTCAAAGTTCACCCGATGCATCGGCACGACGCCGTTGTGACACGCATCCATGATTTGGCAATACACAGCCCCGCTCGCGCACTGTTCCACCTTGGTCAGGCTCAGCCCGAGCAACCCGTTCACCCAGGCGATGAGTTCGTTTCTTCCGACGAAGAACGCCGGGTCCATCATTCCAACCGTGCTCGCCATCGTTCGTCGCCGCGTCGCGATGTGTCGTCGTCGTTCGCGTCGAACCGCGAACCGAACCGTTACTCTCGTTCCCCTCTCGTTTTCGCGTTCGAGAGGACGTATTCATACTAACTGTTTACTCATACACAACGTAGTATATCATAGATAGCTCGAGCTCGAGCTCCAAGCTGCTCGAAGCTCTTCGCTTCGCGCGCGCGCGGGGCGACGGGACAATCAACCAACCTCGCGTCGGTCGGTCGGTCGGTCGGCGCGACGACGACGACGACGACGACGACGACGACGATGCGGACGACGTCCCGGTCGTCGTCGTCGCTCGTCTCGGTGGTGTTGGTGACGTCGTGGATGATGATGTCCGCGTCGATGTCGACCGCAGTGGCGGATCGCGTGCGATTACCGAGGGATCACCGAGACGAGGTGTTGGACGCCGAGGACGCGCACGGGTTGAACGCGAATGAGTACGTCAAGTACGCGACGAGGAGACACGGGGACGGTGGTGACGACGATGGGGTGTCGGAGGGACAGTGGGTGGAACAAGTCTCGGCGACGCCGCGGGCGTACGTGTATAGAAACTTTTTGACGAGGCGAGAGACGGAACATTTGGTACGATTGGCGCACGAGACGATGGGTAGAAGCGAAGTAGTGGATAATGATGGGGGGAACGCAACGGTGAGCGACGATAGAACGAGCTCTGGGGGATGGATAAGGACGAGAGATGACGAGGACGAGGTGGTGCGAGACGTGGAGCTGCGCGTGGCGGCGTGGACAATGTTGCCGAGAAATCGAGGCGAGACGATTCAGGTGATGAAGTACGGACCGGGGGAGGAGTATAAAGCGCATCATGATTTTTTCTACGACGACGTGAACGTGAGAGATGGGGGCCAGCGCGTCGCCACCGTGTTGATGTATCTGAGCGACGTGGAGGAGGGAGGAGAGACGGTGTTCCCTCTCGGCGTGCCTTTGGGAAGAGAACGGAGCGCCAAGTCGAAAAGCGGGGGCAAAGAGGACGATTTTAAGACTGCGTGTGAGCGCGCACGTCGAGGAGACGGCGACGTTCTCGCGGTGAAGCCTCGTCGAGGAGACGCTCTGCTCTTTTACAATGCGCATCTGAATGGCGAATTGGACGAGCTCTCTCTTCACGCGGGCTGTCCAGTCGTTCGCGGAGTCAAGTGGACCGCGACTCGATGGCAGCGCGTGGGTGCGGTCGGTATAGGTTCCTTTGCTCCTCATCGGTAGTGCGTAGCGACGTTTCATCTTCTGCTGTTTTAGCTAGAACAATAATAGTTGATAATTGATGTTTTTGACGCGTCTTTACATTTTCAATTCTTCTACATGCTACACTATTTTGACATTGCGGGCACGATTTACATTCTTCTATCGAGCTGTGCATGCGCTCGAAGCTCTTCCATCTCGCGGCGGATGCGAATTTCCTCTTCAACGCGCGCGCGCTCTGTTCGTCGCGCCAAGGAAATTCTGGCGTCGTTGAGACGCGCGATGAGTTCTCGATGGACTTCCTCGAGAGAATCGAGCTGTCCGAAACTCAAATTGTCCAAGTCCAGTCCTAAGACGTGACCACAGTTGATACCTGAGGCTAACGCTTCCAAATGAACGTTTTCCATCCTTTCCGTGGCGCGGTTGGCCCAGCTCAACTCTTCCCACTGTGGTTTCATATCGACCTGGTAAACCTGTTTATCCCAAGAAGGAATCACTCGGGGAACCGGGTCGGGACATGTTACACTCGTACGCACGGCTTCAGGGATTGTTGTTCCCCACGCAGCCTTAGTGGACGGTTTGATCTCTTTCCGCGTCTCTGCCATTGCGTCTGTGTCCCCAGCTAGAGGTGCCACCATGAACTCGTGCGGCATTGGTTCGGCTGGCACATCAGCCTCTGCCCACTCGGGAGTTTCTTCGTCATCATCGCTCGTCACCAGCGCATGTGTCTGAGAATCTACCTCTGAGCGTGGATCAGCGTCATCTAGGACTTCTTCTTCAGCACCGACTGAAGGAATATTCACATTTATGGCATCCGAATCGTTGTTCCTCAACGTGACTGTCGACGTCGTTGGGTCGCTCGGCGGCACATCCGTTGCATTGGTGGCATCCTCCTCCTGCTTCTCATCCATCATCTCCGTCGATCGATGGATGGACGCACCACGATCCACAGCAAAGTCGACAAGTTTCGAGGGTATGACCTCTTCAAGTTCACGTGAAGCAAGGTCAATCTTTGGCTTTGAATCGAGCGCATCCTTCTCACCGGGCCTTGTCAACACGCTCTCGACGTCGGCGATGATTTTTTTCTCAACCACCTTTTCCTTGTCATGCGGCCTTTTCAGTGACTTGAGCATTTCAGAGGCGATGTCTTTCTCGACTGACTTTTTCGGTGACGTCTTGACTTCTTCGGCAGTAGTCTCTTCTTGAACCGGCTTTTCCTTCTCATCCAGCGTCTCCTGTGACGTCCTAACTTCAGCGATGATTTCCTCGGTCTGCTCATCTTGCGAATCTTGCTCGCCTTGCTCCTTCAACCTCCGCATCTCCGCTCTCTTTGCCTTCTTTTTCTCTCTCTTTTTCTCGAGTTTCTTCTTCTTCTTTTCTTCATTCGCGTCCAGAGCTTCTATCACCTTGAACTCAGACTCTGGGTCGGCGCTCGCCGATGGATTTTCAATCACATTGATATCGATGGGTTTGCCTCTTTCTTTCAGGAAAATAGCCATTCTCAAGAGAGACTTGATCCGTGGATCATCAGCAACGTCGCAAGGCGTGATGCTGTCGCGCAAGACTTCGAGAATCGTTCCATCAAAATCCCTCTCAGTCAAGAGCGTCGACTTGGCGCACGGATCTGCGCCCGCTTCCAACAGCAGCTTGATGGTTTCCAAACAGCCCTCACGAGCGGCAAAATGTAAAGGAGTCCAACCTATATCATTTCTATTGTTCACGCTAACGTCGGGACGAGACAGTAAGAACTTCAAGCACTCGATACCGCTGTATCCCTTTTTGTCGTTGACTTTCCTGGCTCTCACAAATGAACACACCATGGATATGGGATCCATGCCCTCGTCATTCTCGAGAGTGTGCACCCCATTTTTGGCAACGAGCCACCTGACCGAGTCTATAGCTCCGACGGCGCACGCCACGTGTAACGGAGAGCCTCCACTAAGGTTGCGAGCCGAAATGATCGTCTCAAACAGGCGCTGCATGTTTACGTTTTTCCATGCCCTCTCTTTTGGATCGAGCATATTAAGACTTAAAAAGTCACTCAAATCTGTTGGTCCACCCTCCCGGTTGAGATCTAACTGTTCCGCGAGATCTAATGTGCACTTTTCCAAAAGTTGCAGCATTTTGACGTTGTTGGTTGCCGCCGCGACTGCGCGTCGTGAAGGAAAATCAAAGCGTTTCATCATCAGTCATCGATCGCAAATAAACGCCTCAATTCAATCAATCGAGAGAGACAAAAAGCAAAAACAAGAGTCAATCAGCGAAAAGAAACGAATCAATCCATCGAGAGACGTACCGTGAAACGGCGAGTTACCCGAGTCAGCCGACGCCTTCTTCACAAAGAGCCAATACGCAATATCCGTGTATTGGTACATCATCGCCCCCACCGCGCTGTAATCGTTCGCACTGATCGCGTCGTACAAGTTACCCGCGACTAATGGAATTTGCTCATATATCACCAAATTTTCATCCTTGTTGAACCAAGACGACAAGCCACGGTACAAACGCGAAGACGGGTAAAACTCTCGCTTGACCCACCCCGAGTGATGGACCGCGCACCGCAACCGTACCTCCATGGGCACGCGTTCCGAAACATCGTCGTCCGACGTATACGCTCCGACTGCTGCCTCGTTTGAGCTCTCGGTCCTCATCCCGTCCGTCCGTCCGTCCCTTCACCGCAACCGTCGCCGTTTCACCGTCACCGTCACTTTGCTTTTCTTTTC
>JACLAB010008817.1_pt1 | contig 10322 bp, 5 predicted proteins | sample 8027921 | NCBI WGS metagenome assembly JACLAB01 (sample SAMN15725117, study PRJNA655200) | protist metagenome | isolation source: fluorescence activated cell sorting (FACS) single amplified genomes of... | place: USA: West Boothbay Harbor, Gulf of Maine | collected 2000-07-19
TGAAGGTGTGTAATGGTAATGAATTCGAGGCGAGCGATCGATTAGGCGAAGCGGAGGATGGGGAGGCGTTTTTGATGAGCATTCGATCGATGATCGCCGAGGAGGACGCGTTGAAGCGCGCGGGTTCGACAAAATCTAGAGCGGTGCAAGCGGCGAACGAGAGATTGCAGAGGAAGATTGAACGCATGAGAAAGCGTCGGGCATCGTTTGGGTTAGGTGACGAGTCCGAGGAAGAGTTACCAGAGGAGGAAGATTTATTTCATACTGAATATATTTTGGAGGAGAGCCTCGGCGTGCAGTTCGTGCGACACACGAAGAAGCACGTCGGCGTCCGACGATTGCGACTCGATGATGCGATTGCGCGCGCCCAAGAAGCCGCGGTCGCAGCAGCTGAAGAAGGCGCGGAAGCCCCTGCAGACCTGTACGAAGGTTGGTCCGATGCGCGCGTGAAGGCTTGGAAGAATCGCGAAAAGAATGAAAATCAATACTATTATCGCTTCAACGCGCCTGGCGAAAAACAATCCAACGGCAAGTGGACGGACACAGAGCACGAACTCTTCATGCAAACTATCGCCGCACTTCCTGATGGCAAAGCTGATTACCAGTGGGGGACGTTCTCCAAGGCTATTCCCGGACGTGTGGGGTACCAATGTTCGAATTACTATCGCTCCTTGGTGAAGAACGGCATCATCGTGGACACCAACTACATGGTTGACGAAAAGGGTGAACTTCGATTCAATTTTAAGAACAAAGGGTTCGATCGCGTGGAACAACCAGAGGGTAGCGAACAGCGCGTCTTCGTCAAGGTTGTGCGCGTGCCCAAGCCTAAAGCTCCAAAGGCACCAAAGCCAAAGCCTAAGCCAAAGAAGAAGAAGAAATTGGACGACGACGACAAGGCGTTTCAGTGTAGCGTCAGACCCACGGTCGTTCGCTCAAGTGGACGCGCTGCGAAGCGATCGTACGCCGATGGCGAGGACGAAGACGACGATGGAGAGTTCGAGGAACTTCCTGTGCTTCCTGGATTTATCGATCCCATCACTAGACTCCCCGTGGAGGAGCCGACAATTTCGCCGTACGGTCACGTCGCTGGCTATGAAACGTGGTGCCGAATTCTCCGAAGCAGCGATGCTCCGGATGTGTGTCCTTTCACCAAGCAACCTCTCAAGCGCCGTGAACTCGTCAAACTCACGCATGAAAATATCGGAGAGTACGCGTCCAAAATTGTCGAGAACCAACAAATGTAAAGCGTTACTTGTGTAATACTCAAACTTTTTGAACCTCACTCGCCGCCTCGTCGGGGCGCCAGTCGATCGTCGCCATGCCGGAAGGAGAGATTCCAACCAACGCCGTGCGGCAACTCGGCTCTGGCTATCGCCGCATGTCGACCCCGACGCATCCGACCGAGGGTGACTTCCTGTCACTCAAAACGGAAGAGGTGTTGTTCGGTTTCATCTTTGCAATCATGGCGTACAAGATGTGGCAAAACCTCAGAGGTTTGAGAGCTTATTGGAAGTATATTCGCACGCCAAATTCGCCCATGACGGATCATGACATGGATGATGACGACGCGTATGACGACGAGGAGGAGGAGGAGGATAGGAAGTTTGATTGATTGATTGACGCGGTGGGGCGATCAGCGACGGTGACGGCGTGCGCGAAAGAGGTGGATTGGATATTGAATTGAGTAGCATGGTGTTGTAAGTATTTTACATGTATAGAGGAGATGTATTCGTTACGCGTCTACGCGAGCAGGCGCCATTTTCATGATTTTGATGTCTTCAGCGTTCGCGTCGACTGCTGAAATATCCTGCGGCGTGATGAAAATGAACTGCTTGTCCACGTGTTTTCGCGCGAACTTGAGGAGCGAGTCGATAGAAACCTTTCGGTTCACGGCATCCATGAACACATCAAACTCATCCATTGCTGCAAAAGGCGATTCATTGGTATCGCCGAGAGAAAGATTAAATGCGAGCGTAGAGTACGACCGCTCGCCGCCACTCATTGAACGCATATCCTTCACAGATTTACCCTTTTCTCCATCCTTCACTTCAAGCGACAACGTGGCGTCCTTGAAATCGACGAGAACACGCCCGGAGTGGCCCTTCTTGCTCATGTAATAATTGAACCGATGCGACACGATTTTTGCGATTTCAGTTGCGCGAATTTGCACTTGTGCCTGGCGAGCCTTGACACCTTTTTTCAATTGACCGTAAAGTTTCAAAGACTTGCCGAAGCCTGAATCTAATTTGGCAAGCTTTCTAGACTCGAACGATAATTCATCACTTATCTCTTCAAACGGTCGCTTGTGACGCTGTTCCTCAGTCCGCATCTGTTCCTTTGAGTTTTCATACATGCGAAGAAGTTTTTCAGGTTCGATATTGATATCACCCGCCTCAACCGCTTCTGACCGCGTGCATATCGCTGTCGTTTGCTCTGCGCACGTCTCGATCTCTTCATGCATCGCAGCAACGGTCTGCTCAGCGAGAGCGATGACGGGATCAGCGTCACGAAGTTGCTCCTCCTTGCGGGCAATGCTCTTCGCCGTGGAGACGCTCAAATCCGTCGCGGCGCTGAGATTGTTCGTCAACTCTCTCGCGTGCTCCTTGAACGATTCACCGAGCGCTTGTTTCTCAGCCAACGCATTTTTAGCGTCATCATATGCCTTTTGCTTTTCTTCGCATTCGCGTTCAATTTCTGCGAGGGAACTTCTGTAGGTACTGAGTTCGGCGTTCAAGCTATCAAGCTCGTCTTGAAGCGCGCTCACGTCATAGCCGGCGGCACTCGTGTCCTCGGCGTCGATCTTTGCTTGCTCTAACGCACGTCGCGCATCATGTGCCGCGGAGACGAGTTTCTTCAAATCGTCCTGAGCCTTCGAAAGCGCAGATTCAACATCTTTAACAGCCTTGCTTGCTGCGACTTGCGCCGCGCTTGCATGCTTGGCGTTTTCTTGCTCCTCTTTAATTCTCGCTTCGAATTGCTTGATTTGTGACTTTGAATCTGCCCCCAACTTGCGCGCCGTGTTCATGTTCTTGAACGCCTCGTTTCTCGTAGTATTTCCGCTGCTGAAAATTTTACGCAAAGGAGTGTAGATGCTTCCAATGTTCTTTGCTTTTGCTTCGTTGCTGTTGAACAACGCCACGGCGGGTCCTTCATCCTTCAAGAGAACAGAGTTTTCAATCTGACACTGGTCGACGCAGAGATTAAAAATCACATCATGCGCGCACTCAATCACACTCATGACCGTGGTAAACTGACTTGGATTCGGCACACGTTCGCTCGGAATGTTATACCGCTGGCGATTGAAATTGACGCACACAACGTTGACATTCGGCACTCCGCACTCTTGCGCGAGTTTACGAACCTTGTCCATATCCTGCGGCGTTGCGACGACAAATGAATTCATCACACCAGAAAGACACTCTTCCACAGGAGTAACCCACTCTTGATTTTTCAGAGTAATGTGCGTCCCGACTGGACCAAGAGGAGGCTTTGAGAAGTCACCGCGACGGCGCTCGATCGCATCAACCAGCGCGGGCATTTTCGAGTGATACAACACGAGCTTATTGCTTGACGTGTTTTTTAACGTCGAAATTTGCTTGCGAATGTTATCAATCCCCGCCTCGATTCCACGATGTCTTTGCGCGCACACTGTACTTTCTCGCTTAGAGTTCTGTCGTGTGGATTCGAGTTGTTCAATGTGCTGCTCGCATTGCGTGACGTCGGCTTTTGCCTGCACCATAGCCTGATTAAATCGCTGTATATTCGCCTCGACTTGTGTCGTTTCGCCCTTTTCCATATCAACAACGCGCTGGATTTTCGTTTCGGCATCTTTGGTCTTCTTTGACAGTTGCTTAATCTTGGTTTCTTCGGTCAACTGGTCAGTTTTCATCTTTTGCAACTGGCGAGCCGCCTCCTTGTACTCAGCTTCAATAGCCCGGCGTTCAGCTGCCGTCGTCGTGACCTTTGCCATGTAATCATCATGCTGACCTTGGAAGGTGTCTTTTTGCTTCTTTGCGTCATCACGAGCTTTCTCGAGTTTGGAAATTTGTTCGATTAACTTTGCCTTTTCGTCTTGATATTTGGCCAATTTCCCGCGCTCCTCTTCCAACTTCCGTTCCATTTGCGTAATCTTTGACCAAGCGTAGCGCCTTCTAAAATCAATGGATTTCGATCGAAGCTGCTCAACACGCTCAAACGCGTTCAACTCGTGCTGCAACGCCTCAATATTCTTCTTCAGCACGGGGATGTTTTCGTTGTGCTCGTCGAGCACAATCTTCATCTCGGTCACAGAGTTCTTCGCAATCGTCGCGCGTTCTTGCACCGCCTGCAACAACGTCGCGCGCAAGAAAAACTCATACTTCTTGCCATCGTCACCACTGTTCAAAAATTGCTTCGCCATGTCCTGCGTCATCACCACGATTGGGTTGTCGACGTCGATGGCGAAGTGGTCCGTGATTCTCGCCAACTCATCCGCCTTGGTCCCGATCGTCTCCCCTTGCGCATTCTTAATCTTCAACGAATTCGCGCCAACCTTAGCCAAAACCTTTTCAATGATAATCGTTCGCCCGTACTTCGCCGGCATAAACGCATCCTCGCCATCGTTTGAAATCACCACCGTCAACTTGGCTTGTTGCGTCCCAGACTTGATCATCCCCTTCACGCTCTTCGTCGACGATCGCCCCACAGACTTTGCCTTTGCCCCGAGCGCAACCGTGAGCGCCGTCAACACCGCAGACTTCCCCGACCCGTTTTCACCGACGATGTAGTTGATCCGCGGCCCGAGCTCGACGGTTAAGTGATGATGACACATGAAGTTCACCATGACCACCTTGACGAACGACCCGGCGCTGCCGGGGTGGTACATCGCGATGTTTGCCTTACCCATGGCGATCGCGTCGGCGCCAACGTCGACGCGTGCGCGTGCGTGCGTGCGGTGCGCGGGCGCGTGCGCGACGACTCGCGCGTCAGTGAGTGACCATTCGTCAATCATTTTCAAATTTTTTCAGCGCAGCTGTCGTTACGGCACTGCGCGACGCGTCATGTTTCGCGCCATCCAGCGCGCGCGCCTGGACGTGCTCTCCGCGCGCGATCGCGATTACACCAGAATCGATCGCTGCGCGTGCGATGCGCGCGTGACGCACGCCGGGGCGTCGCCCGCGACGTGTGCGCAGGTGCATTCGTACGCGTACACGTCGCCCGAGTCGAGCCTCTGCGAGCGCGCGTTTTTGAATGCGTTTTGGGACTATCTCGTGCGCGAATGGTGCCCGTTGTGGATCGCACCGAACGCGATGACGCTCATGGGGACGTTCTTTTGCGCGGTGGCGTACGTGGGGGTGTGGACGATGTCGCCAGAGTTGACGTTCGCGGCGCCCGGGTGGTGCTACGCGGCGTTCGCGATGTGCATGTTTCTGTATCAAACATTCGACGGGTGCGACGGGAAGCAAGCGCGGCGAACGAAGAGTGGGAGTCCGCTCGGGGAGGTTATTGATCATGGTTGTGATGCGCTGGCGATGTGCGTGTATCCGGTGATTGTGTGTGATATTTTTGGCGTCGGGTTCGCGACGAGCGCGGCGCGGTTGACTACGGTTTCGGTGTTGCTCATCGGACGGGCGATGTTCGTGGTGGATACGGTGTCGAGCACGTATACCGGGGTGTTGCCCGTGAGTCGATTCCTGGATTCACAAGAGGTGCAGTTGATTTCGCAAACGGTTTTTATCGTTGCGGCGTTGTTTGGGAACGCGGTGCTATCGGCGCCGATTTCGATTCCGGGCGTGGGATTGACCACCACCGTCGGACGGTGCGGCGCGGTATTCTGCATCACCGTCGGCGCCGTGGCACGACTCGGAACGTTTTATGGCACCATCATGGGCGATAAATATAAAGCGCCGCCGCACTGGCCGAAATACCGTAGTCCGATGGGGATCGCGGCGCGGTGCGCCTTTGTCGAGGCGATGCACGGCGCGTGCTTGTATTACGCGCCTAATTTCGCGTACGCGCACGCCACGAGCGCGTTGTTGTACGGCGAATCAGAAGCGCGCATCATGTCTATTCGAGTTTCAGACCCGGACTTCCCCGTGACAAATTTCTTAGCTTTATTCATCATGTTTTTGACGACGTTGGTGCCCGAAGGGGACGCGTTTTCGAGCGGCGTCCTCATCGGCGCCGCCATGTTCTTATTGATTCATCGCGTGGGGAATCTCGCGGCGCAAATCACGGGGTGCTTGGGATTGCATCCAAACATATTTCTATTGCGCCCAAAGATAAAGTAGAACGCGAAACGATAGACAATAGAGCGCTATTTGATTCATTAATCCATTCGCATTAAAAATAAAGTCACTAGTACTGGTAGACGTCGTCGTCTCGCTTAGACGCGCTCGCATTCAAGCAAGCGCGAGAAATAGAAGGACGTCGCGGTCATTTGGCGACGCTTGACGCGGAAACCCGCCGCCGCGAGCGCAGCCTCGACGTCGCCCTCGTCGTGGAGGTACGCGCGGGTCGCCTTGGACGGTCCCGGGAACAATTCGCCAATGCGCTTCAAGATGAGGTAGGACACCGTCTTCGGGGCGAAAGAGATGATGAGCTTCTTGCTGCTCAAGCTCGCCAAGTGGGAAATCATACCATCGACGCGATCTTTCGGGTAGTGAATCATGACGTCAATGCACGTCACCATGTCGTACTGACCCGTGCACTCTTCCAGGCCCATCGCGTCGAACTTGGGCGCTTGCGCCGGCGCCTTCGCGCCCGCCGCGACTTGCTCGTTAAATCGGCGTTCAGCCTCGCCAACCATGGCGCTGGAAATATCACTCGCACTCACGCTCGCCCCCTTGAGCGCCAACGGAATAGCCAAAGACCCAGTCCCGCACCCGGCATCGCACACCGTCACGCCGCTCAAGTCGTCATTCTTCAACCAGTTGAGCACCTTGTCCACGGTTTGTTGGTGTCCGTTACGAATATCCAACTGCACCTTGTTCACATCCTCCGTCTCGCCATAAATCTTATTCCAACGTTCAAAACCAGTGGTATCAAAGTAGTTACGCACCGAAGCCGCCTCATCGCCACCAGTTTCGGACATCATCGTCTCCCGACGCTTGCTCGGATCAGTCAGCACCAACGCCGCGCCCGCGCCCGCGAGCACGACCGCCCCGCCGATGGCGAACCCAGCGCCCGCGGCAACTTCCGCAACCTCATTCGCGTGTGCCGCGTGCGCGCTCGCAAGCGTCGCGATCGCCGTCGTCGCCGTCGACACCGCCGCACCCGCGCGCAGCGTCGCGCTCGCTGGCGTCTTATCCACCGTCGCGCGCGTAATCATCGCCTTTCGCGACGCCTTTGGCGCCGTCACGCGCGCGCGCGCGCCGGCGGTGTGCATGGTCATGGTCGACATCGTCCTTCGGTGGGTCGTGTGCGTGCGCGTGTGCGGCGTGTGCGGCGTCGACGGCGCCCGTATCGTCGTCGCGCGCGACCCACGGGACGAGATCTCAAAAAGTGAAACCCGTCATGGTGTCTGTTTCCCCGGACCCAAAAGCCGAGTATTCGACCAATCGTGAACAGAGAGAAGCAGAGGGACTGTTTTAATTGATTGCGAGCGCATCTGTGACGCTGCGACGACGCGCGCGAGAGCGCGACGCGCGACGGAGATCGCCGCCATGCCGCCGCGCGCGACGAAAATCACCGATGCGTTCAAGGCGCAGAAGGCCTCCGCGGTCGCCGCGCACGGCAAGGCCAAGGGACACGGTACGGCGCGATGTGATGACGATGTGTCGACAGAATTGACGCGAACGTCGAGGGTGACTGACTGACTGACTGACTGACGACGAACCGTCGCGTACGCACGCAGTGGTGACGATCGCGAACGATGACGACGACGCAAAACTCGAGGATGATTTACACGAGCTCAAAACGTTTGATTTAACCATGAAGTACGGTCCGTGCATTGGATTGACGCGATTGGAGCGATTCGACCGCGCCGAGGCGCACGGCTTGTCGCCGCCGAAAAAGGTTTTAGAAATCATCCATCGTCGCGGAGACGATGCAAAGTGGACGGAATGTTTATGGTACGGCACGCGTATTACGTGATTGAACGATTGGAAGTAGAGAGGGATGACATTTGTGATATAATTTGTGATTTGATGACGTTTGGTGCCCGCTTTACGCGCCGACGCCGACGCGCGCTCGACTGTATTGTGCGACGCGACGCGACGCGACGCGACGCGGCGCGACGAACGCGACGTGATACGCGATGACGACGATCGATGCGCGCATGGAATCGTACGACATCGCGGCGACTGCGGCGTGGATTCGTCAGGGCAAGTTTTCGCGCGTGGCGTTGCAGCTCCCAGACGACGCGTTGAATGACGCCGCGGACGTCGCGCGTGCCGTCACCTCTGCGCTCGATGACGGCGTCGATGGCGCGACGACGGCACGCACGGAGGTGTTCGTGTTGGCAGATACCACGTTTGGATCGTGCTGCGTCGATGAAGTCGCGGCGGCGCATCGGGATGCGGATGCGATTGTGCATTACGGACGCGCGTGTTGTAGCCCTACGTCGCGCACGCCGGCGCGGTTCGTGTTCGGTAGAAAGCCTATCGACGTCGACGCGTGTGCCAGAGCGCTCATGTCGCACGCCGAGCGCGTGCGTGACGCGTGCGCGGCGGATGAGGCGCCGCGAGCGTTGGTGTGCGTGGCGGACCAGGAGTACTTTTGGGCGCTCGACGCATTACGTCGCGCTCTGAACGCCACGAAGACGAACGGTGAAGGTTTTGTGACGATAGCGGACGCCGTTCACGTAGAAGTAGTACCGACCCGAGACGCTGGTGTGAATGCCGAGGGCGAAAGCGATGGGTTTACGCGCGTCGGCGCGTCGAGGTTTAGAACGGCGAGTGGCGCAAAGGGCAACGAATGCGCGTATGTATGGATCGGAGGCGATGGACCAGCGATGACGCACGCCATGCTGGTTCTTAGTGACGTCGCAGAAAAGCACGGAGGCGTAGCGCAGTATGATCCGAGCAATGATGGCGACGTTCGCGTCGATGCGGATGGCGCGAGTGAAATGTCTCGAGCGTTAAAGCGTCGACGGTATTTAATCGCTCGCGCAAAAGAGGCTCAGGTTGTAGGAATAGTGGCTGGAACTTTAGGCGTCGCAGGTTATCGAGACGTCATCGCAGATTTGCGCCGGTTAATTGCGAATAGTGGCAGGAAGAGCTACACCATCGTCGCTGGCAAGCCTAATCCACAAAAGTTGGCCAACTTTCCAGAAATCGAAGTTTTCATCATGGTCAGTTGCGAACTCACCGCACTCATGGACGGCCGGGAGTACATGCAACCAATCATCACTCCTTACGAAGCCACGATCGCGTTCACATCAGGTGCGATGTGGATGGGTGAAGTCAAACTCGACTTTGCGTCTGTTTCCGTCCCTCGAGCCGACGGCGACGAACGCGAAGACGGAGAAGAACCAGAGTTTAGCCTCATCTCTGGATCGTACCGCACATCCACCGCAGGCACGCACACACACGAGACCGCAGAAACCGATGCGCTGACGGGTACCGAGCTCGCCCGCCGCGCTGAAGGCGCGTTATCGATTCGCGCCGACGGCGCCTCCGCCGCCGTCACATCTGGCGCCGAGTATCTCATCTCTCGACGCACGTACACCGGTCTAGAGCCTGGCCCAAAACGCGACGAAGACACGGGTGCCATCGCCGATGCCCCGCTTGATGCCGCGCGAGGCCAATCCGGACGCGCGCGATCGTACGCACAGGAACATTCCGCCGCGCGCGAGACGGAGGCTGAGCCATCGTCTTAACGCTCGACATCCGCGACGCCCGCTCATCCACTCCATCGCGCGGTCGCGCCGCCGTCGCCGCCGCGCGCCCCTCAAACCATAGCTGATAATCATCACAGTATGTATTCTACTCCCATTCGCATCTAACGTCGCGCCACGACGCGTTCAACCGCGCCTCGCGTCGCCGAGCTCGCCGTTTTCAGTGATAAAGCGTTGACCGAAACGCCAACGTCGTCATAACTCACCATGTCCGCCGACGCCGCCGCGGACGCCGGCGCGCCCGCCGCCGCGGAACCCGTCGTTGAAGTCAAGACCGAGCCCGTGGACGACACCGCGGGCGCCAGCGAGCCCGCACCGCCCGCGCCCGTCGACGATGCCGCCGCCGCCGCGACTGAAAAACGTGCGCGCGATGACGACGACTCTCACGCCCTCGAGCGCGGTGAAATCGCCGACGACGGCGCGAAACGCGTCAAAACCGAAGACGCACCATCCGTTGCGACGCTTGGTCCGAAAAACTTCGCGCACGGTGACGACATGATGCGCT
>JACLAB010000336.1_pt1 | contig 10321 bp, 3 predicted proteins | sample 8027921 | NCBI WGS metagenome assembly JACLAB01 (sample SAMN15725117, study PRJNA655200) | protist metagenome | isolation source: fluorescence activated cell sorting (FACS) single amplified genomes of... | place: USA: West Boothbay Harbor, Gulf of Maine | collected 2000-07-19
TCTTGCGCTTCTCCGCGCTTCTTTTCAGACGACGACGACGAGGAAAACGATTTGTTGATGCTGAACGCTGGTCCAATCCTGACGAGGAGAGATTCGTTGAACACGAAGCGAAGACGGTCTTTGGATTTTACCGCCGCGTTGGGAGAAAATCACCACTACCATCATCAACAACAGCAAAAAGAAACTGCTCCAAGTGCAGAGCAAAAGCCAGGAAAGAAATTCTTAGCCTCTTTACCGCCGATTGATTCCCCGACGCTTCTCAAAAAAGAGCAGAAGAAGAAGCAACTCGCCGCGGTTGCGGAGAAGACGACAACGGCGGAACCGATTCCTTTGCACTCGTTACACTTGCCGGAATCTTTCGTGAAATATCTGCAGCGTAAAGGTATCAAGAAGCTGTATGATTGGCAATCGGATGTATTGAATACCCCTGGCGTGTTAACGCATGGGCAGAATATCGTATATTGCGCGCCAACGTCCGGTGGGAAATCCTTAGTCGCGGATATTTTGTTAGCGAGAAGATTAACGCAATACAAAGGGTGCATATGTTTGTTGGTGTTACCATTTGTGTCTTTATGCGTAGAAAGAGCTCGAGATTTAGAGATTTTGTTATCGAGCATACATCGATTGCGCGTTTTGCGTCATTTTGGTGGCAGTGGTGGTGGTATACCGAAATCAGGGACGGGACAAACGTACTTGATCGTGTGTACGCCAGAGAAAGCCAACGCTTTAGTGACGAAGATGATCGAACAACATAGATTGAAAGACTTGAAGTGCGTGGTGGTCGACGAGTTGCACATGGTGCAAGAACCAGGTCGAGGTGCAACTTTGGAGTGTTTGTTGACAAAGTTGGTGTATGCGACGGAAGAGAACGGGAGCGGTGCGCCTGGAGATGCTGCGAATACGAATACGGTATTGGGCGACGTGTCTCAGTACTCGTCCTCAGACGGCGGGTACTCGATATTCTCACCATCGTCTAAAGAAGGTGAAAATGCCGTGAATAACCAGCGACCGATACAGATTGTTGGCATGTCCGCAACGTTACCGAACGTTAACGCGCTGGCGGAATGGTTAGACGCGTCTTGTAGCATTAGTGACTATCGACCGGTGACGTTGGAAGTCTTCGTGAAGTCGAGAAACAACATCATAGACAGCGCGTCAGGCGAAGTCGTACGTACGTTAGATCAAGGAAACGACGTAGTACACGTAGGTAAGCTGTGCATGGAAACTTTACAGGAAAATGGTCAGGTTTTAGTCTTTTGCGGTACCCGAGATAAATGTCGAATACTCGCAGATCAGTTGGCAAAAATGAAATTTGTTGATGTTAATTTAGGTATCGGGAACTCGGTCGAGGCGAGAGAAAAGTTTGCCTACGACGCCTTGCCAAGGAACGATAAAGATGGTTCAATTTCCAACATCGCCAAGTATATCATCGCAGGTATTGCGTTTCATCACGCTGGTATGCAAGTCGAAGAACGTCAAGCTATTGAAGTTGCATATAAGCGCGGCTTGGTTCGTATCGTATGCGCAACATCCACGCTCGCTGCGGGCGTGAACATGCCCGCGCGAAGAGTCATCGTTCGCGACTTGCTCGTTGGAGGAACGCAAAAGCTAGAGCCGCGAAATTTGCAGCAAATGATCGGTCGCGCCGGTCGAGCAGGATTAGACGATCGTGGCAGTGCTTATGTCTTTGTCAGTCAAGACGTGCCGGAAAAACTTCTCGAGAAGAAAATTGAGGAAGTGCGTGAAATGCTAGAGGGGGATTTACCCGAGTTGGAATCTGCTTTGGCTCAAGCTGGCATGCGGCGGGTCATGTTAGAGGGCTGCGCTTCAGGTTTGGTTCGGCACGCGAGAGAAGTCAAGCGTTACGCGCAGAAAACGTTGTTATCCGCATTGAACGATTTCGACGATTACGTCCAATCCATCGCCGTCGAGGCTTTGAAGTGGTTGCAGGACGAAGCGTTGTTGAGATGGTGTCCGAAAACGCACACGTATTCTGCTTCAAATTTAGGAAATGCAGCGGCGCAATCCGGGATGGTTAAAGTTGAATCCATAAGACGCGTCGAACAAGATTTGTTGTTAGCTAGGAAGGCATTAGTCTTAGCCACGCCTTTGCACTTGTTGTTTCTGATTACGCCGACTTTGGATTGGCGCGAAGAGGAAATTGTACAAAAGAATGGCAAAGTCACCAAGAAGATGGTGCCTCCAAATCCGTTGCCGCCGTTAAATCAGAAGTTCTTTGTGGATGTGTATTCAAACTTGGATCCGTTGCAAATGTCTGTACTGGAAATGGTCGGGATCGATCGCGCGTATGTAGAAACGCGTTTGCAACAAGGTAAAATGGACAACCCACGAGATGAGAATCACGCGAGGCAACGGTTGCTGTGCATTCGGTTCATCAACGCTTTAATATTGCTCGATTTGGTCGAAGAAGTCAAAGTCGATCACATCTGTAAGAAATATTCCATCACTAGTCACACGTTGAAGAAATTGCAAGAAGAATCGGTTCGATTAGGATTTACGGTCTCGTCCGTGTGCGTTTACATGCGATGGCAAGACTTAGGCGATTTAGTAAATCGCGCCGCAGAACGGCTCATGGTTGGTGGTAGAGAAGATATTTTACCGCTCACGTGCGTCGAAGACTGCATAGATGTGACTCGAGCGCGGGCGTTACTCGATGCGGGAATGAAAACGCCGAAAGACGTGGTCGGCTTTGGGGTTAAAAGAGTGCAAAAAGCCATCAAACGTTTGAACACGGTTAAAAATTCGGCACACACGGCAAACCAGATTTTCAGAGCGTGCGAGAAATTTATTGCCGAGGAAGCAAAAGCGGCAAGAGAAGAAGCGGAACAGAGAATGCGGGAGTTGATGGAAGAGGAAGAATTATTCTGTTTGGAAGACGAGAATAACGCGACCAATAACGCAACGACCACGATGCTTCTCAAAGAAGAAGAGGATGAGGAAGACATGTGGGCGGGAAATCGTAAGGAAGGGGACGCTGGTAAACGAAAAGACCACGCCTTGATGCGCGATAGAAATGCTTCTTCAAAACGAGTGAAAAGAGATCAGACACTTTTCACGGACGGTGACGACGACGACGACGATTTCGTTCTCGACGACAAAACTCCCGGTATCGTTTTCTGCAGAGATACAGAACAAATTGCCGCGCTGACGAAAAAATGGCGAGAGTCCTCAAAGTACGCTATTCTCTTCGAACCAAACCCATTGGAGCCGTTTTCGTTGCCACCGATAGGAATTTTCTTAGCGTTTAGTGATGAGTGCGTTTATTTCATGCGCTTAAGGGCAAAATCGAGAGAGGAGGCAGGAAACGAAGCGACGGAAATCGTAAACGAAACGAAAGACAAGCCGGCATGCGACGTTGCAACGGCGATTGAGATTTTACGAGATGTTCGTTCAAAGAAGATGACAATTGATTTAAAACCCCAAGTGAGAAGTTTATTGAGTGTAGAAACCTTCGAGGACCGTGAATCGAGACTGAAAAACTCCGCTCGTTCGTCAGAACAACAGCAACAAGAACATTTCTTTGCGTTTTGTGGGGAGCACGTTTTCGATCTTCGAATCATGGCGTGGCTGTTGCGACCGGACGTGCAGACGACACCGTGCGTCTCTTCTGCGAACGCGTGGGGTTCTTCGCGAATGTTGCGGTCTTCTGGTGAGAATATCAATAACAGCAAAGTGATCTTGGATACTTCGTCTACTGTGATGAACTACGAAACGTCCTTGTGCGGCTCCATCTTGAGAACATTCATTGGCGACCTCTCGCCTACGTTGAACGTTTCGAAAATCGAACGTCAATCAGCGTACGATCCTCGAGCAAAAATAAATCGGCATCGAAACAAACTCTCAGTTGTTCGATTGGAGTTAGCTAAGGCTGTGGCGACCATTTGGCACGTTTCGGAGACATTTGAAAACATGTGCAGGAAAAGCGACGTATACGAGGCTTTGCGAACGTTAGAGATGCCCTTTGCGCACGCGTTGGCGGATATTGAGAACGTTGGAGTGCCGATAAACGCTGCAGAACTCCAACCGCACATCGCGAAAGCTAAAACAAGACGAGATGAGATTGAAAACATATGCACGCAATGGTATTCGCCCGAAATGCCCTCGGTGAATTTGAACTCGTCCACGGATGTGAGTATTTTACTGTTTGAAACGTTATCTTTAACACCTCCGGATGATGCAATCATTCCAGATTTGAACGTTAAACGTTATAACGATAACGGTAAAAACGAAAAAATTAAACGCAGACAAAGATTTCGAGTAGATGCAGAGTGTTTGAAGCAGCTTACGCACCCTATTGCGGCTTTGATTTCCGAGCACAGGATGCTAGGGAAGTATATCGCCACCGCGGAAGAGCTTTCATTGGTAGCCTCACGTCCTGTCTACGAAGAAGAGGGTGTCGATGAGGATGTCGACGATATTTCCCGCACCAAAATGACAACGAAAACCCGCATATACGCGTTCGCGAATCAAACCGATACGGAAACCGGGCGAACGACGTCCGTCAATCCAAACTTATACTCCATCCCACACGGCGCGGTTTCTGATGAGAAGGTGCCCACGTCTCTGCGCTCGCTCTTCGAAGCTCCACAAGGTCGGGTTTTAGTCGCGTGCGATTACGCTCAATTGGAACTGAGATTAATCGCTCACTTTTCAGAAGATGCGACGTTGATTTCCGCGCTCAGTTCGAACCCGTTCGAGGAGGATAACGCGGACCCGTTTACTCGAATCGCTTCGAAATGGATACACATAGATTACAATGCAGTAACCGACGAACAGAGGAAACATACGAAAAATCTTGTTTACGGTGTGATTTACGGTTCCGGTGTGAAGTCGTTTGCAAAAAACATGAACGTTTCTGAGAACCAAGCCATGCAAATGCTCGACGAACTCAAATCGACCACTTTATTGGGCGTGGAAAAATGGAAATCGCAAATCGTTGCCTTAGAAAAAACGAAAGATGCGCCTCGCGCGAGAACTCTGTCGCGACGTTTCAGAGATTTACCAGAACTGAAATCCGAAAATTTCTCGCACGCTGCAACCGCAGAACGAGTGTTCATAAACACATTGATGCAAGGGAGTGCGGTTGACATACTTAAAAAAGCCACAATGTCTGTGCTCGAGAACTTGCGCAAGAAGTCCTTGTTGAAAAAAACCGATTTGATCTTAACCGTACACGACGAGTTGTTGTTCGAGTGCGACGAAAATCTCGCTAAAATGGTTGGCAGGGAGACGAAGAAAGTGATGGAAGACGTCGGAAAGCATTTCCAGTTAAAAGTTCCTTTATTTGCGGATTTAAGAATCGGTAAGACTTGGGCGGATTTGAGCAAACGAAAGAACAATACGTAGCGATAATAACAGAGGAAATGCATAGAAATGGCGCGGCGCATCCTCGACAGAGTGTAGAAATACGCAAACGACGAATAGTCGTTTGGGAGAGAGCGACACTGCCCGTTGTAATAATAGTAATTAACGATAGTGCGTTTTTTTAAAATGAGCACGGCGTGCGCGCGACCGCATGCTCACATTTCCATTCTTCCTGTGAAAAAGTTAGTTAAATACCTAATTGACTCCAAATTTTTACGCGGCGCAGAGGCTGGCCGTTGCACATCATGTTTACTCACGCTTCCCCCTCTTCTCACCTCGCGCCGAAGACGACGACGCGAGGACAGTTTTGCAACGATTTCTCGTCGGCGTCTTCTTCTCTCGCTCGCATCGAGCGAACGACGAAGAAGACGCGCGCGAAAACCTCCTCGACGATGAGAAGCCGCAGAGGTGTTCTCGCGATACGCAACACCACGGAAGACATTTGCGGCATAGATTTGGGCACGACGAACAGCGCCGTCGCCATCGTCACGGAGTCTGGGACAACTGAAATCGTACCCGTGGTGATGAATGCGGAGACTGGGGAAACGAGGCGGACGATGCCGTCGGTGATACATTTCACGAGCACCGGTGAAGTTTTGACCGGGCACGATGCGGTTCCATTTTTACGCTCCGACCCGAAAAACACTTTCAGTTCGGTGAAAAGGCTCATAGGAAGGAAATACCGAAAAGCGAAGGAGGAGATGAAATCTGTGCCGTACGAGTGCTGCTTCGACGACAAAACGAAGAGAGTTGGGATAAAAGTACCGAATTTAGGGAACGACGTTTCTTTACTTCCGGAAGAAATATCCTCAAAGGTCATCGAGCGACTCGTTCTCGAAGCCGAACGGTATCGAGGCCTCGAGAGAGGGACGATTGAAAAAGCGGTAATCACGGTACCGGCGTATTTCGATCAGTCGCAAGTCGATGCCACTATAGACGCGGGTATTATGGCTGGATTAAAAGTGGTGAAGACGCTGAGGGAACCAGTCGCCGCGGCTTTAGCGTATGGGGTGGACATCATGAACCCGAATGCGGACGAAACGATTTTCGTTTTCGACTTGGGTGGCGGGACGTTCGACGTGTCGATTTTAGAAGTTGGCGGTGGAACGGTTGAAGTGCTAGCCACTGGGGGAGATTCTAGATTGGGTGGGGACGATTTAGATGTCGCTGTTGCTAAATGGATGAGTAAAGAGTGCGATAAAAAGGGGCTGATTGTTGATTTTAGAGGTGCGTTGTTAAATGCGAGGAAGACGAGAGAGAAGCTGTCCGACGTGGATGTGGTAAACGTGCCTTTACCACCGGACGGGGAAGAGGTTACGTTTACGAGACAGATGTTAGAAAAAGCGTGTACGAGTGTGTTGCGACGAATGCGACAGCCGTGCGTTGAATGCGCGGATAGCGCCGGGGTGAACTTGGAACGTCTGAGGCAAATCGAAGAGGCGAAGAACAAGAAGAAAAATAGAAGCAAGATCAGCACGAGATCGGCTGGAAGACCATTTGATCGAGTACTACTAGTCGGCGGAGCGACAAAAACACCGTGCGTGAGAAAATTCGTAGAAAATACATTTTCAAGGAAGCCAGAGTTAGATTTAGTGGATCCGGACGAAGTCGTCGCAGTTGGCGCAGCTGTGAGAGCGGGGAGTTTGTCCGGTACCATAGGTAACGTAGATACTTTCAACCCGTTAGAAGCGGGACTGATTCGAGCGTTTGCTGTAGCAAAGGGTCTTCACAATAGCGAGCCTGGTGGCGCTGCAGGCGATCTTGAAGATGGTGACGGCGAAGACGATGAATTTGACGAAGCGTATTTGGATGAGGACGAAGGTGAATGGGAAGACGACGAGATTCCCGACGACTTGGACGATTTGAAAGATATGATGGGACAATAATGTAATACCAATATTAGAAGTTTAGCTTTTTGTGTATATGTAGGGTTTGATACATTGAATGCAGCTATTGCTATTGCTATGATCATTTACGAACAAAGTTATTTATTCAGTCGCGTACTAAACAAACTCTCTTCGAATCTTTGCGTGATGCTTGCGCCTACGGGTTTAAATTCTATCGTCCTAATCGTTTGCTCTGTTTGCGTTGAAACATAGTCGTCATCATACTCATCATCGCCGTCCTCCTCTTTGTCTTCCTCGTCTTCCTCCTCTTCGCTTTCATCGTCGAGTGCGAGCAAATGCGCCTCGCGAACCGGTCCAAACTTGTTTTCGAAATCACTCTCGTCCGCGTTACTCCTCTCTCCCGCCGACGCGGATATGTACACGTCTACTCTGTTCTCCGCTTTTTCGATTAAAGACCCCAATCTGTCCGGCCATTCAAACACCGACACGCTCGTTTTCGAAAAAGTATCCTCTAAATCGATCAACTGTTGCACGCTTCTTTCGTCCGGCAATCGATAGAGGTCAAAATGGTGCACTTTTCGCACGCCGCTCTCGTCCTCCTCCGCCTTTTCGTACGTGTTCTGAATTAAATACGTCGGAGACGTGACGGACAGATTTAACCCTTCGTTCAACACGGACCGTATAAATGCTCTCGCAAACAAGGATTTCCCGGCGCCGACGGTCCCGTGCAAACAAATCACGTCCCCGCCGCGCACCACCGTTTCGGCTAAAAGTTTTGCAATCTGACCAGTTTGGGAAGGTTTTTCCGTGCACGTTTTGAATTCGCGCAAAGCAGCGTCGGCGGAAGACGACGAAGAAGAAAACGACGACACGAACACCGCTTTCTTCCTTCTCGCGCTATCAGTGATGCAACGGTCATCACCGAAACCAATCCGTCCGGTTCTTCGTCTCCCTTTTTGACGCCAGTTTGTCGTCGTCGTCGTCGTTCTCCACGAATACCGTTGCTGTTGTTGTTGTTGTTGTTCTTGGCGTTGCTTTCCAGACGACGACGACGACGACGACGACGATAAAGAAGAAGAAGAAGAAACGGCAAAACCTCTGCCTCTTCTCGAGAAGAAACATCTCCGACAGTAAAAGCGACCCTTGAGGACGTTACCACCACCGCCGGTTATTTTACTCGCCGTTAACATTTTTTTTTCTTTCGTGACTGTGGTGGCTCTTTGTGAGTTTTTCTTCTCGTTTTTCTCGTTTCTCTGATACCCTAAATGACGCGAGAAGAAAAAAGAAAAAAACCGAATCCGGATGGGGTTCTCCACACATATATAAAACACACTCACACTCGCTTCTACTTTTTAGAAACGACGAGAACGGCGAGAGAGAGAGAGAGAACTAACTCTCCGAGAGATACTTCTTTGACAACGCTTCTGTCGCTGCTCTCTGCGTTTATTTTTTTCATCTTTCAGAGAGAGGGAGAGAGAGAGAGAGAGAGAGGACACACAAGAGAAAAGGATCTTGTTAAGAATTTTCCAGAGCCGATCATTTCCGTTCCGTAAAAGAAGGAAATACTAGTGTGACTAAAACTAAAACTGCCGCTACGCGAAGACAACCGAATAAAAAGAACAGAATGACGGCGGAAGAAGACGCTAAAGCGGCGACGACGGAATCCCTGGAAATCCTCTCCTTGCGACCGGAATCGGAGAACGCGTGGCAAACGCAAGGGAAACCGAAACCACCTTCCAAGGAATCGAATGGAGGCGGTGAAGCGTCTTCCGAGTCCAAGTGGAAAGAAGAAGACGACCGAGATTTTCAAACGGTGACCAACAGACGCACGTCGATGGATCACAAGAGAAGAGAGTACGCGGAACCGAGAGGTGGAGGTGGCGGCGTGATGGGTAGAGGTGGGCGAATTTCAGAAGACCGAGGAGGGAACTCCATCCCTGGCATGAGACCACCCAGAGGGTATGAGAAGAGAGAAGGAGGAAGCGATTTTTACAACCGAAACCGTAAAGATGGACCGTCGAGACCGAACCAAAACAGATCCGGGTTTTCTATTGGTAGAGGTCGTGGTCAAGGGAGAGGCCAAGGGAACGTTTTGGGCGGAGCTGGTGGCGGATACGAAGTGAACATGGCGCAACCTTACGCGCCCGGGTTTAACGAAGCCGAGCTCGAAATCGAAGCAAAGAAAAGTTGCATCTCTGAGGAGTTAGAGAAGAATATTGAGGAACACGCGGCAACGTTTGAAAAGTTGTTTAAAGACGAAAGAGAGTCAAACCCAGATCGTGAAAATATTGAGCACGTGTACGGGGCGATGGAGTTGGTGAGAGTTTTGAGAGACTTGGAAGCGGCGAATGCTTGCGAGCTGCCCGCGGAGGTGGATAAAGACACCGTGCCATTGAGGTCGGTGAAACCCGGAGATATGTTGTGGGATTTGACCATGTTTGCGAATAGGGTAAAAACAAATCCAACGGCGGCGCCTGGACAACAAAAAGGTCCGGCATGGAAAGACGGCGACGACGTTTTGGGACGAAGGAAGAAAGATCGATACGAAGTTGGCGACGGGAAAGGATCGTACTCAACACAAAATCGAGGCGTTGGGAGAGACGAATACGACGGTGTTCCCGAATGGGCTTTGGATGAAAATGAGTTGAAAGACCGAACTGAGGTTGGAGATACATTCTTGGGAGGTGCGATGCCGGCGTTGACAGAGGAGGAGATGCGCCAGATGCGGGAGGAAATTGCCTCTGGCACGACAAGGTCAGAGGCAAGAGTCGTCCCTGAAAGCGAAAAGATTGAGCTCACTGAAGCTGATATTAATGGCTTGGTCGACGAGGACGCGTTTACGCAAGACATTAAAGCAGAGCTAATGGAACAAGAAGCGGCAAAGAATCAACCGAGACAACAATCGAGATTTGTCATTGAAGAAGATTCTCCAAACGTGTCTTCGGGCAGTGGCTTTTTCGGAGATTTGAATGCTCCAAATATTATGCAGCAGCAGCAACAACAACAACAACAACAACAACAACAACAACAACAACAAATGATGCAGCAACAACAGCGGCAGCAACAACCGGCGCCCGTACCTATGAACT
>JACLAB010001355.1_pt1 | contig 10311 bp, 6 predicted proteins | sample 8027921 | NCBI WGS metagenome assembly JACLAB01 (sample SAMN15725117, study PRJNA655200) | protist metagenome | isolation source: fluorescence activated cell sorting (FACS) single amplified genomes of... | place: USA: West Boothbay Harbor, Gulf of Maine | collected 2000-07-19
TCGCGAAAATAAGTACAGCAGAGACGATAGGGGTGGTAGATATGATAGCCGTGATAACAGGGCAGGCGACCGCAGAGGTAGTGGAAGTGGCTATCGTGATAGCAGAGACGACAGACGCGGTGGAGGGAGCTACAGGAGGTAGGACAGGCAAATAGACAGGTAGAAGTCGTCGAGAATTGGATTGTGAAATACTGTGTGTATATTAAGAACCAAACTGTCTAATACCTAAAAGCTTTCTGGAAGAGACCAGCGCACTGCTTGAGATTGTCGTTCTGGCACAAAGCCAGGCCGCTGATGTTCAGCTCCACGCCCAAGGCGAGCCTGCAGAAGTCCAGAAGGAGTAGAACGATCATGGAGGCGCCGCATACTTCCATCATCGTCTGGAATAGACTGTGGGGGAAGACCCCGTTCTTAGAGTTCACCTTCTCGTCTATGCGGTAGAACACGGGGAAGCTCACGAGGAAGTAGATGCCGTAAAAGGCAGACCCCAGTGTAAACACCTGCGACAGCGGCACGCGGAAGCCGTAGTGCTCGAAACTGCTGATAGTCAGAGTCTCCATGAACGCTGTGAAGTAGGAGAACGAGATGACAGCCATCCAAAATAATACAGATCGGACAGGTAAAGCTTTGAATCTGGTTTCAATCTGACGCAATATCAAATTCGAGATTGTGTGGTATGTAATGAAATAAAAGTGCGTAGCAAAGTACAGGCAGATGGGCACGTTGTTGAAACGCAAACTTGGGAAATCATAGAATGATTGCAACACCGAGTAGAAGTAGTGTGTGTACCAGTAATTTCCAACGAAGCTAAATACAGCAATCCATGCATTCGCTTTGAACGAATATCGATCAAACAGAGGTAAGTTCTTTTCCGCGTGCAAAGGATAAACAATGGGTTGCAGCAAGTAAGGCATGGCCAATGAACCACACAACGCCATGTAGCTATTTGCATCAAATCCTTCGTAAGCCTTCGTCACGACGACCACAGCGAAGACCCCAATCCAAACCACTGTGTATTGAAGGGCCCAGATTTCGAACTGCCTCTTCGCCAAGTTGTTCTCATCAGGTAGCCATCTTGCAACTCCAAAAGTGCTCTCTTCTTTCTCTTGCACCTGTATCAAAATGTAGATTACAAACCCCAGTACGCCCAAGATGCCAGACATGGCAATCATACCATCGACCATTGTGACGTCTCCCATGTTGGAATGTTGGTTATAAGCTCAGACCTTGGCAATTACAGGTCTGAGCACGGATCTTCTTTTTGTATTCTTTCCGCGCGAAAACCAGTTGCAGAAGTAAATAGTTTTATTGCAGGTAGTTCTCAGAGTACCTGTAGTGGCCCATTTTAGTGGTCATGCTAATTAAATTAACTCGTAGTCTCAGGAAGAGATCTGCATTGCTGCAGAATGGTGCTCGTGCTCTTACGGACATTCCGAACCTTCCTATACACCAAGGAGGGAATATTAGGCTAAATCTGGGAAGTTTAAAGAACGGAAGTGTTCGTATTAAGTCGTCTTGGCAAGATCACGTAAATTTAACTGCTGATGAAGGGGTATTTGATGTCCAGATGAATGAGGAAGAGCAGAAGCTGATTGTGTCCAGAAAAAGAGGTGTAAGTGCAGACGTGGAAGGCGTTATAGATATAGTAACACCAGAAGTGATCAATTTGAATATTATGGGCCAGAATACAAATATACACATTAAGAACAAAATTGAGGGGGATGTAATGATTCAATGCGAATCTGGTGATATTCAGATGGACAAAGTGCGTGGGAAAAGCATTACAATTGAATCGAATGATGCTAATATCTCCTCGAGAAAGCTGATAGAAGGAGCAGATGTTTTCATCAAAGGGGGCAAAATTCGTGCCAAAATGATTAATGGAGATAATGTGAATGTATTTAGTGAATCCAGCATAGACGTGGGAGCCATGTATACTAGACTCCTCACAATGAAATCAAAAAAAGACACCACCCTGGGGCTGATGAACGGAAATGCTTACGTTACAAGCTCAACTGGTAGCGTAACTATGAATAACATTGATGGCTGGTTCGACATCTCTGCGAACAATATAGTGAACTTGCAAGTCAACAAGTTGAGTCGTCATCCCTCGAGCGCCTTGGGGTGTCGAGTCCTCACCAAAGGCAGCGTGTTCGCCTCTGTGGATCCTGAAGTGAAAGCCTCAGTGGACTGCTTTTGTATGAGTACCGCGGGTCGGGCGGTGGTGACTATTGTTTCTGACTCGTTTCAGCCCCTGGACGCTGCACCCGACCAGGGATTGTCTCCCGAACGTGCACAGGGCGTGCTCACCGGAGAGTCGAAGATGTCCAAGCGACCCACGTTCAGCAGGGGTAACGGCGATGCTTCCGGCAAGATCAACCTGAATGGCGCAGAGCTGCAAGCCATGAGTGGGCCGAACCACGAAAATAGAGGGGGCAGCAGTGATAGCAATGCTGATAACCATACGGAAGATGGGTTCGACCTCGCTCTGCATGCATACGGACACGTCCGACTGGAAACGCTATCATGGATCGAAATCATCAAGAGGAAGCACGGCTTCGGAGACGACGAGGCGCTGTCTCCCCCCAAAGGTGTAGGCAGGAGGGCATCCTCAAAGGCGAGAGCGGTAGAACTCTCAGATGGTGGTAGTGATTAATGTATTGTCACGATGTATGTTTATTATATACACGAATTAATTCATTGAATGCAATCTTCACAGTATATATATATTACGGCATACTTTGAGCCATGTCTGTGATGTGCGCGAGGGAGGCCTCCAACGTGGCCAGGTAGTAGCCGCATTCCCCGTAGGACTCCTCGTCGTCCACGAGGGAAGTCATGATCTCCTTGATCACCACCAGGTGTGGCAGTGCCGCCTTGGCGATGACGTATGTGAACATTGGCAAAAAGTCGTCGGCAGACACAGCCGCGGATGTGAGCGCAGAGTTGTCGTAGAAGCCGGTGGTATTGGTGACTTCGCTAAGCGTGCTGTCCATGTGGTCCGCCACAGTCAGCAGCCGGAAGGAGTCTCGGTTGGTGTCACTCTCGCTTTCGTTATCCTCAGTCATGGAGCTCTTCACACTGGAATCTGCGTCGTCATCCAGGGGCGAGAAAGACGATACTTGCTGACGCAGAGCGCCCGGCTTAGCGACTTCTGCCGATTGTTTGGTGTCTAAAGGCATGAAATTTCTCTTGGGTCGGTGCAAAGACGATATGTTTACACTCTCGTCCAGTGATGGACTGAAAACACCAGGTTTGAGACGATGAGTAGCAGGTGATTCCGCAACAGACATATCTTTGGGATGTACGCTCGGGTCTGATCCAAACTCCTGTTCATATTCCAGAAAGGACAAATCTTCTTTTTTCGCGTATTCAGAATGACAGTACAGTTCTGCAGCTGGGATGGTCTCGTTTGAGGTAAATATGGTCTTAACAGGATCAGCCATGATGGAATGGCTCTTTAAGTCAACTTGAACACGCTGTCCCGCCCCCCGAGACGGACTGGTTGCAGCGCCTATTGCACGTTTCTTCTCATGTGTGAAGTCCGAGGCCGAGAGGCGGCGGTTGATCTTGCTGTCGCTGAGTAACTCTTTCAAATCTTGAGCCGACTGGTGTCCTGAACCAGAGCTTTCACCCACTTTCGCTAAAAACAAGTTCGCCCCATGTGCTTGATCCCATATACCCTCGGTTCTTTCAGTGGTTTCAGTGTAACATTCCTTTTCTTCCTTATTCTCCACATTATCCACTTTTGTCACTACTTCAATATGGCCTTGGGCTGATTTATCACATAAATTGCTTGTCTGATCATCCGATAGCTTCAGATTCCGCAAATTCGTCATGCATTCCGTGTGAAGCTCCATCACTGAGCTCGCTGCATGCATCAAAAGTTGACCTTGATCCGCTGGCAAATAAGCGTTTGTCACTTCAGACAACTTTCTTATGGCGACAGGGAGTGCCGAGGCATGGGATGCGAAAGAATCTACCATGAAGTGATCTGTACTTGCATACATAAGTTTGTTGAGAGCTGCTTGGTTCTGCTGCACTTTTGGTGCAATGAAAGAGAACACGATGCGGAACACTGACCTTCGTAGTGGCAGGAATAGTGCAGCTTCCACTTGTCTGCGCACACAGCGTCGTACGAACGTGGCGAGCTGATCTGGATTCATCTCGGGGCGTCTCTCTTTCAACTTCAAGACCATCTGGTGTTGGTGTTGTTGAAGTATAAACTGCTCTACTTCAGACAGTGCCTGGTTCAAGTGCAGCAATACGGGTTTATATCCCTCTGGACCGTCGGTAGCTAATTTATCCAAATCCACGGTGTTTACGAAGCGCACACACTGTTGACATGCTGGAGCCCCGAAGTCGTTGAGAAAGTTGTAAGCAAGGAGTTCGATGTATCTTTGATCATCCACTTCTGGGGGATGCATACAGTCTATATACTTGTCCGCTCCTAGAAATTTCTGCACATGTCTCGTAGATTTACTTGCCAAAGGATCTTTCGTAGCATGTATACTGAATAAGTGCAGTACTTTGCGTATGTATTGCTCCAATGTAACCATCCTTGATTCCACCACCTTTTGGCTACTGCTCAATGTTAACCTTTTTTTAGGGAATTCTATGTCCTTCGCATAAGGAGAAATTTCCAATAACTCTTCGCATAAAGCGTGGAAATCGCTGTATCTCCTATGCACAACCCACTGTAGACCCGTCTCAATGTCTTCAACGCGTAACACATACACGACAGCGTCAGAATCGGGTAAGGACTTCGTGTGAACTATACGTACACATAGAGCGCTACGCAAGCACTTTGCAAGTTTGATATTACTTTCTTCTAAATCAGTGAGTTTCGCGAGTTTTACGTTTTCTGATTTCTTTGATGATAATCTCGATCCTATTTTCATATCAAATACAGTATTTTCCTTTGTTTGATATCTCTCTTTCAGATCTTGCAGCATATGTCCAAGAACCAATTCGATGAAATTCCATTTTTCCCAATCACTGAAAACATTCGTTCTGCGCAGCGAAAATGCTTTCATTAGGATATCACTTGTATGAGGAAATTGTGATCCTGGAATGGGATCATTGCACAGCTGGTGGCACCTCCAACATTGTAAATGAATGTAATTCTTGTCGAACTCAGTCATAGCTTTGATTAGAGTTAATAGCGTTTTCGAACCATGTCGAGTTGGAGTGAAATTAATGCCAAGTATCACATCTCCCAAACGTAAACCGGCTTCCTCTCCAGGCCCCTTTCGCCCATCTCTCCGTTTAAGCATGCTCACTGTAAGGATGCCTTGATTCAAATCTTTAATCCCTATAGCCAATACCCCAGCAGATTTTTTAATATTGATCCTTACACTGAACACAGACCCTGTTGTTTGTTTTTTATTCGTATTGATTACCGCCTCTTCAATGCGGGCTTCATCCATTACTTTTAACGTGATACTCTCAATCTTGTACGTAGCCTTCTTATTTGAGCCATTACCATCAGAAGCTATACCTTTAGAGATCGTTTCAGTCTCCATATTTAATTTGGACATTTTCTGCTCCGTAACCACGGGGTCAGATTCATTCAAGGCTGCGGACTTCTTCTGCTCCGTAATCACAGGGTCTGATTCTGTCAAGGCGGTTAAGTCCTCCAAGCTGTTAGAACATTCATCTGCATGCATGGTAAGGCACGACTGTGGCCTGGTAGAATCCATGGTCTGCGTAAAGCGGAATTTTGTGAAGAAGCCCTTTATTTTCTTAAAAAGAAAGAGCTGGAATTGCTAACTTTTCCAAAATAAACTATGGGGGAGCCAGATCAGAGGATAAGAGGCGCGGGGGCGAGTTGCAGTAGCCCAAGGGCCATCAGAATTCAGAAGGAAGAATTCTTCAATGAGGACGGATCTCCGAGGAATACGAACCGGAGCGTGTTGTTCTACGATGGCATAGAGTTGGGTAAGTGTTGTAAAGCCTTGTCCATTCTTCTACTCCCCTGAAACGCACCGTATCCACATTACTAGATGATCATACTAATAGAATGGCTCTTCAATATCATCCATTTTGCAGGATATGCCCGCTCAAGCGATTCGTCTGGCTTTCTAGGCTCTCTTAGTGACAAGCAAATAAAGCATTTGGCAGCGCTACAGGCATATGTTAAACAGGAGAGAATTGATTTGGTGAATCTGTGCAAGTATTCATTGCATGATGACTTGACTCTATTGAGATACTTGAGGGCGAATAAATTTGACCCGGATAAGGCTTTGAAAGCTATTCATGAAAGCTTGAAATTTCAAGATGAGCACAATATGGATGAAATAAGAGAATCTATACCTGACGATATCCTCAAATGCGATGTGGATAAACTGCATAAGATTTACCCGCACTGGCATTGTAGTTTCGATTTGAAAGGTAGACCAGTCATATACCAACAGTATGGGGTATTCGATACAGCTGCTATACTTGCCGAGACAGATTTCGTCGGAATAACAAGATACTCAATGTGGGAAAAAGAAGCACACATGCATTTGTGCAAGAAATCTTCATTGAAAAGGGGCGAGATTATCGAAACTACCACGACTGTTTTGGACTTAAAAGACATGACGCTATCTCAAGTCACGGGTGATTTCCTCAAAGTGATAAAAATGGTAGCAGATATCGGCAAGAGTCAGTACCCAGAGACTCTGGGCAAGCTTTTTATCATCAACACGCCCAGCGCATTTCCGTACGTTTGGCGGATAGTGCGCGGGTTTCTAGATCCTGCTGTGGCTGGCAAAGTGGAGTTGTTAAGCGCAAGAGACAATTGGCTCCCTGTGCTGCAGGAAACAATCGGAATTGATAATTTGCCCGAAAATTACGGGGGCCACCTCGCACCGTTGACCACGGACAGACACCCATATCTTGAGGTCATGCACGACTTCGGCTGGGACGAGGACTACCAAGGGTTTTACGATTTCACGCGCAGCGACATCTTGGCTGAATACAACGAGAGAGACGAAGCAATAGATCATTCAGAAGGCAGCCCCCCAATCACGCCGAGGAGGAACAGATCTATGAACTCATTCTTTGAGGCGGACAAAGATTTAGGCGTGGAGTTGGTGATACAGCCGCCTAGGACCAGCAGGTTCCCCAGCATTGCAGAGACAGACGATGGCTCCGACGATAGCATTGACTTTAGTGATGCATATGATAGCGTCGAAGATGCCAGTGCACACGGAAGGATCCACAGTGGCCGATCGGATACACATTCGCAAAGATCCAGCTCACAAAAGTCCAATTCACTAAGATCAGCTAATTGGCAACAGAGTTCAGACCACATGTCCATATCTATGAACGCGGAACAAGACCTAGAAGATATTGTCGGAAAACATATTCTAAATAGTCGCTTTGATTTCAGTGGGATTTTTTGGTGGAGATCATTTAGTTCCGAATCTATTCTTTACTATTTGTTGATCGCGATGGCAGTGTATTTTGTTGCAAATTTGGGCGCCATCATTAGTGCGGGCCTTCTTCTTCAATCAATTAATTGGCTTGAAGTCATCGACCTTCAGATGTGGACCATTATATTGTTGCTGTTCGTAAGTATTCTAGTTGTGGCTTTAACAGTTGCGGGGTTGTTCGGCATTAAACACCAAAACCAAGAGATGACAAGCATGATAGGATCGTGTTACAATATTTTTGGAGTCATTTTTCTCATCATTGGAATATCAACGTCCTACTATGCTACAAATTACTCATCTTCAGTGCAGTATATTCTCGCATTTTATGCCGTGTTTACGATGGTGCTCGCATTTGCATCATACGTGCCGAGCAGCTTGGCATTTTCCTTGGCTCATCGAATGGAGTCATCTGAAGTGAAAGTGCATTCGATGCAGAATTCCTGGATTATACAGACTCTATCATATATGAGCATCATCATTGCCATTGCAATGCTCATTTTTGGCGGGCACTCACTTGAACTAGTGAACAAAGAAGATAACGATTACTACTTTTTCCCTCTGTACGGACTGATCTATGGTGGAATGTTCATCATCTTGGTTTCACTCCAAGGTATTTGGGTTTCGTCCACAGTTCATCGAAGCGTTGTGTCATTTCATTACTGTGTTATGACGCCAATGCTTATAATTGTTCTGTTTGTGGCTGCAGTTGTTAGTTTGGTTACATCATCTAGTGTAGTTCAAGACGATTCCACAACAGAAAGTAATGTCACGTGCCTGTTCGCAGGAATTTTGTTGTTATTGACATGTGGGTTCCAGATTCTGAACTATTTCGTCATCAGAAGAAGAAACGAGCTGATGCTGCAGATAAGAGAAACAGAACGAGTTTCAGGAGAAGGCGTGTACTTTGGACTAGGACTGCTGGGCGAGGCGAACGTAAAGGAAGGTGGGTCGCTGGGGGCGGGATTCCATGGAAAGACCCATATCGCCATAACAAGGAGTACCATGGAAAGATTTCAAATGTTTTACAGCATCTTTCTTGGGGTGTTCGATATATTCTTTTGCATGACGTATCTGATATTCGAAATGACATACGCGCATAGAAACACTTGGCTTTCATATTTTTACAATGTGATAGGAAGAGGAGATAACAGATATTTGGAGAATAACTCTGTTCTAGTTGCAGTAAACATCATGCACTTGTGTGTGATTGGACCAGGATTGTTAGCTTTCGCTTGGAGTACGTTTGTGCGAGCAACTTGGAGACACGTGCTAGGAGAGATGATTTCCGTAATTCTGATATTTACCCAGTTGATGTACATCTTCGTGGAGCTCCACGAAGGAGCCTACGATTACAACTATTCAGGGGAGATCGCCCTTGTGCTAATACCTCAAACAATATTCAATATTCTCATTCCCGTCGTCATTCTGTGGCGCGAAGCAACTGCTTCCATCAACGCTACAAATAGAGCCGAGAGTGTGGATCTGCTGGTGGAAGCGAAGGATTACTTGTTGAAAAACATGTCCAAGGATGCCGTCCCCACTTCGAAATCCAACTTCCCACGACAAATCAGGCTTAGCACTCACAATCTGGGCCACTCACCTGGCCCCGAGGTCCCTGCCGCCATCTACGACGACGTGAAAAGAGCGCAGGAGAGGAAGCAGTCGGCGTCCAAGAGCGTAGATGGAGGACTGGCCAGTACGGCGTCGGACACTGATACTCCCACGCTTAGGGCTGTCATGTCTACTAGCAACAAGCAGCGAGGGACCCCCTCTCCTCTGTCTACCATGTCCATCGCTCGGGATTCGACAAAGCCAATTTCTATTTCTAATGCCAAACATTGCAGAAGTCTATCACGCATTCGCACGCACAGCGAGCATACAGACCACTCGGACATACTGCAGTATATGTCACGTGACCATGCAGACCGTTCGGGCATAGTACAGTACACGACACCACAAGCAAAGGAAAGAGATCAAGAAGCTGCACGGAAGTCCAGCTTGGGAGGAAACGCAGCCAAGACGCAAGGGACGGCGAGTGACATACGAAATCTGGACAGTGTAGAAGATGCCACGAGGTTTCTGAAGCTTCTGGCGCAATTTGAGTGCTCAGACAAGATGCAAATTTAAGGGTCTTGCACACACATATATTACGTATGAGTTCCGTGCTGTGGAAATGAAATAAGTTTTGTTTTGATGTCATCTTTTTCCTTTTCTCTTTTCCCACCAATGCTGCTGTGCCCCCTATACTTGTCTCGGCCCGAGCTGCTGATGATGCTACTACTGATGGTGGTGATGCTGGTGCTGCCCATGTCCAGCAAGCTGCATACCCTTCTGTGGTACATGGACTATGAAAGTTCATGGATTTGCACGATACTGGAACAGGGACTTTAGTGGAGCTTTCAGCATCTTGATTGCTGCCCGGGCCGCTTCTGTCAACCAGATACGCCCTGTATATTGGTACCAGTACTAGTAATAAATTAAGAAGTTCAGACTTTTGTAGCATCGGCCCCACTCTCCAGTGGCCGATACAACGTTACCATTTTGGTATCAGGTTGTGCATTGTTGGGCATAACCATAAGGGAATTCATACATATCCTATCCGTGGATGTATATCACGAGACAGATGTTCTGGGCATCGAGTTCGGGATCGCGGGTGTGATTGTAAATAGGTTCAAATTTTACCTATATATCAGTGGTAGATGATAAAGGGCAGTGCTGAGAAATGTTATGAATGAATGTGCAATGATACCTTTATACTAATTCCCGAACTAATCATGTACAGGTTCCCTGCTGGGGTGAAGGAGGAGGATGAGGAAGGGTTGCTGCCCATGCACTGGGCCTCGTCTCGCAGCGACGAGAGGCTGGACTTGGACGTCGTACAATACATTCT
>JACLAB010003320.1_pt1 | contig 10311 bp, 6 predicted proteins | sample 8027921 | NCBI WGS metagenome assembly JACLAB01 (sample SAMN15725117, study PRJNA655200) | protist metagenome | isolation source: fluorescence activated cell sorting (FACS) single amplified genomes of... | place: USA: West Boothbay Harbor, Gulf of Maine | collected 2000-07-19
CTCACGCGCACGGTCGGCTCGTGCGACGCCGCGAACGCCGCGGATGACGACGACGACGACGACGCGTGCGCGTCCGTGTGCGCTGGAGACGCGCGTTCGGGCATCACACGCGACCGAGCGATCGACAATCGACGCGCGAATCAATGCGGCGCGAAACCGTTTTCTTGTGATCGCGCCGATTTTCATACGCCTCACTCGACGACGCACGCACGTCCGCCGACGCCGAGCGTACGACGGGTGAACGACCGACGTGGATTAGAGCGCGATGATTATTCCCGTGCGCTGCTTCACGTGCGGCAAGGTGATCGGGAACAAGTGGGACACCTACCTCGATTTGCTCCAGGCTGACTACAGCGAACGCGACGCGTTGGACGCGCTCGGGTTGAACCGCTACTGCTGCAGGCGCATGGTGATGTGTCACGTGGATTTGATTGAGAAGTTGTTGTGTTATAACACGTTGGAGCGCATGGATGGAGGACAGGCGTAGGAGGAAAGGGAAAGTTGACGTTCAACGTTTTAGGTCTAGCCGACGTCTTCAGTCGTACGTAGATATCGAGTACGCCGTGGATGTTTTTTGATTTGTGATACCAATGGTGAATTACATGTGTAGTTAGTTTACATGGTTGCGCGCGCAGCGGCGGCGAAGGTGAAGGCGTAAGCGCGAGCGCCGGGCTACGCGCTGAGCTTCTGGAACGCTTTGTAGGCGGACGACGTCTTCGACGATAAAATCGTCGACGTCTTCGACGTCTTCGAACGTGCGAGTGTGGTCGGGCGGGACAGGCGCGTGCGCGCCATTGGCGGGCAATTGGCGCTGTTGTATTGTCAGGATGGTCGAGAAGCCGAAGCGGCGAAGACGTTGACGTTTTTGGGATACGAATACCGGCTCGGGCGGCACGTGTTGAGGTACGATCTCGAACACGCAGCGGCGACATCAGAACGCATACCGCGCGGTGTCATGCACGCGTATGATGGATGCTTATCGCCGGCGATGCTCGCATCGTTGCGACGCGCGTTCGCGAAGGATGCGGCGTTTTGGCGCGAACACGACTACGCCAATCCAAAGACGGGTTTCTTTTCGTACGTCCACGAGTTGGAGGGCGCGCCTATTTCGTCACCCGTGATGCGTCGAACCGTTGAGCTCGCTCGAGAGATTGCGGCGCGTGAATTTCCCGCGGTGCGCGATGCGAAATACGCCGAATGGTGGGCGCACTGCCGCCCATCGTGCGATGGCCATCAGTGCCATTTCGATTCGCACAACGAAGGCCTCGGCGTGGTGACGCATCCGATATGTTCCGTAATTATTTATATCGATGGTTCGTGTGGTGGACCAACGCTGATGACGAATCAACGCGCGGGCGACCGTGCATTGGCGACGAAATGTTATTTGATGCCGCCGCGCGACAATCGCGTGGCGGTTTTTGATGGCACGTTTTTACATGGTGTCGTCCCGGGACGAATCAATGAAGACCCTGAGCTTCGGCGGGTGACACTCATGGTTGCGTTTTGGCCCGAAATGGACGTTGTGCGCGCGTCTTTCCCGCCCGGAAGTGCGCGGGCGTTTCCGGAGCGCGCGCTGGAGTATCCCGGCGGCGTCTCGTGGCCGAATGACTTTTACGACAGCGTCGACGAGGATGACGACGTCAAGGACGACACCGGCACGGTCGAAGTGGACATTTTCGCACAAGCGCACGCGCCGTGGGAAAAAATACGCGTACCACGCGACGAAGACGACGAGGACGACGAGGACGACGAGGACGACGAGTCAATGCCAGCGTACGACGCCTGCTTTCAAGGATTTTAACAATTTTGTACAACACACATAGCACTAGCGCTGTAGTAGGTAGCTCAACGAAGACGCTCACATGAATAGTCAAATCACATCGTCATATCATACCATTCGTGATTACAGGCAATCGTCGGTATTTCCGAGGTTTGAGCGACTTACTGCGTCGTCGAGCGACGCAGTCGAATGCAGTTGAGACGCCGTCGCGCGCGTCCACGCCAGACCGCGACGCCTCGGCCGTCATGTCCACCACCCGTCGCTCGCGACTGTGATTATACACACGCACACGCACGCACACACGCACCCGCGCGTCGATAATGCCGTCGCCCGCACCGCGCACGGTCGTGCGCTCCAAGTATTTCGCGCCAAATCCAAGTCCAACTCCAGCTGTCGCCCGCGTGGATGGCACCACGGTGACCGCGCACGCGACGTTACGCGACGCCGTGCGCGCGGCTGGGGAAGCGCTGGAAGAGTACCTCGCGATTGCGAAGATTAAGAATGCGCACGACGCGCACGAGCGCGCGGCGCATGAGGTGTTGAGGCACTTTAGAGGCGCGGTTCGCGCGTTTGAACGCTCGACGACGCGGGATGTCGTCGCTGACGATGACAAGGGCAAGGACGTCGATGTGACGGGTGATATTGATGCGTTATCGTCGTTGGCGTTTGAAGGCGCGGATGGTGCGACGGAGGGTGCTCGGACGCCGCAGAGACGACGCGAGCGGAGGGGACGAGACGAGCTCGACGAGCCGAACGCGACGTCGTTTGATTCCCCGGATGCCAAGCGTCGCGTCACGGCGTCGCCTCGAGTGAAAATCAAACCGGAGTATAAGAAGGAAGATGTGCTGACGTTTGAAGCCGACGCAGAGGACGCCATCGCGCGCGCAGGGGACGTATTGCAAAATATGCTCCAAGAAATTCATCGTCTACACGTCAACGCGTCGTGTCGGGTGAAATCTCGCGCGCCCGAAGTCGCGCGCGCCCGAGATAACTTGACCGCAATTCGTCGAGAAGCGCGAATTCTTTTTCGGCGCATCGACCCCGAGGGATTTCGCCGCGATAAAGAGCGACTGAAGATGGTTGCAGAGGAAACGCAGGCGGCGCTCGATTCCTCATTTACCCAATTCGACGCACCTCCAAAGGATTTACACGAGCTCAGAGCGAAATGCCCAGTCATGGCGGCCACACAAAGTCCGCATCATTTATGCGCCCACTTGTGCTATTACCGCGAGCACGAGCCCGCGCGGCAGTTGTACGTCTTACGATGCCGAGCGGCGGAATCGAAAGGAAGCGCAAAGGCGTTGGATGGATGGCGTGCCGAACTCGCGGTTCGGCCGGCGGAGGATATTCCAGCCATCAACCGCTCTCGCGCCGATGCGCGTGGTACGGCGAGTGGGGCGTGTTCGTTGAAACACTTTCCATGGATGGTGGAATTCGTCGCACCAGATGGGTCTCGCTATCGCGACGGTATGGATGTTCTAAACGCCGTCGATGTAGAGTGCGATAATTTGTCGTGGCCGCGCGCATCGCACGGTGGCAATGGTATTCGAGAGGCGCGTGTCGGTGAAGACGGTTTGACGGATCAAACGGAATTGCTTCGTGCGGCTCTATGGCCCGAGGCATTTGATGGTGAAGCTGGGACGACGCCCGTGCGCAGAAGTTTTTCGCGCGTCATCGCCAACGGCGGCGAAGTCCGTAGTCCATTGACTCTCGCGCCAGATCCGCTTGCGAATGATGAAAACGACAATTTCACTGACGCGCGCGCCATCGTGGCTGATCATCATAGACATGTACAAGTAGTAGCATTAGATGAAGACGACGACGACGACGATGACGACGACAAGATGAAGACGCCAGAATCGTCGCAAGTCCAAATCGGCGATGTCCAAGTTTCTCCTGGAAGTGGACCTGATCCTGTGCGCCATTGGTGGGCCCCACCACTCTCACCCTTTGGTTTACTCGAGGAAATCTTGTGGCAAGATGAATGGAAGCTCCTCGTGGCGTGCATGATGCTCAACTGCACTACTCGCCTGCAAGTCGATCGCGTGCTGTGGCGTCTGTTTCTCCTCGCGCCCACCGCCGCGGACGCCGCGCGTCTCGGCGCCACACACGAGGGCCTAGAAGCCCTCGAACGCATCATCGCCCCGCTTGGCTTACATCGCAAGCGCACAAATGCGTTTGTGAAACTCTCCATCGACGTCGAGGCGCAGCGAGCAAAGCACGGCGGCCGCGTAAAAAACGTTTCAGCTTGTCATGGCGTCGGCGTTTACGCGAGCGATGCGCACGCACTATTCGTCGACGGCGTTCTCGCCGGTCCACCGCGAGATCATGCGTTACGTTGGTATCACGCCTGGGCGGCCGAACGCCGCGACAGGCGTGTCGCCGCCGCTCGAGCCGCCGCTCCGCAATAGACGTATCCCCCGCTAGCACACATCATTCATCCACGCACATTCATTCGAACACTCGCGGCTATGTGAATACAAACATATGCATGCCCACTCGTCGGACGCATACAGTTCACATCCTGCATTTAACGTGCGTTGCATGGACGCCGGGCGTGTCAACATTTGGACGCGCGGGACGAGAGACAGTTATCCAACGCCCTTCGCCTTCAGAGCTCCACGCGGCATCGATCCCTCCCACGATCGCCGCGCTCTCGCGTCGTCGCACGCAATACAGCGCGTGCGCACGCATCAATTTGCGTCGCTCGCGAACGCGTGAAGACAGTCGACGCGTAAACCGCGGCGAGTGTGTCGCTATTTTTGTCCCAAACGCTTGATTAATCTTTGAGCTACTTTCGTCTTCAGTGCGTCGCACGCGCGAAGATAGTCGACACCGCGCGCGATGGAACTCACACCGATTGCGGTGTCCTCACCGGCGCGCGCGTACGTGCCGGGAGATGACGCCATCGATGCCGCGGGTGGGTTGCGCGAGCGGTTCGCGTTGGATGCGCTGGCGCGAGGACGTAGCGGTTCGCGAGGATTTTTATCGCGCATTGCGAGCGTCGGGAAGCGGTCACCGAAAACGACGCGCGATGATGGTGATGATGATGACGTGCCTCATTCGCCCACGAGTCCGGTGGGTGAGGCGACGCTGATGGACGCGTTGACGTGCGCGGGCGCGCCGCTGACGACGTCGATGTTGCGACTGTCTTCGGATCATCAAGCGAAGAGCGTCAAGCTCAACGCCGTGTTATCGACGCTTGTGAACGAGCATGAAGATATGAATAGTGAAGATTTTGCATCGGCGGTGCAAAAAATGGCAAAGGAGGTGATTAAGCGCGAGGAGCTGGCGGATGAAATGTACGCACAGTTGATTCGAGCGACGCGTTCAACCGTGGGCGAACGGAGCCGTCGTAAGGCGTGGGAGCTGCTTCGTATCTTCGCTGCGCTGTTCGCACCGTCGAGGGACTTTATTGGGTTTATTTCCGAGTACATGAACGAGGTGGCGAGTCGGGGTGTGGTGGATGTGCAGCCATTGGCGCGCGCGGCGTTGCACACGATGAAGCGGACGAGCAAGAGCGCGATGCGCCGTCACGCACCCTCCGCAGAGGAAATCGTCGCGTTCGCCAAGAATGAAGAACTGCGAGTGGTGATATCGTTTTTGGATGGCACGTTCGAGGACTTGCCTTATGATATGACGACGACAGTGAAGGAGGCGGTGGAGGAACTTGCGAGTGTGATTAAATTACAAAATCACGCCTCGTTTTCTTTGTTCACCGTGCGCAAGTTCTTTGGAAAAATCACATCCAGCGGTAAAGATGGCTTGCTTTCGGAAGAACATAGTGACGTTGGCGATGGTGGATTCGTGAGCGACGCTCTGGGGGATATTCGAAAAATGAAAACTGACGCGACGCCGAGCAAAGCGAGCGCGGTGACGACGGGCGTATTATTCAAAAAACGCATGTTCCGCGAATCTGACGAAACTATCGACGAACCTACTTTTGTGTTGCTTTCTTACGTTCAAGCAAAGCATGATTTCATCATGGGTAATTATCCCCTCTCGCGTGACGATGCTGCATTATTAGCGGCATTGCAAGTTCAAGCCGACGAAGGGCCGACGCTCGTTGAAGACGTGGCGACGCTGTCGATGACGCTCGGTAAGTACCTGCCACGCGTCATGTGCAACGCGCGTTCCCCCTCGGACTGGGCCGAGCACATTGCCCGTCAACACGTTCCTGTGAAAGGTTTGAGCTCGGATGAGGCTCGACTGGCGTTACTGCGCATGGTTCGCTCGTTGCCGTATGGAAATTCAACATTTTTTCCCGCGCGTCGCGTCGACGACCCGATTGGCTTACTTCCTGGTAAGTTGATTATCGGCATTAACAAACGCGGTGTGCACTTTTTCCGCGAGCAACCGATGGAATACTTGTATACAGCAGATTTGCGTGACATTATGCAATTTGGTTCGGCGCCGCACGCCATTTTCTTCAAAATGCGTGTCTCTGGCGCGTTGCACGTGTTTCAATTCGAGACGAAAGAAGGCGAATCGGTGTGCATGGCGTTGCAAACGCACATCAATGACGTGATGATGAAAAAATTAGCCGACCGTAATGCCGTAACGCCAGCCAAAGATGCGACGGCGATGGACGCATCGTCCCGAGGCGAGGCGGTGAATTCAACGTCTGACGCCGCGCTCGCCGCAGCATCCAACGAGGCATTCGCGAATCAAGCCAAAGCCGGCGACAGCGTGAGTACGCAACGTCAAATTCGCGATTTAACTCATAAACTTGAGCAAGCCAACGCAGAGCGCACGGCGTTGATGGCACAACTTGGAGACATAAATGAAGCGTTTCACGAAGCAAACGATCGACTCGAAGCCGAGCGCGCAGCCAAGATGGACATCGCGGCAATGATGAAGTCGCTCGAGCAACAGCTGAGAGATGAACGAAACGCTGCACCGGCGCGTGCGGATGCCGTCGCAGACAGACTCGGTGATTTGTCATCAATTCAAATCAAGGAACTTCAAGATGAGTTAGATATTGAAACTAAGCGCGCGAGAGACGGCGAGGCGCAGTTATTTGAACTGCAGCAAACTGTGGCGGTTTTGGAACAAAAGGCAAAGCGTACTGAAGCTACGACTGCGGATGAACTCGCACGCGTAAGCGCGGAAAAGCAAGCCGAAATAAGCGAGATGAAAGACTTGTACAACGCATCAGAGGCGACGGTGGGTCAGCTCAAGCGAGAAATTGACGCGTTGCGCTCGGCGCAAGATGAGCAAAAGGCGGCGCTCACCGAAGAAATGATGAAGGAACTCAATGATTTACGTGAATTGAAAGCTCACTTTGCCAGTCAAGAATCGACAACGCGCGAACTCATGGCGAGTCAAGCGGAAAAGATTAAAGAGCTCGAAGAAAAGTACTCTCAAGAAGTGCTGCTGCGCCGGCGATACTTCAACATGTTGGAAGATATGAAGGGTAAGATTCGTGTCTACGCCCGCACGCGTCCATTAACTGGCATTGAAAGCTCGCAAAATCAAAAAGCAGTGCTCGCGATGCCGGATGAGTTTACGTGCGCGCATCCATGGCGTGGAGAGAAGAAGGATAGGTCGTATCAGTTTGATGAATGTTTTCCGGCTACGTCTTCCCAAGAGCAAGTGTTCGAAGATACAAAGTATTTGGTGCAAAGTGCCATGGATGGATACAACGTGTGTATTTTTGCATATGGACAAACGGGGAGTGGAAAGACGTTTACGATTTACGGTGATGACGAAAATCCTGGGTTGACGCCGCGCGCAATGCGAGAAGTCGTGCGCTGTATTCATCGCGATTCAGGAAAATGCTCGGTGAAGATGGAGTGCTACATGCTCGAGCTCTATCGCGACGAATTGATTGATCTACTTCGTCCACAAGGCGCGGGCGATGCACCGAAGCTTGACATAAAAAAAGACACGAAGGGTTGGGTCACAGTGCCGAACGCCACCGTCACAGAGGTGAGCAACGAGGATGACATATTGGATGTCATTCAAACAGGCTTGAAGGTTCGCAAAACTGCAGGCACTAAGATGAACGTCGAATCTAGTCGGTCGCACCTAATTTTTTCGCTCATCATCGAAACCACGGACTCGCAAACAGGTACGATTACAAAAGGCAAACTTTCGTTTGTCGATTTAGCTGGAAGTGAACGCGTGAAAAAGTCTGGCGCTGAGGGAGACACACTCAAAGAGGCGCAAGCTATTAACAAGTCACTTTCAGCGCTTGGCGATGTCATCTCTGCGCTTGCATCTGAGCAGCCACACATTCCGTATCGTAACCATAAGTTGACGATGTTACTCAGCGATTCGATTGGTGGAAATTGCAAGACGCTCATGTTTGTCAATGTGTCGCCGACGGATGGAAACATTGAGGAAACGCAGAACTCTCTCACGTACGCGACGCGTGTGCGCACTATCAAGAACGACAATGGCAAAAATGTCATCACGAAAGAAGTCCAGGTGCTTCGTCAGCAGCTCGCGCACTGGAAGCAAAAAGCTGGTCAAGCGCAGGAACAAGAAATCGCAGATGAGATACAAGTCGAAGACTTTAAGAACAAAATTGCGCTGTAATTTTAAAAAGTTGTCACTCTTACGTCGCACCGCTCTTCTAATGCGTTAAAACTCTAGTGTTGTAACTGCGGCAGTTTGCGCACGCGTGATAAACAAAGTGAAACTTGGCTTCAGATTCTTTGCAGCAATCGTTGCAGAGAACTTTTTGCGTTTTCCCCTCAATTGACGTCGGCATACTATGTTCGCTTTCGTCTTCTAGAATTGCGTCAATCATTCTAAAATACACCGAAAAGTCACCCAATGATTTGCGACAGAGTGGGCACGTGTAGTAGTGGCGCGTGTACGTCGTAAAGCACGTGGCGTGCATGAGATGACCACATGGTAACTCTTTCACCGGCGTTTCAGACTCAGCCAAAAATTCCTTGCACACCGGACATTCAGTGTCCATGCCTCGTTCCGAACATTCGTGCTTACCATGTTGTAAGCTCACACACGCGTTGCACTTCATACAGTGAAAGAAGTCCACACCGAGGCCTTTGCCTCTTCGACAGACGTTGCAAAATGGGCAATGATAAATCGCCGCTGAAGAATCGTCAAATAGGTTGCACACGTTGCAGTGGTACTTCGCCATAGACTTCTTACAATTTAAACACTCCGCAGCGACAGGTTGTCGCACCTTGCAATCCGTGCACACCATTTGCTTGACGTTGTATCGGTTCACGGTGTGGTCGCTGACATCGTCGTGGCAAAATCGACACGTAAACGCTTGGTCGCAGCATGGTGCGACGAGTTTACACTTGCGTTTGTAATGCTTGCAACCGCCAGTTGGCCCGTCATCAATGGGTTGACACACTGGTTCTTTCACTTCCGACCCGCCGGTAGCGCTTAGTCCGCTCGTCTTTTCTTGTTGAGCTTGTAACTGGTTACCGACGATCCATCGGGACGCGAGAAGATTTTGAATCAAATACGCCTTGCGTTCGGGAGCCAAAGTATCATCGCGATTCACCGCGCGCACGGCGTCTTCAAGTTGTATTTGATTCATCCTGAAAATATCTTCCCAACCAGGCTTGAATGTATCGGTGTCGACGGTCCCGGCGCGTAAGCGCAAATAATCTTGCACGTGCCCGATGCCTTCGTGCGCCACGGGCGGTTGCTCCGCTGCTTCCGCTTCATCCGCTTCTTCTTCGCCAGGTTTGCTCTTCACCCAGTCGTCGCCACCTTCGATACCGTCCGTCTTACCTTCGTACCACGTGTTTAGCCATTGCGCGAAACGTGTGTTCTGAGTCGCGTGTCGCATGGAAGAAATCATGCCTTCGCGTTCGTTGTCGTTCAACGCGTTGCGCACCCAACTCAACATTGAGCGAAGAACCTCAGCCCCCGTGCGCCCGATAATTTGGCCAACGATTTTCTCTTGTTCCTCAAAGCTAAAGTGCTTCTCGAAGAGTGGCCAAAGCTCGGATTCTTCTTTGGCGACGTGTGTTTCGAGCGACACGCGCATCGCCACACATGCCTGCTGCAACGACTCCACCAAACCTTCACGAAAGCCCTTGGCTTTGCCATCGCCCGCGAACGAAGCACGCATTTCGCCAATCAACGTCACGATGTCGTGCATGAGTTCAGCTTCTTGCTTGTGATCGAGCGTGTACGAATGACTGACGTTGTGCAACGCGCTCTTGGCTTCGAGCGCGGGAAATACAATGTCATCTTCAGACATCGAGTGCGCCTCGTATACCCCGCGCAAGAAAACAAATCGCCCATCAATCATGCGTACCAAGCGTTCGTCGTCGTCGTTTGTGCCCTCGGTGGAGATGGCTAAGATGTCGTTCTCCAAGCGTCGCAGCTCGTGACGCAAGGCGTTGTGAAACTGAAAAATATGGTCAATAGGAAGCACTTTTTGCTTGCTCGTCGTTGACGCGACGTCAGCCTGTCTTCGGCGCTTACGCGCGGGCTCTTCAGACTCGCCATTGGCATCGTCACCTGCACGTCCGCTCGTCGTCGACGTCGTCGTCGGCTCCTCTGCGTCGTCGTCGCTCGCGCCGTCAAAGAGC
>JACLAB010013086.1_pt1 | contig 10297 bp, 6 predicted proteins | sample 8027921 | NCBI WGS metagenome assembly JACLAB01 (sample SAMN15725117, study PRJNA655200) | protist metagenome | isolation source: fluorescence activated cell sorting (FACS) single amplified genomes of... | place: USA: West Boothbay Harbor, Gulf of Maine | collected 2000-07-19
CGCGGCGTGACCATGATGGTCCCTAACCGCCAGATCATCAAGAAGGTGAAGCTCGCGGCGTGCGGGTACCAGCAGAATGAGTTTCTGGGCAAAAAGTTTTTCGTGCTGTACGGCTTGTGCGAGCAGCAGCTCTCGAAGCAGCCGCACTACGACTTCGGCCTGCGGAATATCCTGTCCGTGTTGCGCACGATGGGCTCCTCGAAACGAAGCAACCCGGACAAATCCGAGGTGTACCTGGCGATGCGCACGCTGCGCGACATGAACATGTCCAAGTTCGTCGCCGAGGACGTGACGCTGTTTCTGTCCCTCATCGACGACATCTTCCCGGGCACGAAAGCCGACAAGGCGACGTTCCCCGACGTCGAGGCGGCGATGGCCGCGGTGGCCACCGCCAAGGGCCTGCAGCTGCACCCCACCTGGCTCAGCAAGTGCGTGCAGCTGTACGAGACGTACCAGGTGCGGCACGGGATCATGCTGGTGGGCCCCACGGGCGCGGGCAAGACCGCCATCGCTGAGACGCTCGCCGGCGCGCTCACCGAGCTCGGCACGAAGCACACGATTTGGAAGATGAACCCGAAAGCCATCACCGCGCCGCAGATGTTCGGGCGCATGGACGCGGCGACCGGGGACTGGACGGACGGCGTGTTCGCGGTGCTGTGGCGGAGGGCGGCGAAGGAGAAGAAAGCCAACACGTGGATCATCCTGGACGGCCCCGTGGACGCGATCTGGATCGAAAACCTCAACACCGTGCTGGACGACAACAAAGTTTTGACCCTGGCCAACGGCGACCGCGTGCAGATGAGCGGCACGATGAAGGCGATGTTCGAGCCGGAAAATTTAAACAACGCGTCGCCGGCGACGGTTTCCCGGGCGGGCATCATCTACGTCTCGGAGACGGAGCTGGGGTGGCGTCCGTTGGTGGCGTCTTGGTTGGACACGCGCCCGAAAGCCGAAGCCGCGGTGCTCACGTCTCTGTTCGACAAATACGTGGACCCCCTGTTCCACGCGATGAAGATGACGTGCAAGCCGGTGATGGGCGGCGCGCCGTGGGAACACGTGTCGCGGGACTTTTGCCAGGTGACCACGCTCATCACGCTCCTGCGCGGCTGTTTGCGTTCGCACGAGGACGAGAAGGGCGGAAAGAAAGAGTCGCTCTCGGAGACGTACTACGAGAAGATGTTCCTGTACTGCGTCACGTGGTCGCTCGGGGGTATGCTGCAGGCGTCTGACCGGCCGAAGCTCTCGAAGAGGATGCAGGAGCTGGGCGGCGCGTCGGCGCCGACGATGGCGGCGTCGGAGACGTTTTTCGAGTACTTCCTTGACGAGGACTCGAGGGAGTGGGCGCACTGGGAGAGCCGCGTGCCGGAGTGGCTGTATCCGCACGACGAGGAGACGCCCAAGTTCGCGCAGCTCATCATCCCCACGCTTGACTCGGTGCGTCTCGAGGCGCTGCTCGGCGCGGTGACGTCCGTGGACAAGCAGGCGCTCTTCGTGGGCGGGCCGGGCACGGCGAAGACCACCGCGATTAAGCAGTTCATGGCGGGTTTCGACGGAGACGAGATCGGGCAGAAGTCCATCACGTTTTCGTCTTTGACCACCCCTCAGACGTTCCAGCTCGCGGTGGAGGCTTCGGTGGAGAAGCGACAGGGCAAGACGTACGGCCCCCCGGGCGGGAAGAAGATGTTCATCTTCATCGACGACATCTCCATGCCGGCGATGAACGAGTGGGGCGACCAGGTGACGAACGAGATCGTCCGGCAACTGTTGGAACAAGGGGGCATGTACTCGTTGGAAAAAACCCATCGGGGACATGAAGATGATCATCGACTGCCAGTACCTGGCGGCGATGAACACCCCGGGGGGAGGAAAGAACGACATCCCGAACCGCCTGAAACGACACTTCGCCGTGTTCAACGTGCCGCTCCCCTCGGTGGCGGCGATCAACAACATCTTCGGCCAGCTCGTGGCCGGGCGCTTCTCCGCGGACGTCTTCGCGCCGGAGGTGTGCGCCGCCGCGGAGAAGCTCGTGCCGCTGACCGTGGACCTGTGGAACAAGGTGCAGGCCAAGATGCTGCCCACGCCCGCCAAGTTCCACTACCTGTTCAACATGCGCGAGCTGTCCAAGGTGTTCCAAGGCGTCGTGCTGGCGGAGCGCGACCGCTTCAAGTTGGGCGCCGCGCAGAAGCCGTTTGGCGGCGCGGTGGCCTCGCCCGAGGGCTACCTGGTGGCGCTCTGGCGCCACGAGTGCGAGCGCGTGTTCTGCGACAAGCTCACCACCCACGAGGACAAGGAATGGGGCGACGCGCTGATCATGAAGCTCATCGGCGAGGCGTACGGCAAGAACGTGGTGAAGCAGGTTGAGGAACGCGTGTATTTCGTCGATTTCCTTCGCGAGCCGGAGATGGACGAGGAGACGGGCGAGATGATCGACGCCAACCCGTCGTTCTACGAGAGCGCCGTCTCGCTCGAATCCTTGACAGACGTCGCGATGAAACGCCAGGCGATGTTCAACGAGACGTCCAAGTCTTTGAAACTGGACCTGGTGCTCTTCGAGGACGCGTTGAAACACATGATGCGCATCTCGCGGCTGCTGTGCATGGACCGGGGCTCGGCGCTGCTCATCGGCGTCGGCGGGTCCGGGAAGCAATCGTTAACGCGACTCGCCGCGTACATCGCCGGCGCGTTCCCGTTCCAGATCCAGATCACCAAGACGTACAACCAGGCGAACCTGTTCGAGGACCTGAAGGGGCTGTACAAGATCGCCGGCGTGAAAGGCCAGAAGGTGGCGTTCATCTTCACAGACGCGGAGGTGAAGGAGGAGGCGTTTTTGGAGTACCTCAACCAGCTGCTCATGACGGGCGAAGTCGCCGGGCTGTTTCCCAAGGACGAGCAGGACGCGCTGGTGAACGATTGCCGCCCCGCGTTCAAGAAACACGCCCCCCCAGGGTCGGTGGACTCGTACGATAATCTTTGGAGCTTCTTCCTGTCGCGCGTCCGGGATAACCTGCACCTGTGCCTGTGCTTCTCGCCCGTCGGCGACAAGTTTTCTCGCCGCGCGCGCGACTTCCCCGGGCTCATCAACGGGTGCACCATCGACTGGTTCCTCCCGTGGCCGCAGGAGGCGCTCATCGCGGTCTCCACCAAGTTCATCGGGGACTTCCAGATGGCGTGCGACGACGACGTCAAGGGCAAGCTCCAGCTGCACATGGGCGGCGTGCACGTCGCCGTCACCAAGGCGTGCCGCGAGTACTTCGACAAGTTCCGGCGAAATGTGTACGTCACGCCCAAGAGTTACCTGTCGTTCATCGCCGGGTACAAGGATCTGTACGCCCGCAAGCTCTCCGACGTCAAGGTGCTGGCGGACAAGATCAACTCCGGCCTGAGCAAGCTCTTCGACGCGAAGCAGGACGTGAAGACCATGCAGGTGGACCTGACGGCAAAGAACGCCGAGCTGGCGGAGGCGCAGAAGGTGTCCGCCGAGTTACTGAAGGAGATCTCCGCCAGCACCGCCGTCGCCGAGAAGGAGAAGAACAAGGTGAACGTCATCGTCGAAGCCGTGACGGCGAAAGCGGACGCGATCGCGATCCAGAAGGCGGAGGCGGAGGCTGACCTCGCCAAGGCACAGCCCGCGCTCGATGCGGCGCTGGCGGCGCTGGACTCCATCAAGCCCAAGGACATCCAGAACCTGAAGGCGATGAAGAACCCGCCCGACCTCGTGAAGCGCGTGTTTGACTGCGTGCTCATCCTGCGGCAGTTCCCGATGGAGAAGGTGACGTGGCAGGAGTTCAAGGGCTTCATGTGCTTCAACTCCACCGCCAACTACCCCACGTCCGTGAAGATGATGTCCGACACGCAGTTCCTCGCCAAGCTGATGCAGTTCCCCAAGGAGCGCATCAACGACGAGACGTGCGAGCTGCTGCAGCCCTACTTCTCCGTGCCGGACTTCAACCCGGAGGACGCCTCCAAGGCGTCCAACGCCGCCGTGGGCTTGTGCAACTGGGCGCAGGCGATGGTGACGTACCACGAGGTGGCGAAGGTGGTGGACCCCAAGATCATGATGCTCCGCGCCGCCGAGGCGGAGCTCGCGGCGGCGAACAAGGAAAAGCAGGCGGCCGAGGACGCGCTCGCGGTGGTGCAGGAGAAGCTGGACGCCATGCAGGCCAAGTTCGACGCGGCGATGGCGGAGAAGCAGCGACTGGAGGACGACGCGGCGGCGACGCAGCGCAAGATGGACAGCGCCACCGCGTTGATCAGCGCGCTCGCGGGCGAGGAGGTTCGGTGGACGGAGCAGTCCAAGCAGTTCGACCTGCAGATCCAGCGGCTCACCGGCGACTGCGCGATGGCGTCGTCGTTCGTCTCGTACCTCGGGCCGTTCAACAAGGAGTTCCGCGACTTGTTGTGCGCGCGCGACTTTTACGGAGACCTCGCGGCGCGCGGGATCCCCGTGACGCAGAACCTGGACGTCACTCGGTTTTTAGTGGAGGAGTCGGAGATCGGCGAGTGGAACCTGCAGGGTTTGCCGACGGACGAGCTGAGCATCCAGAACGGCATCATGACCACGCGCGCGACGCGGTACCCCGTGCTGGTGGACCCGCAGGGCCAGGGCTCGCAGTGGATCAAGAAGCGCGAGGAGGTGAACGCGATGAAGGTGACGACGCTCAACGACAAGAACTTCCGGAACCACCTGGAGGATTGCATGTCCTTCGGCAAGCCCATGCTCATCGAGAACATCGAGGAGGAGCTGGACCCCTTGCTGGACCCCATCCTGGAGAAGCGTATCGTGCGAAAGGGCAAGTCCGCCATCATTGTGCTGTCAGACGGCAAGGAGGTGGACTTCTCGGACTCGTTCGCGCTGTACTGCACGAGCCGGCTTCCCAACCCGCACTACTCGCCCGAGCTGAGCGCTAAAACGCTGGTCATCGACTTCACCGTGACCATGGTCGGCCTCGAGGACCAGCTGCTCGGGAAGCTCATCCTCAAGGAAAAGTACGAGCTCGAGCAACAACGCCAGGCGCTGGTCGAGGAGGTCACCTCGTACAAGAAGAAGATCAAGCAGCTGGAGGATGACCTGCTGTTCCGCCTCGCCAACTCCACCGGTAATCTTTTGGACGACGTCGAGCTCATCGACGTTCTGAACAACACGAAGCAAACCGCACAGGACGTGAACGAGAAGCTCGCCACCGCGGCGGACACGAACGTCAAGATCACCGAGGCGTGCGAGGAGTACCGACCGGTGGCGCACCGCGCCACGCTGATGTACTTCCTGATTGCCGAGTTCGCGACGTGCGACGTGATGTACCAGACGTCCCTCAGGCAGTTCAACCAGCTGTACGAGCTCGCCATCGACAACGCCGACAAGGCGGCGATGCCGGCGAAACGCATCACGAACATCATCGAGCACATGACCTACTCCATCTACCTGTACATTCAGCGGGGCTTGTTCGAGCGACACAAGCTGACGTTCGCGCTGATGTTGACGAACAAGATCCAGGTCTCCGCTAAGGCGTTGTCCCTAGACCTCGTGAACCTCTTCTTGAAAGGCGGCGGTTCGCTGGACATCAAGTCCGTGAAGAAGAAACCGAAGGACTGGATCCCGGACAGGTGCTGGCTGGACATCGTCGCGCTCTCGCAGCACAGCTCATTCTCGGACATCGTCGAGTCCCTGAATGTCAACGACAAGCTCTGGCGCCAGTGGTACGACAAGGAGGCTCCCGAGCAGGCGCGCGTGCCCGACTTCGAGGACCGCGTCGACGCCTTCGAGCGTATGTGCATCGTCAAGGCGCTCCGCGAGGACCGGACCATGGTCGCCGCGCAGACGTACATCGCCAAGGCGATCGGCGAACGCTTCGTGGAGTCCGTGCCTCTCAACATGGAGACCACTTGGGCGGAGTCCACGCCGTACGTCCCGCTCATCTGCCTTTTGTCGCCGGGCGCGGACCCCACGAAGCTCATCGAGGAGCTCGCCAAGCGTAAGAAGATCGCGACGCTCGGGGTCTCGATGGGCCAGGGCCAGGAGATCATCGCGCGCAAGCTCATGTCCAGCGCGACGCAGAACGGGCAGTGGGTGCTGCTGCAGAACACGCACCTCGGCTTGGCGTACATGGCGGAGATCGAGACGTACTTGCTGAAAGCCGAGAACCTGCACGAGGACTTCCGTCTGTGGATCACCGCCGAGCCGCACCCGCAGTTCCCCATCGGCCTGCTGCAGATGTCCATCAAGATCACCAACGAAGCGCCCGTGGGCATGCGCGCGGGGCTGCGCAACTCGTACAACTGGGTGAGCCAGGACATGCTGGACGCGGTGGGCATCTTCGAGTGGCGCCAGCTTTTGTTCGTGATGTGCTACATGCACTCCATCGTGCAGGAGCGGCGCAAGTTCGGGCCCATCGGCTGGAACGTCCCGTACGAGTTCAACCAATCGGACCTGAGCGCGTGCGTGCAGTTCCTGCAGAACCACCTGACGGAGATGGACGCTAAGAAGCTCGCGTCGCCCACCTGGCCCACCGTGACGTACATGGTGAGCAGCATCCAGTACGGCGGGCGAATCACCGACGGCTTCGACGAGTTGCTGATGGACACGTACGCGAGCAAGTACTTCAACCAGGGCGCGCTGGAGAGGGACAAGACGCTGTTCCCCGGGTACGACGTCCCGGACTGCAAGACCGTCGAGGACTTCCGCGCGGCGATCGATCGTTTGCCGAGCCAGGACTCGCCCGAGATTTTCGGGCTGCACAGCAACGCGGACCTGACCTTCCGCACGCTGCAGGTGAAGAGCCTGGTGGAGACGGTGGTGAGCACCATGCCCAAGTCCGGCGGCGGGGGCGACGGGTTGTCCCCCGCGGAGATCGTGGACAAGATCGCCGAGGACCTGCTGAGCAAGGTCCCGGAGACGTTCGAGCCGGAGCCCACCAAGGACAAGCTGCGGAAGCTGCCCGGCGGGCCGACGCAGCCTCTCACCGTGCACTTGCGGCAGGAGATCGACCGCCTGAACATCATCCTGGACCTTACGCGCTCCACTTTGAAAAACCTGCGGCTGGCGGTGGCTGGCACGGTGGCGCTGAGCGGCGACCTGGTGGACGCGCTGGACGCGCTGTTCGACGCGAACGTTCCGCCGAAGTGGCTCAAGAAGTCCTGGGAGAGCAGCACGATCGGCTCGTGGTTCCAGGGGCTGCTGCAGCGGTACGACCAGCTGGACAAGTGGCTGCACCGCGGCCGCCCGAAGGCGTACTGGATGACGGGCTTCTTCAACCCGCAGGGGTTTCTCACCGCGATGAAACAGGAGGTGAACCGGAAGCACGCCGCGGACAAGTGGGCGCTGGACGACGTGGTGATGACGAGCGAGGTGACGCACCCGCCGAAGACGTTCGAGGCGCTCAAGGATGAGCCGAGCGAGGGCGTGTACATCTACGGTCTGTTCCTGGAGGGGTGCGGCTGGGACGGCAAGGCGAACAAGATGGTGGACAGCGAGCCGAAGAAGCTGTACGCCGCTCTGCCCGTGCTGTACGTGACCGGTAAGCAGGCGAAGGACAACGTGACTAAGAACACGTACGAGGCGCCGACGTACCGGGTCAAAAAACGCACCGGGCTCAACTTCATCAGCACGTTCCCGCTGCGCACGGAGGACCCGCCGAGCAAGTGGATCACGCGAGGCGTCGCGTTGCTGTGCTCGGTGGATTGACGCGAAGACACCGACGCGTTCGAATCGACGATTCGATTCGGGAAACGTTTTTCGTCGCGCGATTCGCGCGAGCGAACGGAGAAGAGAGAGAGAGAGAAAAACGTCGCGAAGTCGCGGTTTCCGAACGCGAGATGAGATTTCCGAACGCGAGCGAACGCGACGTGCGACGCGCCGTAACCGCGTTTCTTCCGGGAGACAACGCCGGTGGCGGCCGCGCTTTGTGCATAAGGGAAAATGACCTTTAACTCGCGCGCGCGACTCTTCGTCGCGAAAATCCTGTCGCGAAAATCCCACGTATCAGGGGTCGATGTATGGTATGGAGTCGATGACTCAAGAGTGTGGGTTTAAAATATTTTTCACTAAAATCCTGGGTCCGATCCGATCAAAGGTTCGACCGCCGTCGCGTCCGCGCCGGCATTCCCACCCGCGTCTCCCCGCCCTCCGCGATGTCCGACTTTGAGGAGCGCACCGCCCAGCAGGCGGCCGCGCGCATCGTGCGCGGCCTGGCCTACACCACCTCCAAGTTCACCAGGATCAAGGACTGGCGTCTCGCCGTGTTCTTCTACTTTTGCCAGCTCGCCGTGCTCGTCGGCATTGTCGCCTCTTTGATCCTCGGCAAGACGTTCCTCGCGTTGGAGGTGCCCATCGGCGTTATCAGCTCGTACGCCTCCACCCCCCCCCGCGTACGCCACACACCAGGCGGCGACGTCGGCCGGGACCATCACCGCGCCCTGCGGCAACCTGGTACGTCCCCCGCGGGGGAACGGAACGCGCGATTCCACCCGATCCCACGATCCCACGATCCCACGTGTCACCGAAACGCGTCGAAGTCAACAACCACCGAAAACGCCCGTCGATTCGCGTCTCCGCTCGGGGATGCTCGGCCGATGAAAAAAACCACACGGGAAAAGGAGAACGGCGCGCGCGAACTGACGCGATCCCTCCCTCTTCGACCGACCCCGACCGCGATCCAGGACGATTATGCGTTCGTGTACGACTCGGAGTTCGTGTACGACACCCCCCTCTGCTCCTACCTCACCGCGGACGAGCTGGTGGTGAAGTCCACCACGGGCGACTTGTTCGTGACCACGCACATCGACCACAAGAAGATTTACCGTGAGCCCCAGGATTCCGAGGATTTGTGCCCGGAATCCCCGAACAACACCCCCGGCGTCTATAAGTCGGCCGGCGCCGCCGGAGGCTTCACGTACGCGAACGGTATTTGTACGTACCAGACAAACACGAACCTGTTTCCCGTGGGCGTGGAGGAGATCAGATTGAACATCCTGCACGGGTACTCGACGCTCTCCGGCAATTACGACGCCTCCACCAACCCCAAGACGTACATCCGCCGCAAGGGCGACGACGCCAACTACAAGACGATCGAGGGCGAGGATATCAAGCTGACCGTGGCTGAGCTCATGGAGATCGCGGGCGTCGACCTCGACGAGACCTTCGACAACCAGCCCAACGGCGTCGTGCCCGCGACTGGCCTGCAGGCTAACGGAGGCACGAGCACCGGGGTGTACCCTCGCCCGCGTCTCACCGGCGTGCGCGTGGCGTTGGCGATCAACTACTACAACTACAACCTCGACGACTTGGAAGGCTCCGAGCTCGGCACGTCCGACATCTACGCCGTCGTGGAGGTGGAGTCGCAGCTCGCGTGGACCTCGCGCGGGCAGGACGTTCGGTACAGGAGCCTCCCCTCGGACTGGAACTCCCCCGTGAACGCGGACGGCAAACCCAACGGCGCCCTCGAGGACATGTACGTGTACGGCATCAACATCGTCGTCAACGCCAACGGCGTGGTGGCGGCGTTCAACTTCCAGCTCTTCATCACCACCATCGTCTCCGGTTTGGTGTTCCTGGGTGTCGCGAAGAACATCGTGGACTTCGTCGCCATGAACGGCCTCGGCGTCAAGTCCAAGCTCTTCAAGAGCTTCATCCAGGAGGAGGTGAACCTGGAGGAGGAGTGCGCGCGCTTCTCGCTCACCGCGCTCATGGCGTCGGAGTTTTTCAAGAAGAAGGACGCCGACGGCTCCGGCCAGCTCGACCTCACCGAGATTCAGGACATGCTCCGCGAAACCTTCAACGCCAAGGCTGAGGAGGGCGACAAGGAGGAGGGCGTCATGGAGCTCTCCGACACCGAAATCGCCTCGCTCGCGCTCTACATCCTGCGCACCTGCGACGAGGACCGCGACGAGCTCAGGCTGGAGGGCAAGGAAAAGGGCCTCGAGGACCTCGCGTCCAGTTCCATCTCGCTGCGCGAGTTCATCAACATATCGTCCCCCTCAAATGTCACCGTCAAGGCGCTCAAGGAGATCGTCGAGCTCACCAACCTCGACGAGATGGTCGAGGAGGAGGAGGCCAAGACCGGCCAGGCCGGCCTCTCCTCGCGCACCGGCATGCGCATCAAGGAGACGCCCGCGGAGGCCGAGTACCCCGCCGTGCCGGAGGACGAGCGCGTCTGAGAAAAGCGTTCGCTTACATCTCCTTCGAAAGCGCTCGGACCTTTATAAGCTTACGTTGTTATGTTATGCAGACTGTCGCGTGCGTCGAGGAGGCGCCGCCGCCGCGCCGCTCGCCGATTCGGACGTCGCTCTAATCCGGGATGACGAT
>JACLAB010016413.1_pt1 | contig 10282 bp, 8 predicted proteins | sample 8027921 | NCBI WGS metagenome assembly JACLAB01 (sample SAMN15725117, study PRJNA655200) | protist metagenome | isolation source: fluorescence activated cell sorting (FACS) single amplified genomes of... | place: USA: West Boothbay Harbor, Gulf of Maine | collected 2000-07-19
CCACGGCGGCGACGGGTTCAAGACGGACGTCAAGGCCCGGGCGTTGGCGCGTGAGAAGGCGATGGGTAGGTTACATTTCAATTCTCGTACGAGTGATTGGACTGACACGTGTTTTGTTTAACTCTTACAGACTTGGAGAAGATCATGGTGAGCTCGTTGGGCGGTGACCCGCACGGCGCGTTCAACGAGGATGACGTAGACGAGGACCCGGATGATCCCGGCGCCGACTCCGGCGTCATCGACGTTCGGGGCCAGATCCTCGAGCTGGACCTATACGACGCTGACGAAGGCGTTTTCCAAGGGAAGGATGACTTCTTGGGACGGATCTTACTGCCGCTGGAACAGGTGCGTTTCTTTGTATTTACACATGGGCAATTCGTATGACGGCGTGTTTTGTTTACTGTTAACAGGTGGCGACGATCGCGGAGGGTGGTGACCGGCACTCGCTGTGGATGCCGTGGAGGGAGAAAAAGTCGAGGCCGGTCAAGGGCGAGGTTTGCGTTCGGTGTTACTTTCCAGACGCAACTCCTGTCCTTCCAGAAGATGTTCCGGAAGACCTCGCGGATCGACTGGGAACCCAAGAGGAAGCGCGCGAGGAGCTCAAGCTGCAGCGAGTGAAGGAACAGGCGTGGGCGCTGTTCCAGGTGAGTTTATTTTGATTCTCGTATGGGCAATTAGAATGACGTCGTGTTTTGTTCACAGGAGCTGGAAGGGCAGTTACGGATGCAGCTCCTGTGCCAAAAGTGGCCGGCGGAGATTGCGGCGAAATACGCGCGCGCCTACGCCAGGCACGGTGAGTGTTCTTGTTGTATATCCTGTATCTACCCCCCCGCTTGTTTACCTTTACAATTAATTAATTACCAATCGCAGGGCACGAGCATCGGCTGATACCGCCGCCGCCCGACGGATGCACGGTCCCGGCGTCGTTCCAGCACATGTTCGAGACCGCGGAGAAGGCGGCGAGGGCGTACAATCCACCCGCGCGGCCCGAGTTCCCCATGGCCACCGAAGGAGATGCCGGAAAAAGAGACGAAGAAGGTACTACCTTCGAAGGTACTTCGGAAGAGAATACCTCGAAGATACCTCCGATCGACCCGGAGGAACGCGCGCGCGTCTACCCGCCCGTGCCCACGTACTCAGCCGCCACGAAGGAGGTGGAGCAGCGCGACTACGAGCGCATGCTGCAGGATTTCCCCGAACTCGCAGACGCAGAGGCGGTGGCTCGTGTGCGGGGCGGGCTGGAGAAGGAGCGCCTCAGGGGCGTCGCTCGCCGCGGCTGGGCGGTCGCCAGGAAGGTGATGGAGTCCAAGAAACGCGAGCTCCAGCGCAAGGATGCGATCGCGGATAACCTACTCGGGATGGTCCAGATGGCGCGGGAGAACGAGGCGATGCAGGCGGAGATCAATCGGGTCAAAGCGCAGATGGCGGTGTTTGACACTTTAAGAAACAAGGAGTCGTTCGAAGGTACAGACCGATTGACCAAGTCTCAGGTGGCTCCTTATAAAGGTCAAGGGTACGAGCGCCGGGCGGCGCTCGCGACGGCGCGAACGGAGGATGCAAAAACGGCCGAGGCGGAGCGGTTACGACAGACGCAAAGGCGACGAACACGTGAAACCGAACGGGAAAAACGAAGAGCGCCTTGGTCCTCCGCGGTGGACACCGGACCCGCGGCGTACTACATGAGCACCGGCGAATCCTTTACCGCTCGACCAGGGTTACCACCGCCGTCCAGTGTCGGACAACGCGTCGGACAACAGCGGACGACGGACCCGAGTCTACCGGCCCATACGCGATCGCTGGCGGACAAACTCGCCGGGTCAGCGTGGGCGGGATTTTACGGAGCCCGCGAACGATCGATGAACGACGCGGTACTCGGTTCGATTCCCGCGCGGGGCGTCGGCGCATCCGCGGCGCGGCACAAGAAAGACGCGGCGAAGACTGCGACGATGAACGACGGGAGGGGCAATCACGGGCTGCACGGTCCACCGCCGCCGCGCAGACCCGCGAACGCGCTGGCGACGGCTATGTTCAGACGAACGGATGAAGTTGAAGTCCCGGCTGACGACGACGATGACGTTCCGGCTGATCACGCGTTCGGACACCGTGGACGACGGGACAGTGACGGGTCGTCGCGGGCGCCGACGTGGGAACGCGAGAGCGGGTCAGGCGGGTCCGACCGGGAAGAGCCGCCGGCGTTACCGGCCGACCGTGAAGCCGCCGTCGCCAAGTTGCTCGGTGAAGTCGGGCTGCATCGGCGGATGAATCAAACTTCGGAACCCAGCCTCTCCAAGTTTGGCCCGCGGCATCCGTCCAATCGCCAGGGCGACGGTTCATCTTCGCGCGTCGTCGTTCGCCGCGAGCCCCTCGTCCCGGTGCTCGACCTCAACGCGGTGGGGGGCGGCGTGGGTGGCGACGAGAACGCGCGAGATCCGTCTAGAAGTTTCCCCGGAAGGAATCCGCCCGAAGGTACTACGTCAGGGGTGACGGAAAAGCGGAGAGACCTCGCGACGAAGATCCGCGTCGTCGACGGCGATGACGACGACGACGACGACTCCGACGGGGACGGGCCGGTACCCAGGCTCGATCTGCGCGGGGTGATGAACGCGGGTGGACACGGAGACGCTGGACGAGTGGAGGAGCCGAGCTCGGGCGGGTGGAACATGGATTCGAATCCGAGTCTGAGGTCATCGAATAAGGGCCCGAGCCGGCTTCAGCGGACCACGACGGTGCGCGCGAGGATCGCCGCGGACTGGGACCTGGATAGTAACTAGTGCGCACTCTCCGCGCGTGTCATCGATCGACGCGGTCTTAACGTCAACGACAAACTAAGTTAGTGGGTCTACGAAGGTACCCTTAAGGCTCCGGTCTCCGTTGTGGAGATTAAAAAATGAAAATAAATAAACACCCTCACGCTTTTTTGCGCTTCAGCTCGGCTTTCGCCTCGGGTATGCGTTCCAGCGTTAGCAGCGACAAAAGGGTGTTCCACACGAGTCCACACGCGGACGTGAACGCTATGTGGTACGATGCCGGCACCAACGCGAACATCACGCCCTGCGCGGGAAGCCAAAACGCCCAATTCTGCGCCAATAACTTCAATTTATATTTCTTCTTCATCTCGGCCAACGACTCCGCCGGCGTGCGGCCGCGGACGAAACCGGTCCACCCGAAGAAGAACGGGTAGTACCCGATACACACCATGAACATCTGGTTCGCCAGTAACGGCCCTAAGACGTCTTTGCGCATGAACCGCGCGTTGATTCCCACCTGTCGAGGGAACACTGTGCGTAGGTACCTGAACCAATGAATCTGAAAGTATCCGGTGTAGATGCCGCCGAACGATGCGAACGCGGCGAGCCTGCGCCAGTCCATTTTGAACTCTGGTTTCTCTCCCGTGCGCGGGTTCGGGGCCACCGCGTTGTGCTGGATGCGCTGCGCCATCGTGTCGCCGAAGGCGACGATCGCGACGGTCGTGCCCACCTTCGTGACGGTCGGGTAGGACTCGTTCAGGGAGTTGTACTTTGACAACGCGCCGCGGATTGGGTTCTTGGGCGACGACGACTGCCCCGCGTTCTCCGATGCGGACGAGAAGCGTCGTTGGGACGTGAACCGTCGATGCGCGTGGCGCATCCACGGGGGAAGGCCGCCGCCTCCCCCGCGCAACCCCAGCGCGAACGGAAGGCGCCCCGCCATGGTGCGATGACGAATGAGCACCACGCCTTATCGTTTCCCGCGGAAAATAGACTGATGGACAAACGAAGGGTCGCGCGGACGGGGCGCGAGCGGAGAGCCGCGAACCGGGCGAGGGGTTACGCGGACTGGCTCCACTTCATCGCGCGAGGGGGGTCGGCGATGACCCCGGGGAAGCGGCGGCGGCCGAACCCGGGTGCCGAGGGTGCCGACACAGCTGTGCGGAGCGAGGATGTCGATGTCGAGGACGTCGCACGCGTAACAACCGCCCAACATCCTCCCGAGCTCCCGCATCAGGTCCTCCACGACATCTTCCGCGCCGTCCTCCGCGCGGACGACGGCGGGATACCCGCGATACTCGCCGCGGGAGCCGTGTGCCGCGGATGGCGCGCCGCCGCGCACGACCCGGCGCTCTGGTCACACGCCGCGCGAACCAGATTCGGGCTTCACGACTTCCCGGTCGACTCCCCGGGTAACCGCGACGCGGTGCGCCGAATGGTCGGCGCGCGGGACTTCGCGTTCAACTACGCGCGCGCACGGTGGTGGCGCGCGGTCAACGGCGTGGAGTCCTACCGCGTCACGCTGCATCCTCCGCGGTCCAGCGCTGAGATCCGCGAGGCGATGGGCGTCGATGGCCAGGTGAGCGGCGTTTTTGGTTCTCTAACTGTTTGCCCATACTGAATCTATTTTTTTAAGTTCACCAAACTAGACGACGGGCTTCCCACGCCACTGACGTACTACGGCGAAGTCTCCGACGACTACGGGTACGTGGACGGCAGCGACAGCGAGCGCGAGTACGACGAAATAGATCCGCGTGGGAATCGATCGCACGACCAAAGAGAGGACGCCGGCGGCGATAGCGACGACGACTATGTCTCAGTGATGCCGAGAATTGAGGACGCGTCTGAGCGCTACTTCGAAAGGACAGATGCCGAGGATTGGGGGTATGAACACTTCGACTTGTGTAAGGTCGCGGGACGAGGCCGCGGCGGCGTGTGGCGGTGCGAGATCGACGCGGGCGAACCCGGCGCCGTGCGCGTCACGGACCACGCTTTGATATTGAAACTGCCGGCGAATTTCAGCGCCAGACGCCTTAACAACTACGACGTGTATCGGGGAGGGACGAACGCACACGGCGCCGACGACGGCAGTTTATACATTCGCGTCTCAATCGAGGCGAGGCGGGTCGGGGAGGACCCGAGTGATGGCTATCGGCACACGCTGTGTCACGCGTGGCTGCAGCCGGAAGCCGGGGACTTGTACGGCGGTTCTGAAAACGGCGGGGACTTATACGGCGGTTCGTTGGTGATTGACGGGTTCACTCATCTGTTGCACAGGGCATCGCCCGGGCGGTGCTTCGAGGCGTTCGGGATCCCGAGACTTCCGAACGCCAATGATGCGTTCAGGGGTTGGCTGACCGGGCCGAAGGTGCCCGGCACCGCCTCGATGTTCATCGACGAACAGTTTGCGCTATTTCACTCCGATAACCGGAATAAGAGCACACACGCGCGGCATAAGTACAGGTCACGGAGGGGGTTTCGGGCGGAGAACAACGGCGCGCACTCGCCCGGCGCGCACTTCGGCGTCAACTTCGGCAGGCTCGGCTGTCCGTATCAGCTCATAGGCAGGCCACGCTCGACGCACGGAACAGGCGGGCTGCTCCAGTCATCACTGGCCGGTGGTAGCGCCGCGAACGTCGCTCAGGTCGCTAACCCTCGAAGGCTGACGCCCGACGTACTCAAAGACGTGGCGGATGGATTCACCGCGTCGATGCACTTCACGCACTCGCACGAGATCGCGCAAGGACCGAACCCGGCGTCGATGACGGACTCGCCGGCGATCGTCATGCCGCGGTTGCCGCAACCTCGGCACCTGGAACAGCCCGATGTTTTGGTCTTCAAAGTAACCGGCGGCGCCGCCGCCGCCGCGATGAGCGTCCTGGAGCGCGTTCACGAGGATGACATCTTACCAAAGCCCGGGAGCGGCGACGGTGCCGTGCGATGCCATCTCGTGTTCACGCACAGGACGGGGCGCGCGTTCGTGTCTTCGTCAGTTCTATCGGCTGCGAGCTACGAGCGCCGTAAATATCCTCCAGGAAATTCAGGAAATTCAGGAAATTCATCGCAGGGCGGCTACCCTCCGCACGGAAGCAGGGCGGGTCACTACGGCATAACCTTCGCGCCGACGGGCGTGTCGCACTTGACGAAGCACTTCACGTACCAGGTTCTGCCGCGTCGGTCGCACACGTGGGGCAACGGTGGGTTCGGTGACTACGATCCTGGCGATACCGTCGCCAGGCCGATAAGAGTGCGACTGTTCGACTGCGCCGTGTCGGTGGGGCATTCGGTGTTGATCACGGTTCCTGCGAGGGCGCTGGTGGACGCGCACGAGGCGGCGGAGCGGAGCGTGCGGCACGAGCTGGAGGAGTTTTTGTTATCGGACGAGGGTAAGATGCTGGTGCGGGAGAGGTTGCCGATATAACTCTTAGTTTCACTGAATGAAGTGGATAACTCTTAGCGTAAAATAACATGAATGTCTTTCATTGTAGGTTGACGCGAGCAGGTTGCACGATGCAAACCGTGGCTTCATTATCGTCGAGGGCGTCGCTCGTCCCTCGACGGATCACCCACCGCGTCGCGGCGAAGAACCGTTCGTTTTCCACTCGCGTCGTCGCCGCCGCGGCATCTGGCCCTGGCCCGATGAAGGTCACGTGGACCGGGGGTTCCGTCGAGGTGTCGGGCTCCGGCGCGACGCTGGGCTCCGGCGCCGACGCCGACGCGGTCGTGGACCTCCCGGGCGTCGGCGCCGCGCATCTCAAGCTCGAGGTCAAGCAGGGCCGCGTGTTCGTCACCGCGCTCAATGGTGGCGGTACGGTGACGCTCGGGGACAGCCCACTCTTCCCCGGGGTGGCGTACGCGGTCAAGGAGGGCGCGAGATTGGGCCTCGGGGATGAAGGGAGCGAGGTGAGCGTGGAGCAGGTGGACGGCGGAGCAGGGACCGCGGGGGTGGACATGATGTCGAAGATGATGCAGATGCAGTTCGAGGCGACGCTCAAACCCGAGGTTAAGAAGGCGCTCGAGTGGAAACGGAAAGAGTGAGGCAAGACGCATCTCCGAGGTGACGCATCGCATCGATGGATTAATAAACTTTGGATTAATAATAAACGCTACTAGGATCGCGCGAGGTGGAGCTTGGCGCTCGCCTGCATCTTCGCCACCGCCGACCGCTCCTCCTCCGACATCTCCGCGATCGACGGCTCCGTCCCTTTCAACAACAAATCACGCGCCGATGCCTGCATCTGCATCACCGCCGCCTTCTCGCTCTCCGACAGATCCGACACGTACGAAGTATCCAAGTCTCGAAGCTCCATCCCCGCTCCGTCCCCGTTCTCGTCCACGACGTCCATGTGGCTCCGGCCGGTATCCCCGCCAGTATCCGAGGGTAACGACCCAGTCAGCGACAACGTCAGCGCATCCGCCGCACGCGCCAGCGTGTCGTCCGCGGAGAGGTTAGAATCCGACCCCCCCGTGTTATTATTCACGCCTCGCACGGCGTTCCCAACGGACCGCTGCAGCGCCTCCACGCTCTTCCCGCTGCCCGTCAACAACGCCTTCTGCAACACGCGCTCGGCGTCCAAGTCGTCCACGTCGTCGCCGTCTCCGCCGTTATCCTCGTCGTTATACACGTTCACCTCCTCCATCTCCTTAGCCGCCAACGCCAACTTCAATTTTTCTCCTCGTTCGCGCTCCATTCGAGCTCGGACCATGTGCCCGCGAGCGTTCGCCTGGATCTTAGCCGCCGCCAAGTGCTCCTCCTCGAGCCGCAAAGCCTCACTGCGCGGGCTCGGGGCGACGGACCTTAACCCTAAACCCGGCGCGGGCGTCGTCTGATTACTGGTAGCCGCGCCGGTACCAGTACCGTATTTACCGTTTGGCTGATCGTCCGGGAACGAGTCGTCGGGCGAATCGTATCCGTCGTGTCCTCCGTGTCGGTCGCACGCATCCTCCACGTCGGATAGCGTCGGGAGCTTCATCTGCCTCACCTCCGAATCATCCCCCGGGCTCGAGCGTCGTCCATGGCCTGGGGTCCATTCAACGTTGTTCCGATGCCCCCCCTCGGATGGGGACGTGAAACCTCGGCGCGCCATCCCCCCGTCTGACGGGGTCAGACCCGGGGTGCTATCCGCGCTCCTGTCCACACCCCCGAACGCCGCGGGAGACGTGACGTGCAAGCCGCGCGGGCGCCCGATGTACCGAGCCGCGGCGGACGGCGCCGGGGATGGGAAATCGCCCGGTGAATCCACGTCGTTTGGATCGAGTAACGGGTCGTTGGCAGATGGCGTTCCAACCCCGGTTCCTTGATGCCTATTTGCGCCTACGAACCTCCCTCCGACCCGTGCGCCGATCGTCGGCGTCGCCTCCGGGTTGCCGTCGATGCCGTTGATGTCGTCGTCGGAACCGACGGAGGACGGCGGGCGGATGGGAGCCGGGCGTCTGTTCGACAACGGCGGCTTGGGCTTGGCGCCTCTTTGATGATTATTAGCGGGACTCCTGTTGTTCGGCGGTGGCGGTTTCAGGAGGCCGAGGCCTCGCGTGGCGGATCCCTTGGCGGTGCCGAACCCTGCGGCGCGCGGAGGGGACACGCGTGGCATCGCGTTACCACTGCCGTCCGGGTTGAACCCGTCGAACGTCTTGCCGGTGGACGCGTTCGTGTTGTAAGATGCCCCGTGTTGACCGAGTGTGAAATCGCGAGTGGACAGCTGTGACGATCCCCCGTTCGATAACATCGCGTCGACGCCCTCGAGCCCTTGCGCGAGTATGGCGGAGGATTCCGGTGTGCACGCGCGGATCCCCGCGTCCACCGCGATCGCCGCCGCGCGTTTAACCTCGTCGCCGACCCCCAACGTCAGCGGGTGTGCTTCCCGTGGGCGGCTGAGCTTTGGACTGAGCACCGAGCCGTCGGGGGCGATATTGCTTCCACCGTTCGATGATGATGGGGCGACGCCGTACCTGCGCTCCATCGCCTCGCGCTGCTTCCGTGCTCTGTTGTCGAGGTACGCGCGCATCTTCTCCGACGCCACCAGTGACTTGGCGCCGTTGATCTTGCCGTGGATCTTCGCCTTCTCCGCATCCGACAGCCCATGCGGCGCGTCTCCGGCGTTGTTGCTGTTGTTACCAGAGGCGTGACTCGGGGGCAGCTTCCCAGCGGACGGAGGGAAGGACGCGCGCTTCTTGCGGCCGGCGGGGTTGACCCCGCCGATCACGAGCGCGGGCTGCGACGCCCCGAGCGCCTTCGCACCGCCGCCCTCATCGCCCATAGGGAACGTTTACGGGTATAAGCTGCCTCCGAGGGTGTTTGCCGGGGCGGATCGATGTTGGATTTCAACTCGAATCGATCCCGGGCCCTTCGTCGGGGCGTTCGTACGGCCCCGCTCGTTCGAAGGCCTTCGGGCGCGGACTCCGACGCGTCTTCGCGCTCGCGTTCGCCTCGTGCGAACGAACGAATCGCGATGCCGCCGCGCGAGACGTAAGTGCGGTGACCGGGCGGGTCCACATCAAGGTTTCCGCCCCAGCCCGAGCAGCTGACCTGGCATTTTGACGACCGACAACTTCGCCAAAAGCGGGTTTGACTTTTACCTTCGACTACTTCGCTCACGCGATACTACTAACCCGCACCGACCTCCGCTAACACCTCCCGCTCCAGCCTCTCAAACTCCGCGAGCTCCGCATCCTCCGTCGAGGAAGTCAGCGTCTCGTGCACAGCTGTGTCGGCACCCTCGGCACCCTTAGCGTCGACCGAGTCCGCCTTCTCCTCGACTGTATCGTCCCGACCCTTCACGATAAACCCCTCCTCCGCAGGCTCCTCCACCTCCTCATCCCCGCTCGACACGCTATGACTACTCCTCCACTCCTCCTCCTCGCGCCGCGCCGCCGACTCCGCCTCTGCACGTTCGGTGAGCACCCGCACGTCACGCGCACGCACGAGGGCATCGTACAAAGCCAAACGATTTTTACGCACAGCTGTGTCGTTTCCCTCTCCCTCGTCCTCGTCGTCGCTGTCGTCGTCGGCGTCGACCTCGTGCCCGGGTGTAACACCAATTGCACCCGCGTCTTCCCCCGGTAACTCGCCCACGACAGCAGTGACCCGGTTTCCATGTTTCGCGACGTACGCTGACCGCTTCTCGGCACGAACGCGTTCGGCGCGTTCGATTTTGACCGCGGCGGCTCGGGCTCGTCGTAAGAGCTCACCGCCGGGGTCGCCCCAGTGCTCGGGTCGGTCGACATCCTTCTCGAACTCCTTCTCGACGTCCTTCTCGTCGCTGTTATGGTCGGGGAAGGCGCCGCGGGAACCCTTGGCGCGCCGTATGACGGTGCCGCCCTGCCACCGCGGCGGCTGCTTATTGCCGTTTTCATCGCCGACGGTGCTCGGTCTCGAGGACCCGGCCTCGGATCGTGGCTTACCTTGCGCCGCCGCCGCTTCCATCGCCGCGGCCCTGGAGGCTTCGCGTCGCGCCGTCGCTTCCTCGCGCCTGATCTGCGCGGGTGCCTTGCGAAGCGCGATGGGTTGGGAGCCCAAAAAGAGCCCCGCGTCGATG
>JACLAB010007423.1_pt1 | contig 10279 bp, 7 predicted proteins | sample 8027921 | NCBI WGS metagenome assembly JACLAB01 (sample SAMN15725117, study PRJNA655200) | protist metagenome | isolation source: fluorescence activated cell sorting (FACS) single amplified genomes of... | place: USA: West Boothbay Harbor, Gulf of Maine | collected 2000-07-19
CGTTATGAACACGAAAGCGCGCCGAGACTTTCGGAAAGTGCACATACACCAGTGCTCTCGTCGTCACTCAAACTCGCCAAAAGTTGCGTTTCAGGCACAAACATCGATCGTGCGCGCGCGTGCAGCAAACAAAAATAAGTTGACTATCCAACGCGCCACCGCTCGCGAACCGAATCGTTCGCACGGCGACGCCGCGTCGAGTAATGCGCGCGAATGGCGTCGGTTGCGCCATCTCGTTAAGGCCGGTGATGGCGCATCGTATATTATTTCATAATATTCCATCAAATTTTGTCAACGCGATTTTTAATCAAGGTGAAAAAAAATAAAAAATGCGGATTTTTGTCCACGAAAATCGGTTTTCTCCTTGATAGTGGCTATCAATATGATATCAATATGATAGTGGCTATCTGGTTGTAGGTCAGTCGAGTTCCAACATCTGATTTATGGTTTCTTTTCTTTTCCACGAAAGCGTTGGAAATCTAGCTTTGGAAATCTAGCACGAAATGGCATGAAACGCATGGCTGAAACGCTTGGCAAGGCACGTGGTGAGCTATGGTGAAATGAGCGCATTAAAAGCAACAAACTTGGAGCCGAGTAGGCCAACGTCCGGATCAAGTACAACATGCAGTGGAAAAGACTTACGTATCTCATGGAATTTGGCTCCGGGTCGTAAGAAAGACGCAACTAACCCGCTCTCTTGTAAGATACCTCTCATCTTTGCAGGGATACCACCAGCGATGTACACGCCACCAGTTGCTAGACATTTCATACCTAAATTTGCTGCTTCGGCGCCCAAAATATCTAAAAATATGGCGACCGCTTGTTCACAAAAAGCACATTTCCCAGAGACTGCTTCGGCACTTATCTGTGCTGGTGTTCGATCTGGAAGTTTTACATTGAACTTGTGCTGAAGAAACTTATATATTCGAACGATACCGGGTCCAGAGCATACTTGTTCGACTTCGCATTCCTTAAACTCTTCCTCAACCCATAGGCATAGTTCGTGCTGAATCTGACCCCGCGCTGCGAAGTCTGCATGTGAACCCTCGGTGGCATGAACGATGTATCGACTTGTACTAACATCCCATATGAGTAATGCCTCACCAAGTCCGGTTCCTGGTCCCAAGACTGCAATAGGCCCCGATGCGTCTTTTTGCGGCGAGTGAAGGGTTAGAATATCATCTGTTGCTAGTTCAAATATCCCGTACCCGACTGCTTCAAAATCATTTATAACGCAAACCATGGGGATGTGGTAGAGTGATTCCATTTTATCCCCATCTACTATCCAGCCCAAGTTGGTCAGGTTTGACCTATTACTTTTCACGACCCCTGCGACTGCCAAGCATGCAGAATCAAATTGCCTCAACTCTGAGTCCACCATGAACTGCTCATAACAGAGTTCGAATGTACGATAGTCTTCAGTTTTGTAGCTGCGAGTAAATATGAGTTTATCATCGCCTGCAACGTCACGATTCCAAATTGTGAAACGTGCGTTTGTACCACCGATGTCAGCGGCAAGGATGGTACTCATCTTCGGTTGCGCTTGAACCTGTGGAATACCTATTGAAGCTCTGCTACGTCGAAATGCTCGTTTCGATCGGTTGGAAATCAAGTTCTTCTGAGTAAGGCTATCAATGTGAGAACTGCGAGGATACATGTCCACGCGCTACGATTTTTTGGTCGGGCGAGGGGTAATGCTAGGTCACACGATATCTTTCTTTGTACGTACGTGTACCGCCCGAAGCCGCGTTTTATTTTAGTTGTTGTCCCATCCTTTCGAGGCGTATACACATTTCGAGGCGTATACACATATACAGTGCACAGCGTGCATATTGTGCACATTTTTGACAGTAGTTGTTATTTTTCTCTTTCGAAAAAAAACATGAAACAGACGTTGTGAGCTAAATATGTGCCTCTTCTTAAATCCACCCCCTTAGACCACTCGGGCATCCTGGCTAAATAAACACACAGCGTACTATATACGTGCCAGGAATGGGGTTCGAACCCATGCGCACATTGTGCAGTGGGTAGTTTGCCGTTCGTGCATCGTACGAACACCGGACATTTGATTTATATTTCAGGTTTCATTGAAGAGACTGTCTGGCGGCGTTCACTTAGAGCCAAGCTTGGCGCATGAGAAGCAGAGGCGCTCCACAACTCAAGAACTTACAAGTCAATACCCATGAAACGCGCGAACCGTTTCGAGCAGCATTTGAAAAGGTTAGAATTGTTGGAGAAGAGCGGTTTGTATAGCACTGGAGCACTGAAAGCAATTTTCCTAAAGCTTTCTGGGTATGAGCTTAAATTGAGCAGCAAAGGAAGTGGCGCTGGAATAATTTTGGCGTACGCGGCATTTGCCCAAAATTTAGAATTATTGCACTATAAGCGAAAGCAAAGAGAGGGGAAGGTTGAATCGAGCTCAATTAAGTTCAACCCTTTTACCGGCTTGATTTTCAGTATATATAAGCGCGGGCTCGCAAGGTTTCATGATGACCTGGAGCTCTGGATGTCGTTTCTATGCTACTCTACGAGAAAGGGGGCGCACAAGCTTGTTTCGCGCGCTCTAGTTCAGGCATTGCGGTTCAATCCAGGCTCTGGTGGCCTGTGGGCGTTCGCCGCGTCGTGGGAGTTCCATGCACAGGTGAATCCTTCCGGGGCCAGAACTCTTCTTCACCGCGGCCTAAGAGCATGCTCAGGTATTCAAGCACTTTGGCGCGAGTACTTTGAGCTCGAACTTAAGTATACGGAAAGGATTCGGAATCGGCAAAGTATATTAAACACTCGACACGAGAATGAAACAGTTCACACAGAGAGTTCAAAATCAGAAGCAACAGCTCAGTCTAGGCTTGGTATGTCTTCTTTGAGTGCCAGCGATGGCTCTATCGCAGCTGGTGTCTACATAGCCGCAAAGAAACAAAACGTAGGTTCTCTCACCTTCCTACTTTATTTTCTTATCAGGGTATCGAAAATCAAGTGGGCCGGTCAGTTGCAGAAACTAATATATGACGACATGATGAAAACTTACCCAACAAGTGCCCGTGAAATTGATCTGATACTGGCCATGGGTAATTCCGAGCAGAAAGGTCAACTTATGAATATTTTATCGAAACATACTTTGGCGCAAGGGCCGCTATGGAAATATTCCATTCAAAATCTTACATGTATCACACCTGATTCGCTATGTGGAAACTGTTTTTCCAGTTTACAAGAGTTGGATGTGCTAAATATGTTTGTCGCACGCTCAGCGTCAAATAGAACGGCAAATATAATCGGTTCATACAACAATTACGAACAGTATTTGCTCTGTACTGAACGTTTCAAGTATATGAGACTAGATAATTGCAAAAATGCACAAGTTGTGGAACGCGCACCAAGCAATATATTTCAGGGTTTCTATGACGGTTTCGTGAAAATTGAAAGTGCTTGGCTTCAGTGTAAGCTCAGATTCGATGCAAGGCTCATATTTTAAGTATCATAGAAGCACTAAATAGTCTTATCGGGAAGGTGCCATCAAATACTCACTGCACTGCCATAGTCGTTTTAATTATAACAAGTCTAGTTCACCCTGTTGAATGAAAAATTGTCAACACGTGAAGACCGCATAGGACCTATAGAGGGATTCTAGGCTTACCTTCAACAAGTCAAGTTTACCTTGTAAAATCTCAAGACTTTGGTGGATTATTTCCTCCGGAGGCAAAGAGCCTGTTCCTTCAATCAAAAAATTGAACTTGTCTGCTCTTGGTCTGACGTGAACTAGGTCTGGCTTTCCTAGTTCCTCTGCCTAATGTTTCCATAGGTGAGATCATCGGAACAAATTGTGCAATTGTAGATTGACTCACCTTACGAACTGCCTCGCCATCATAAGTATAGATCGAACTGTGTTCGACATGGACTCTGCCCGATTCTTTGTCATAACGAAACAATCTACTCGGACAACTGTTCACGAAGTCAACTTTCTCTGATTCTGCAGAGGAGTTAGAAAAATGAAGGTAAATGTGAGTATAACCTACCACTTAGTGTGCTGAATATTCCTTCATCGATTTGAATCGTTGGTTCATATCTGAACACTGCAGTCGCTACAGGAGACCATTTTGCATGGTCTTTACCAAGTCCTTTGCGGGCTACACATCTTACCTGTATTTCTTGGTTTTTTCTAAGTTTGACTATCAGAATACCGGCTTTCGTTGACTTGAACTTTTCCGTGGAGCTACTATACTGTACTGGTGAGATCCGTTTATCTTGGCAGACAAGATCGTCACTTGTAACATCAAGAGTTTGATCTTTTTGTGCTCTGACATGAAGGTCAAAATGCACGTCCGTCTTACTATCTTCTTCTTCCGAAAATTCATATGGAAAGTTAAACTCTTTTGCTAGGCCACTTAGAAGTGGTACCAAGCCAAGGCGATGACTCACAAATTCATCACATAGAACCGAAGAGTTTTCCAAAACTTCGACGAGGTCGATAGCCAAGGTCGGGACCTCGGCGATGCAGATGCGACGAAGTGCGTTCGAAACACTGCAGTCAACCCCTTCTATGGAAAACTTTATTTGAGTAGAATCTAACTCCTGCACGTTAATGCTAGGCATTGTTCACGTGGTATTTAGGCGGTGCGGGGTGACGCGGACGGCTCTCGCGACTTCTGTAAATTGCCGTGGAAAAATCAGTGTCAGAATCGTCTGTCTGTCTACTCTACAGATGTAGAGCAGATGTTGGAATAATAATAATCATTTTCACTCTCTTTTTTTATTTCGACGTTTCTCCTTGGTAATATGACGCATTTATCTCACCCATGTCGTATTCAAATAGATACAAGTTCCAATCCGTAAATTCGAATAGATTTAATTCGCATTTTCGTAACAGCGGCCCATGTGATAAAATACGTTCGTGTCTTCAGGAGCGCGTAGATTGCACCAGCCTGCGGCACGAGAGCGAACGACACCGCAGCAACGAAAGTCGCGCACTATTTGAGCAGAATCAGGATGAGTCTGCGAAGTGCATCCAGTACAAATTCTACTGCAGGCGTATCTTACAATTGTGGGGGTAAGTCAGCCTGGCTTTGGTTCAGTTCGTTCTAACTGCTACAACACTACCATAGACTGCGGATCTGAGGTCAACCTACGTCCAGGTGATGTAGTTATATGCCGCGAGTGTGGATATAGAATTTTGTATAAAAAACGTACCAAGCAAGGTAAGTCGCTCAGTTTATAGCTAGAATTTTAGGCGTTGACTGATGTTCTACTACACCTAAGTTGTGCAGTTCGAGGCGAGGTGAAGTCGGGTTTACCTTGCATCCGATAGGTCGATATGGAATGTCGCATCAAAGTCACGGTCGATGTTTGGTCAGTAGATGGTTTGAAGTTCTTTGAAATTTGCCAATATTAGTACAGCTCTAGCCTCTAGCCTATCCTTCAAGCGAGTCACCTGTATCCTTCCATCTATTGGTGCAGGACGTGCACTGAAAAAACAGCGACATCCCCTCGCTTGTTGTAAGAGAAAAGAATACCGCTTCTCCGTTTCCGCACCTGCTACATCGAACGTTCTTTGAACGAGGAAGAGTTGGATCGGACGTAACATCCGTTAATATGGCTGTCGTCTCCACCGCACTGTGGGAGATGTGATGGCGGTAAACGCAGCTTAAATCGGCATCCACTGTATAGTCGCAATTTCTGCAAATATAGACCAATTTATTGCGCGCGCGATCCTCTTTTGGATAGAGCAAATCGTTGCTATTCGGACAGAAGCGAAGGCGCACGGGACCTTCGCCATTTGCCATGTTACTGGGTCGAAACAGAGTTAAAATCAAACCGTGGTACGGAAGCGCGCTAATGATCCACTCACCTTCTACAACCCACTGTTGCGTTCAGCAGCCGCGTATCCGTCAAGTGCGAGCGAAGAGTCTGTGGAAGTTCAAAATATGACCCTTAGAGAACGCCCGAATCCAAGAGCCCACCCCCGGTTCCGACTGAAAGCCTACGAATGTACGAGAGAAAGAAAAGTTTCAGATTTTCACAATTGAATTTCTCATCCGCAATACATCAATAATATGTTTTAAAATAGGATAAAAGCTTTGCTTTTGTACATGCCCTGGGTTTAAAGAACCTAATCAGCAATATGTATGCAGAAAATAAACCCTAAAGCTCACGTGATAATTGCGAATAATATTTAACTGCATAGCATTGGGCTGTTTATGGTAATGCGATTAAACACGGGCTTAAGATCTAGTATCCCAGATCCGTCGAACAAGAGTTGGAATGTTGGGAACAATAATCACAATACTTTGGCGGTTGTAAGTCTGATTACTTCTCGGATATTTACTGCTGGGATAAGCGTGAAATCTAGGATCTTTTCAGGCGTCGCCAGCCTGATCGAGTAAGTGATCCAGCGCAGCCCAGTTGCACACACACGCACGACACTACACCTGTGTGACGGCTAAACACGCAATCCTCGAAATATGTCGTCTATTGCATCTCAAAATATTCATCTCAATCAACGGTAAGAATTGCCTTCGCAACGCGAGGAATTAGCCAGAAATAGCAAAATATCGCACGCGTGTATCGCATGCCGCTTATCCCATTCGTACCGAGCGGATCGTGTGTACGCTGCGAACTTGGGGTCAAAACCGCGCACGTAATGAAAAATGCTTCAAATATCGGTGCGAGTGTCGAGCTCCATTCCCGATCCGCATCAGCTTTATTCAATCCTTTTGCTGACAACGTTATCTTCCCACGCGAAAACAGGTTGAGTTCTCGCCAGCACAATAACAGTTTGACGCGCGCTCGAACCACTTCGCGAGCGTCTAAATGCCAAGTTATCAAAGCTTCTGGTGCCCCTCTTACGGACCGCAAATTGCGAGTTGCCGTAATCGGCGGTGGTCCGGCAGGGGCCTGTGCTGCTGAAACACTCGCCAAGGGAGGGTGTGAAACGTATCTTATCGAACGCAAAATGGACAACTGCAAACCGTGTGGTGGAGCTATCCCGCTTTGTATGGTCGGCGAGTTTGACTTGCCCGAAGAAATTATCGATCGTAAGGTCACGAAGATGAAAATGATCTCTCCGTCGAACCGGGCCGTCGACGTTGGACAAACGCTCAACGACAAGGAATACATCGGCATGTGTCGACGTGAAGTCATGGATGACTTTTTGAGAAAGCGCGCTAACAGCTTAGGTGCCAACTTGATCAATGGTTTATTTATGAAGATCGAAGATCCTGGTCAAGGTAATGGGCCGATTACTGTCCAATACAACGACTATGAGGAGGAAAGCAAAACTGGTGTTCCGAAAACTCTCGAAGTTGACGTCGTCATTGGAGCTGATGGGGCGAACTCGCGTGTCGCGAAGTGTATTGACGCTGGCGAATACGACTATGCCATCGCCTTTCAAGAAAGAATTAAAATTCCGGACGAAAAGATGGAGTACTACAAGGACCTTGCTGAAATGTATGTTGGCGATGACGTCTCTCCAGATTTTTATGGCTGGGTTTTCCCCAAGTATGACCATGTTGCAGTGGGCACAGGAACTGTGGTGAACAAAACAGCCATCAAACAGTACCAAACTGCTATGCGCAACAGAGCGGAGGAGAAGTGCGCAGGTGGGAAAATCATCCGTGTCGAAGCGCACCCTATCCCTGAGCACCCGCGACCGAACCGCGTTCAGGGCCGAGTTGCCCTTGTTGGCGACGCCGCTGGCTACGTGACCAAGTGCAGTGGCGAGGGCATCTACTTCGCCGCTAAGTCCGGGCGAATGGCTGCAGAAGCTGTCGTTGAGCAATCTATGAACGGCACCAGAGAAATCAGCGAGTCGGATCTTCGAGTCTACTTGGATAAATGGGACCGTAAATACTGGGCAACATACAAGGTGCTTGATATTTTACAAAAAGTCTTCTACCGGTCGAACCCGGCGCGTGAGGCATTTGTCGAAATGTGCGCTGATGAGTACGTGCAAAAGATGACATTCGACTCTTACCTTTATAAAACAGTCGTACCAGGGAACCCTGTTGACGACGTTAAGCTTCTTGCAAACACTGTTGCGTCTCTCATGCGTTCCAACGCTCTTCGAATCGCGTCGAAAAGCGGTATTGCTGCTTAATCACTTAGACCTGCCGTTTTATTACACAACTATCTCAACTTTTCGTCATTCAGTACTTCAAAACAGAACGTCTTGTCATCCATCTCGTAAGTATTTCTAGCGTAACTCACTACTCTAGATGTTCCATCCAGGCCCTCTGCGATTCCAACCTATGCCTTTTATCCATTTTTTCCGCACTAAGAAGACTGTCTGCTTCAGTCTCCTTCATTGGACAAAAAGAATAACAATACCCAAACTGGATACTGAAGACTATTGGAAGAAAAGGTGACACTATACTGTCAATAATTGGTTTAATTGGTAATAATGGAGTAAGAATTTTGATCGCCTCGCTATTCATCCTGCCAAGCCCCTGTATGGCTGCAGTGCGAAATAAGCGCTGTGCATAGTATTCTTTTAATATGATATCAATGGAGGAGTCAGGTTTGATATGCTCTAACCTAGCTGATAGTATATAAGCATCTTCAAAGGCCAAGCCTGTTCCTTGGCCTATGTTTGGCATAGTGGCATGGCAGGAATCGCCAAGAAGTGCAACTCTTCCCTTTGACCAGCTTTGTGAAATACAAGGTGGACGATCCCATAGATCCCTTTGTTTGATATCGATTTCGGATGTAATTGAAATCAGATTTTTTACTTCCGGTGACCAGTCAGAGAACTTGTTCAGCAAGAACTCAACTGGAGGGGCACTGCTTAAAGTGTTGGGGGAAGATTTGACAAACGCATACCACTGCAACCGCCCATGCCGATCTGGACAGGTAACAAAATAGTTATCGGGACCTATGAATGCACAGTATCCTATGTCAAAATAATCTTCACTTTTATAAAGTGGCAAGCCACTGAATAGTTTATAACCGGAATAAGAAGCCGTACTTTCTGAGCCACGAACTCCAACCGGTTCATCAAACATTTGAGCTCTCACAGAACTCCAAATCCCATCTGCTCCAATCAGTAAATCTGCATCTAAGACAGAACCGTCTTCAAGCATCACGTTAACGCGACCGGAATCCTTATTTTCTTCAAATTTTTTGACTAAAGCACCCATCTCAATATTCACCCGCCCGTATGTTGTAACAGAACTCAGCAAGGCTATCTCATCAAGGAGGCATCTCTGAAGATCGGAGCGATCGATGCATACAGCGAAAGGTAACTCACGCTTCTTTGGTATCTCCGTAATCGCATCAAATTCAAACATCCACTCTGATGTCAGACCATCTTTTATACCACTTTTTGTCCCCCAGAACGGACGACTGTTATCTTGCACGCGCCGGTACAACTGTTCACTTGTGGCCTTCAGTACACTCATGCCGTTGCTTGCTAGCTGTATAGGACCACCAAGTGATCGATAATTTTTCGTCTGCTCGAGTACAGTGACGTCGATTCCTTTTTTTGCCAAACAAATTGACAAAAACAAACCGCCAAGACCACCGCCAGCTATCAAGACTTGTAGTTTATGATTCCTCGTTTCGTTATCAAACTCAGCGTCGAGAGTCGCCGCAACGGCGTCTTGCACCCTTCGTTTTGAACGTACACGCAAACTATGGTCAAGATTTGCCCTGGCTCGCCCAGCTCGCGTATTGTGCTTGCATTTTAAAGACAAAGAGATCGAGCTCGAAAGAGCCATGACCAAACCCGTTTGTCAGTTATGTCTTATTGTATCCCAGTAATTGAAAATCGAGATTAAGGCACTTCCCCCGGGTGTTGAAGCTTCTTTGTGTTGGCTCTGATGCCTACAGTTATACGGATGAACGAAATGAACGAAAGAGTTTTAAGGGACAACGAGTGGGGAGAAATCTGAACACTTATAAGCTTTTAATTTTTCTAACACCGCTTTGGCTAGTTGGATTACATCGCGTTAGGCGCGATCATATATCGCCATCAACATTCATTCTACCGTTGACTCTGTTTGAAATTCGCTTTCATTACTGGCGAGGGTATTCAACTTCTGCTCGAGTCGTTGGAGCTCACGAAGATGTGTTTTCAGTGTAGTAAACAGTGGCCCCACGGTATCATCAATCCACTTGGGCTAGAGAGTAGAGGTAACTAATGTACTCAATATCCATAGTTTGACTCACCTGTCTCGAATTTTCTAGCGCCGCACTTGGAAACAGCTGAGTGATTGATTTGAGTTTTGAGCTAACTTCCTCACTGAACGTAAAAAGTAGTTCTCGGTCGTTGTTTGACGAGAGTATTAAACTA
>JACLAB010006391.1_pt1 | contig 10275 bp, 21 predicted proteins | sample 8027921 | NCBI WGS metagenome assembly JACLAB01 (sample SAMN15725117, study PRJNA655200) | protist metagenome | isolation source: fluorescence activated cell sorting (FACS) single amplified genomes of... | place: USA: West Boothbay Harbor, Gulf of Maine | collected 2000-07-19
TTTATGCAAAGATTGAAGAAGTGTTAGAGCGTATTTCTATTGGGCTGAATGATGAAACCAAAGTTATATGTACCGGTCACTCACTTGGTGCAGCAGTAGCTACTATCTGTGCTTCACGTATTGACGCACATGAACTTTATACTTTTGGATCACCTCGTGTCGGTAATAGATCTTTTATTAAAGAGATGAAAGTAGATAATATCAAGCACTATAGATTCGTAAATAATAATGATATTGTCACAAAAGTTCCGTTTGCTATAATGGGTTATAAACATGGTGGAGAACTTCAGTATATTAATCACTACGGTAACATCAGAAAAATGACTCCTTGGCAACGAACAAAAGATCAATGGAGAGGCAGACTTGCCGCTTGGAAAAAACGTCAACCTTTTGATGGTGTAATGGATCATAATATTGGCGATTATCACGAAAAAATAAAAAATGTCAGTCTACAGAGCGAGATCTAACTGTCCAATATGTAATAATGCAGAAGAAGTATGGTTTTCTGCAGGAAAAATAGAACCACTTGATATAGTTGAGTGCCCAAAATGTACTCATCTCTTTGAGCCTGCTGATTTTATTAGTACGTTTTTAGAGATGAGTACAAACTCAACAATATCTTCTTCACATCAATCTCACAATATATCTTCACTTTAGTCTTGCTTAATACTATTTTTTTCCGTATATTTATTTATATTTTTAAAAAGGAGAATAAATATGGCACGAGGCAAAAGATCAAAAAGTAGCGGGTATATGTCAAAGGGTGAGCGTCCTAACGTAAGCAAATCTATTCGTAAAGCACTACGTTTAGAGTATCTTCAAACAGAAGCTAGACTAATTAATCAGCAAGCTGCTTGGCGTGCTGGTAAAGTTGTAATGCTTACAATCCCAAATCCAGATAAAAAGAATACAAAAGAACGTACAATACGTGTACCTGCAACAACTCGTTGGGGTTACCCGCGTTCTACTGCGGTAAAAATGCGTTAATGACTACTAACTTACAAAAAGTAACACCTAAAGGTGATCTTTCTTGGTATATTAAATGGGCTGCTAGTGCTTTTATACTAGCAGCTGTAATGTGCCGAAGTGTGGAAGAAGTACCTAAAGTTTATGACGTGGTTCTTTCTTTTGTAGGAACTATGGGATGGGCTTGGGTAGGTTTTCTTTGGCACGACAGAGCACTACTATCTTTAAATGTTGTACTTGCTTTTATTTTAGGTACAAGTATGTTACGTTATTTTGTAGGAGGTTAATTTGCCAGAAGGTCCAGAATGCACTCGTACAGCCCGTCAAGTTAATCGGGCTGTGCGTAATAAACAACTTGTTAATTTAAACTTTATCTCAGGTAGGTATGTTAAAAATTTGCCTACAGGATTTGCTGATTTTTATATAGCACTTGAGGAACAACGACTTCCTGTAAGGGGTGTATTTAATAAAGGTAAGTTTATCTGGTGGGAGTTTGGAGATCTACTACCAATTTGTTATATGTATACCACACTTGGTATGAGTGGCAACTTTAAACTTCAGCCTTCAAAACATACAAGAATTGCTTTTTATTTTGATGATGACTCAGCTGTTTATTACAATGATATGCGTAATTTTGGTACTGTTAAGTTTGTATTTAGTGCTGAAGATCATTCTAAAAAGTTGGCTTCTATTGGTCCTGATATGCTTAATAATCCTTGTACTTTAGAAGAGTTTATTAATTTAGCTCGTAAAAAACCAAAGTGGACAGCAGTAAAGTGGTTAATGGATCAAAGTCAGATCTCTGGCGTTGGTAATATTTATAAATCAGAATCTCTATTTTTAGCAGGATTAGCTCCTCATCGATTAATGGAGTCTTTTACTGATGAAGAACTTCAAAAACTTTACTTAGCTGTGTGCCAGATTTTAACTGCTTCCTACGAAACTGGAGGAGCAACTATCCGCAACTATTCAGATCTTTACAATAATCATGGTCAGTACACTCGTTTTGCTTCTTCACCAAATGAAATAGTTGATGCTAGAGGAGGTCACGTAATGGTATATAATCAAACTGTAGATATCTATGGTAATCCTGTTCAACGAATAAAACTCAATGATGGACGAACAACATTTTGGTCACCTAAGGTGCAACACTAATGACTGTAAAGCCCCCTTTTGCTTTGCAACTATATAAAGATGAAGGTTTAATCTCTTGGCTAAATTATTATGCAACTGAAAAAAATGATTTTAAAGGAGACTGCGAGTCTCAGTCTTTAATGTTGTGTTGGTATCTTTTACCTCTTGATTTAAAGTGTTTCGCTGCTCAAATATCATCTGTTCACACTGTAGTTTATTTACCTTCTTCATACTACATTGATATTAATATTGGTTTCGTTTTTAGTAAAGATTTTAGTAAAATGATAAAACTTTCAACATTTAGTAAAAAATCTTTCCACAGACTCTGGGGAAAGAATGGGTTAATTAATTTAAATGACCCTTTTAATTATATAGCAGTTGTACCTGTCAAATTTTAATGGAGATGTAAATGCCGTGGAAAAACTATGATCCTTTAATTCAAATGCCGCATTGGTATAGTAGTTTACCTACTGAAGGTGTATTAATTCCTACTACAGATGATATTGCTTATACTATGAATAGGGATTTTAGGTGGGCATATAATAAATTAACTATTACTCAAATGCAGAATATACCTTGTGGACCTGTCGGGACACTTCCTACAGAGTACCCTGTCTGTGTAAAACCTATTATGAATTTGATGGGTGGGTCGATTCAGTCCGAAGTTTGTCATAACGAAGAAGAGTATAGTAAGATTACTAATCCTGGTTGTTTTTGGTCACGTTATGCTATGGGGGAGCACTATTCTATTGATTTTTTATTAGATCAAGGACATAATGCAAGACAATTTGTTTTTAGAGGAGAAAAACTTCAGCATGGAGCTTTTGATTACTGGGAGTATATCGGTGAATTAAAAGATATTGATGACCTTGGAGCAAAAACTATACTTCACCGTTTTGTAGACCAAAACTTTTTTGGGTACTCAGGTGTTGTCAATATTGAAATAATAGGCAATCAAATTATAGAAGTACAGCTTCGAATGGGAGACATTGACAGGTTCGGGGATACACAGATATTAAAAGGTGTCTATGATTTATACAACGAAAATGACGTTAGCTATATTTATAAAGATAGTTGGGGATATACAGGAAGTTTTTATTTAGCAGCCCTATTCGCTCAGCATAAAGATAACTTCACATTAAATTTTGACGCACTTGATTATATTATTGGCGACTATATTACTTATTATCAAATTGATGACCCCAGCCTTTGGCATACTAATCCCTCTCATGGGAAGAGGGTTGCATTATTTTGTGGAGATGATTGGGATAGTGTAGCGTGGGCAAGAAACATTGCGGCAGCTATGTTTAAACCAGATATTGACGGAAGATACTTATCTCCACTAAAAGACTACCAAGAGTTAAGTCTTTAGTTGCATATTAGCCTTATTTTTGCTATATTATTAAAAATAAGGAGAAAATATGAAGAGACATAGACCATCTAAGATTACAATGCAAGAAGATCATGACCGCTGGTTAATGAAACGCGGAGTTCATCCTACTCAACTTGCTAAGAAATTAAAAGTTTCTCCAAACTTTCCAGATTATGCTTGTGAACGCGTAGCCCCAACTTCTGATAGAGTTGGTAATGGCTTTGTTGCGTCTAAGAAAAGATACTCTGGTTCTGGGGTTCATATTGGTCAAGCATATAATAAAGGTAACTTAGTGGTTTTATCACAAAAAGAAGCATCAGATTCAGCAACAGGGAAGCGTAGAACATGAGTCATTTTTTTGAAACAAGAACTGAAGTAACAAAATATGCTAATGAGTTTATTAGACGTGTTGAAAAACATTGTCAGGAAGAAATATATGTAAATTTTGAACTTGCATCTATTAAACTTGATTGGGATAAGAAACGTCGCTCTTCTCGTGGAGGAATGTATGCTGATGGCCCAGGAATAAACATTGCTATGTGGCACTTATATAACCCAATTAATGAATTGCATAGAGTATACGAATACTCGTCTTTTGATGCAGATCCTGAGATTGGAGGTTTTTACACCCGTAATAAATGGCATAGACTTGAGATGGTAATTGTTCATGAGATAGCACATGCACTTCAGTACTACTCATATAAACTTAATAACTTTAGGTGTAAGCCTCATGGTCCAACATGGAAGAATTTTTATCGTCGTCTTCGCAATATATTTTTAAATCCTTATCTCGAACCACAACACGATGCGCAAGTTGAATATCAAGATATGATTGATGAAGTTGTAGGTATCAAATCTGATCCTCTGTCAAGACGTGCAGCAAGTAGATAAGTTTTTTGTTTGCAGAATAATTAAAAAACAGATAATATATACAATGATTCATGCTTTTATGTTAGTAGTTCTTTTAGGCGATGCTCCTTTAAATATAGGAGCACCAATGTATTTTAGATCTATTAATGATTGTAATTATTATGCTTCAAGAGTAGTAAAAAAATATGGCAATTATCGGTATGAAGATTATCTACCAAAAGAGCATAGATCAACAGCATATTGTAAACCTGTTTATATAAGCGAAGACACGGAGACACTATACTAATGGCAAATTATGTATTAAGAAAAGGTAAGTTCAGTTATGAAATTGCAAAATTTGAAGAATCAAGCTATCCAGCTGATGTATATCGCATCTCTGATCGAAAATGCTATTGTCCTTCTCGTTATAACACTTGCAAGCATTTAAAGATTTTTAAATCTTGGGAATCTGACAACTATTCGATTGGTTCAGTATATAATGATCAAGCAAAAAAAGTAGGAGAACTATTCTAATGGACGTGGTAATATTATCTGGTGGGTTTGATCCTGTACATGATGGACATATTCGTATGTTTAAAGATGCAGCATTAAAGTATGATAAGGTTCTTGTAGGGCTTAATTCTGACGACTGGTTAACTCGAAAAAAAGGTGCAGCATTTATGCCCTATGACGTGAGAAAGAGCATTTTAGAGTCAATTAAGCATATTGATTATGTGTATTCTTTTGATGATTCTGATGATACAGCTATTGACTTGATAAATGAGATGAATACTTGCTGGGCAGATGTAGCGTCTACAATTACGTTTGGCAACGGCGGTGATAGAAAAGACGGTAACTATCCAGAGCTAGACTTTTGTAGCGATATGGGTATCATGATAGATGATACAATTGGAGGACCTAATAAACTCAACTCATCTTCAGACTTTTTAGCTAACTGGAGATACAAACCTACTAAACGTGATTGGGGGTTATATGAGGTCTTATCTGATTATAAAACAGCAAAAGTAAAAGAACTTATTGTAAACCCTCAGTCTCAACTTTCTTGGCAATCACATTTAGAACGAAGTGAACTATGGTTTGTCAGAGAAGGAAAAGGTCTTGTTTACTATTCTACTGATTTTCAAGGCAAACAAGTCGAGAAAAAGACTTTATCTAAAAACGATTATTTTACAATACCAAAAGGAAGGTGGCATCAGTTAGTAAATGAAACTAAAGAACTTTTATCGATTATTGAAATTCAGTATGGTACTAGCTGTGTTGAGTCCGATATCTTACGCGGAAGCAGACCCATCACAGATTAAATGTGCGGCTGATAATATTTATTGGGAGGCACGTAATCAACCTGTAAAAGGGATGATTGCGGTTGCCTGGGTTGTCCGTAATCGTGTATTTGATAAGCGTTTTCCAAACACTTACTGTGATGTAATATATGAAGGACCGCAGAGAGCCTCTTGGAAAGACCCTGATCTAATGTACCCAATACGTCATCGTTGCCAGTTCTCTTGGTTTTGTGACGGAAAAGATGACGAGATACCTACAGGCGATAAATTTATTTATGAAGTAGCACATGCTGTTGCTTTTAAGGTTTATTACGGAATGCTTTCAGATTTTAGTCAAAATGCTACGCACTATCATGCTGATTATGTTCGTCCATCTTGGGCTGATACAAAAACATTAGTTACTGTCATCGGTAATCATTTATTTTATATATGGAATTAATATTATGATAAAATTGTCGATCTATACAACACTCAAAGCAGGAGTTCTTGATCCTCAAGCTAAAGCTATTAATAATACTCTTAACTCTATGGGGTTCAGAGAAGTTTCTCATATGCAAATGGGAAAAACTTTTATCCTAGACATGGACACAGATGATGAAAGTAAAGCAATTCGCTTAGGTCATAAGATGTGTCAGTCTTTACTTACAAATACTATAATGGAAGATTATACTGTTACTATTGTAAAATAAAAATTTTCTTGCTTTTAAATATCACTTTTGATATACTCGTATGAATGGAATCCCGTCAGGGAGTAATTTATTCAAGGAGTAACTATGACACAACTAATATCACCTACAAAATTTACAGATACTGTTGGCCTTTTAAGGTCATTTTTTTTGAGCAAAGGATTCAAAGAAGTACATACACAGAATAGACTTTCAATACTTGCCGCATGCGAAGATCCTTTCAATGTAGCAACGTACAACTATGCAAATCAAGTATGGCCACTCCCACAAACAGGTCAAATGTGGTTAGAACATGAACTATTATCAGCCCCTAACGAAGAGGGCTTTTTTTGTGTCTCTACTTCTTATAGGCAAGAACCAAATGCAATACCAGGAAGACACGATATTATATTTCCCATGTTTGAGTTTGAAATGCCAGGAACTATAGATGATCTTAAAGAAATGGAATATGCTCTGTGTGATTATCTAGGCTTTGACGAGCTAACTGAGAAAACTTATAGAGAGTGGCAAACTTATTTTGGTTTAGAAGAGACAGTTGAAATGGAGGCAGAGCACGAAACTTCTATGTTTAAAAAGTGTGGGTCTACTATGATTACAGATTTTCCTGAGATGACCTCTCCATTTTGGAATATGAGTAGAAATGATGACGGAAAAACATCTAAAAAGATTGATGTTATACTAGGAGGTATGGAGACTATCGGTTCAGCAGAGCGTTCATGCGACGTAGAGCAAATGAGAGATACATTCCACACAATTACAGAAGGTGCTTACTCAAAACTACTTTTTGAGCTATTCGGCAAAGATAGAGTTGAAGCAGAGTTAGAAAAGTTCTTAGAGTTTGACTTCTTTCCCCGTGTTGGTGGAGGAATTGGCATGACAAGAATGATAGCTGCGTTAGATACGCTTAATTAATTATATTCTAGAGTGGCGAAAATGGTAAACGCGCACGACTGTTCATTGTGTGATTGATATCAATCTTGTAGGTTCGACTCCTACCTCTAGAGCCAAAAATTTTCTTGCTTTTTTATTAATTTTTTAGTATATTATTAGAGTAGATGCTCTTTCGAGGTCTACTTAAACTTTCTTGCTTATAAAAAAGGAGAATAATGATGACTGGATCATTCGCATACCCTAATAGTGTCTTTTTAGGCTTTGATCATATAGCCGAAGAACTAACTCGCATTCGTGAAAAAGCTAACGATGCATACCCACCCCATAATGTTATTAAAACTGATGAGATGAAGTATACTGTAGAACTTGCAGTTGCTGGCTTTACTCGTGAAGATATTGACATTGAAGTTAAAGATCATGTCTTAACTATCAAAGGTGAACGTGCACAGCGCAGACCACAAGAACACTATATTCATAGAGGTCTGTCTACTCGTAAGTTTACTCGAAGCTTTAGATTAAGTGAATATACAGAAGTCGTTGGAGCTGATCTTCGTGACGGAATTTTAATTATCGATTTAGAGGTTATTATTCCACAGGACGAATTACCCAAGAAAATAACGATCAAAAGGTAAAAGAAGATAGCGTCTCATCGTTAAATTTTAACTTTGGGAGAAACACAATGACAACACTAGTACTTAACTATTCAAGTAGTATTTTAGAATCAGTAGCAAAAATTTTTAAAGAATTTTCTACCTCAATAATCATGGCAAGACAACTGTCTGCCAATCAAGAAGCTGCAAAATGGCTTTCAGACACTGAATACAATGGAGCAGAATATGCTCGTATTCTATTTGAAATGAATACAGCTACTAGAAAGCATTATGGTAGATAATATGTTAAAATTTTTTTACAACTTTTATTCAAATGATACTGCTGTTAATCAAGTATTAAATCGTCAGTCAACCTTATTTGGTATGTCTAACTGGCGAACACTTTAATAAACCTTTGTGCAAAGGGAGCTACGAGAGTAGCTCCTTTCTTGCTTTATGCTTATTTATCTTGTAATATCTTTTTATAACATTAACAAAGGAGAAAATAATGTCTGGCACTTTTCGTTTCAGCTATGATGCTGATTATAATCAAAATAAATCTGTAGTAAAAGAAACACTACCCTCAATAAATTATGATTTTCAAACAGAAGAAGGCTCAGGATTAGATGATGTGCTTGTGGGTGATATTCAGTTTCACTTCAACTCTTTTCTAAGGGGTCTTGGTTATGTTATAGAAGTAGAGGATGACTAATGAGAGACCTACTATTAGAAGCTGTACGTAATCATGCACAGGGTCATGTTGAAAAACATCGTGCTAATATCGAAGTTTATTTAGCACACCCTGTAGGTATTGGAGAACATTCTGATATTATTGAAGCTATTGAAGTAGAACTTGAACAAATGGCTAAATATGAGGATCAACTTGATATTTTAGATACCTATTTTGACGGAGACAAACATTGGAAGTAATAGTTTTAATTGGGGTGTTATTTTTTAACTCTAACTCAGACTTCTTTGAAGCTGAAAAGCAACAGCTTGCTGAAGGGTATGTTTGGAAAAACTTACCAGAGTGTAGAGAAGTAGATACTTCTCTGCCATCTCTTGTTATAGAACCTGGAAACGGTAAATCATTAGTTTGTTACAAGTTATCAAAATGAGGTCAAAAATGAACCCAAACCCACACTATATAAATATGATAATAAATTTTAGTATACTAGGAATGCTTATTTACGTAGCATTACAAGTTTCTTAGTAGGAGATTTAATGAAAAAATTACTACTAGCTTTTTTACTAACTACTTCTTGTTCGTCTGTATATGCAGAGACTGTACAAGACCACTATAAAAGTGTGATAGTCAAGACACCTTATGTTGTTGAGATCTGCTCTGAAGGTAATGGTAAATCAGATATTGAGAATTTACTTGAGGGTGCGATTGTTGGAGGAGCTATAGGGAATAATGTTCCAGGCGAAGACGGTGGAGGAGCCATTGGAGCAATTATCGGAGGCATTCTTAATTCAGAGCGTAATAAAGGCACTCGTTGCCGCACTGAAACTAGATATAATGAAGAATATGAAAATGTATATTCACATTCTACTGTAACTTTTTTACATAACGGTAGACAATATACTTTACGATTTAATAAATAGGAGTGAAGTGTTACGGAAGCACGGCTGGCTCCAACCCAGCAGGATAGGGTTCAATTCCTTACACTCCTGCCAACAGTGGAGAGGTGGCAGAGTGGATTATTGTGCTAGTTTTTACTAGTGTAGGTGAAAACCTACCGGAGGGTTCAAATCCCCCCCTCTCCTCCATTTTTGGATAAAAACATGAAAATAGGTTTTTTTGGTGCAAGTGAGGTTGCTTGGACAGGTTATAAAATAAATGGTGTATCTTCTTGGAACGATATGGTCTGTGAATATTTTAGATCTGAACAAATTAACTATGCAGTTCTTGAAGGTTCTTCAGAACGTGCACTACTAAAACTTAAAAAAGTTAAGCAAAAACTTGATTTAGCGATAATAAGTTTACCTAACAGCTATAAATTTTCTTCCATGGTTAATTGTGATAGAGACTATCCTATTGCTGCTCCAGGTAATGTTTTAGATGTAGCAAAAAAATGGTATAATTATGTCGGCACTAAAAAGAAAAAAGACGGAAGAGACTCTGTAAAAAAACAGTTTGGATCTGAAGATGAATTTTTAACAACTTGGAGCTTGTTTAAAAAACATCTTTGGTCACCTGAGCTACAGATGATTCGTCATGCAGGAGCACTTATTCAAATTAATCAGTTCTTGTCTAATTTTAGTATACCGTGTATTTTTATAATTCGTTCTGAAAGTATACCTGCTTGGGTAAAATTAGATGCAGGATATGTCTCTACTGAACTACCAAAATTGTATTTAAAGTATAGACAAACTAATAATTTACCCAACAACTTAAGTGCCGAGGGACAAAAAATAATTGCAAAATACTTTGTAAAATTAATTGAAAGAGAGAATCTTATATGATAGGGAAAAATATACCT
>JACLAB010005376.1_pt1 | contig 10274 bp, 9 predicted proteins | sample 8027921 | NCBI WGS metagenome assembly JACLAB01 (sample SAMN15725117, study PRJNA655200) | protist metagenome | isolation source: fluorescence activated cell sorting (FACS) single amplified genomes of... | place: USA: West Boothbay Harbor, Gulf of Maine | collected 2000-07-19
GGTTTCTCGAAAACGGGGATTCGTGGAAGTTGGTGGCGGCTTTGACGGCGAAAAACGTGGGTGGGGGTTTGAATTACGTCGCCGTGGCGACGACGCTGGGATTGAGTCCAGACGCGTTCACGGCGGGCGTCGCCGCCGATAACGTCTTCGCGCTGCTCTACTTTCCTCTCGTTTCCTATCTCGCCAAGCGAACCGGCGGAGACGATGTCGCGGATGACGGCGAAGCGATCGAGAAGGAGACGGATGGAAAGGTTTCGTTGGATTGCGGCGACGTCTTGGTCGTCGCGCTCGCTTCGCGCGCGCTCCTCGCCGCCGGCGCGCGCGCGGCGCCGAACGCCATTCTTCCGGCAACGACGGCGCTCACGGTGATTTTCGCGACGATTCTTCCCGAAAGAATAACGTCTCGGCTCTCCGCCGTCGGTGCCGTCGTCGGCGACGCCTTGCTTTACGTCTTTTTCGTCTGCGCCGGAGCGGCGACGGGTTCGTTGAGCGCCATCGCGACGCGCGCCGACGTCTTCTCCTTTCTCTTCATCCTCTACGCCGTGCACGTTTCGGTCGTCCTGTGCGCATCGAAAATCTTTAGTAAATTCTGGACATTCCCCCAGGCTCTTCTCGCCTCCAACGCCAACGTCGGCGGTCCCGCCACGGTGGCCGCTTTAGCCGCCGACGCCGGCTGGCGTTCGCTTCTCGCCCCGTCGGCGCTCGTCGCCGCGCTCGGCAATTCCTTCGCCACCTTTCTCGCCTTGGCGCTCACCCGCGTCTTCCAGTCCTTCTGAGCATTACAAACAGTGCGTTTCGTTAGTCTTTGCTCGATAGGTTCCTTTAGCGCTCTGCATTAATCACGGTTCAACCAACCTCTTCGCGACGTGCCGCGACTAGGAGTGCTCGCGCGTCCGTTCCCAACAAATGTCCATCCATCCATCTCGACACAAACCGACGCGCGGGTTGTTCGCCCACCGCACGCAGTAGCAGCAGACCGGTGAAAACGAACGAACGAACGAACGAACGAACGAACGCGCGCGTCTTCGATCCGTCGTCGTCGTCGTCGCGAGAACGAACCCAATCCAACGAAGGATCGGATTTGAATCATGGATGGAAGTCCGCGAACATCGATGACGCCGCCGCCGCCGTCCCCGTCGTACGCCGACGTCGACGCGGAAACGAAACGACTGCGCGACCACCAACAGACCCGAGAGGAACTCCTGGGCCGCGTGCACGGGCTGAAGAACGAATTAGCCGAGTGGAGGTTTAAAATGGATGGACGCGTCAAGGATTACCGAGGAGAGCTGAGCGCGCTCAAGGAAACGCTCGCTTCAGAGGTCGGGGCGCTGAGGAAAGACCTCGAGGAGACGAGCGCGCGGCTGAAGAAACAGATACTGGTCGGTGATCGCGATGGTGCGTCGTCTTCGCCGGCGAGGTTGGTTCGGTGAAACGATTTCAGTATTTCAAAGCGGGCGAAGATGCGCTCGAGTGTAACAACAACGAGAGAAACAATTAACTGCGGCTGATGATGATGATATTAATAGAAGAAGTTCGACGGCATTTTAGGACGACGACGCCGACGATGCCGATGCCGAGCGTTGCGCTGGATGAAGCTTTGAAGAGGGTTCGTTCGCACGGTGACGTCGTCGGCGCGGGCGTGATGACGCGGTCCGGGGAGTTGCTTTGCCGCGTGGGTGATTTTTCTCGCGAACGCGCTCGGCGGTGCGTTCGATTGGTGTCGGTGGGATCGCACGCGTTAGTGGGAGACGACGACGACGACGACGACGACGATGTGGTTGAAATTTCTAGGGTTCGACGAGGCGATTGCGAGCTCGTCGTGACTCGATCCGCGGATGTGGTCGTCGGCGTCGCGTTGCGCGCGTCCGAGCGATGACACCGAGAAGAACGACTTCACAATCAGACTCGTCCGTCTAAAACACACGCGACGACCGACAGACATGTCCGCTCGAACCGCACCGATCGCAATCTTCACCACGAATAAGTCTCGACAGAGTCGATCTCGCGTCGTCTCGCGCTCGGCGTCGAGCTTCCCGGGACCGACCCCGCACTCGGACGAAGGCGCGGCGCCTGGGCAGAACACGAAATTTGGCGCGTTGACCGAATCCGAGCGCGTGGAGACGCTGGGCAGAGCCGTGCTCGATAGCGGCGCGCTCATCTTTACCAAGTGTCACTCTGGCAAATTTACCTCTGTCAACAACAATTTTCTCCAAGCTTTCGGCCTCGAGTCGAGCGAAGACGTTGTCGGTAAAACTGACGACGAGTTAATCGAGAGCGTTTTGGCGTCGGGCAAGACGTTTCATCACTCTTACCGCGGCGAATCGATCACGGATTTACCGAAAATTTGGAAGAAACACGACGATGAAGTCATGGCTACGGCGCGAACGCATTGGTACAAGGAACGAGCTCTGCTCTCGGGAGGAGAAGATACCAAGTTGCACGAATTCGTCGTGATGAAGTCGCCCTTCGCCGACGGCGTGGTGGGCGTCGCCGTTTGCGACGGCATTTGAGCGTTTCATCCCGCTGCTTTACCGCGAGAGATTTTTAGTTTCTACTCCATCACTGTACTCACAGATTTCAAGTTTTCTTCAATCTAAAGCTGTCTGCTACGGCGCCTACCTATTAAATAATCTTCCGAGTCCGAGGGACTCGGACAAGGAATTCGCGCTCTCCACCACCGCGTTGGCTGATTGCTCGAGAGATTTATTTATCGCCACTTCGGTCGAGTGCACGAACGTCGGTTCGAACTGAGACCTAATGTCTCGAATTCGTTGCAAATCTTCCGCCGTGCCCCCGCAGAGACTGACAACCGTCGGTAAAAGCGATTGTTGCACTTCCCACTCTTCAGCAAAGAGGAATTGCAGACACACCGTCTTGACGTACGCGGCGTCCTCCTTTGATCGAGCCGAAACGGAAGGAATCCCGAGGTCGCCGCTCTTGGATGAAGACGAATTTAACGTTTTTACCGGGCAATCAGTCTCTCGGGCTCGAATGCGATCAATCTCGCGATCCTTGGCGTCGATGATATCTCTCGCTCGTTTTCGCCACACCTCAAATTCCTCTCGCTCGCGCTCGAGCGCCGACTTTGAAGTCTCGACCGTATCCTCCGCCGTCTTGAGCGCCGAAACCGCCGTCTTACACTCTGCTTGTAATCTTCGATTCTCGGCGACGATGAAATCCACCTTGCTCGCTGTGGTTTGAAGCTTGTTGAGATCTTCAGACGTCGCGCTCGTCTTCTTCAACAACTCGCTGATTTCAGCCTGTTTTTCTGCGGCATCGATTCGATCGATGAGCGCGCTGTTTGCCTCCTTCAACGCCTTGGCGTCTTGGATAATCTTTTTAAGCTCATCACGCGCGCGGGCGAGCTCTCCGTTGACGCGTTCGAGCTTTTCCTCCGCATTTGAGGCGCGAATGAGAGCTTCTTCCAAATCGTTGCGCAATCGCGTCTCTCGGAGAGCGCTCGCGCTATCGCGATCTGAAGAGTCGTCTCCGACCTCGAGCTCGAATTGCAACGCCTTGACGGCTGCTTGGCTGTCTGTGAGAGCCATCTCCACGTCGGCGAGCTTGTGACGCGCTTGCTTGAGCTCTTGTTCAAATTTAGCCGCCTTGCGCATTGCCTCCGTTGCGGCGTGACCCTGCGCGGCGTGCATCGCCTCTCTGCGTTTAATTTCACTCAGCTCGTCGTTCGTCTCCTCGAGTTGCCGACGAAGGCTTTTCGCCACGCGTTCGCCCGCCGCCAACGCCTGCTTGTGGAGATTTTCTCCGTCGCGAATGGCTTCGTCCTTTGCCTTTTCGAGCTCGCTCGCTCGCTCCTTTGCCTGGAAGAGTTCGTTGTTCAATCTCGTCAAAGCGTCGCGGAGTTTCTTCTCTTTGACGATTGAATCATCACGCACGCGCTCGAGCGACGCCTTGGACGTGTGTTCTTTTGAATCGACGAGCTTTTTCCAATTCTCCGCGTTCTGTTTCGCTTCGTTCGCCTCGGCGACGGCGGCGGCGAGTTCCTCTTTGATTTCCTCCGTCGCGGCTGCCATTGGCTTGAGTCTCGCAATCTCCGCTTCAAGAGTCGATTTCTCGCGGAGTGCAGCCTCGTGTTGCTCGCTCTCCTTTTTCAACTTTTCGTTCGCAGAGGCGAGCATCGTGTTCAACATGGCGACGTCTCCCTTGGTTTGCGTGGCGGACGCGTCCGTCGATTTGTCTTCATCGTCCATGTTCACCTGCGCAGCGAGCACGCTCACCTTGATATTTGCCGCTTGCAACGCCTCGTTCGCCTCTTCGCACGATGCCTTTACCATCTTGAGCTCGCTCTCGAGTTTCCGCACGCGCGCGTGCTCCTCCTCCGCCGAAGCCTCGGCGTCTTCGGCGCGTTTGGTCAACTCCTTCACCTTGTCAAACGCCTTGGAAACTTTAGAACGAGCGACGAGTTCGCTCTCTCTCGCACCGCGTTCGGCTTCAGCCAGTTTCACCTTTAACGCCTCCATCTCATCCGCGATCCCAGAATCCCCAGCCTGCTTCTCCAACAGCGCTCGCTCCGCCTCTCTCCATCTCGCGCGAGCGTTCAATACCAACATCAAATCCAACGCCGAGCGTTCGCGTTCCGCCTCCAACGCCGCCCGCGACCCATTTTTCCCGAGTCTCGACTCCAATTCGTGCTTCATCACATCTTCGGCGTTCAAAACATCCCTCACGACGCGTCGCATCGTCGAATTTACCCTCAAAATGGAATCCAAGCGCGCTCTGTGTAACTCATCCGTCGTCGTCGTCGTCGTCGAACCGGAACCGCAACCGGAAGTGCTCGTCTCTTCTTCGTCCATCTTTGCTCGCAGTCTCAAAGATTCAATCGCTCGCAACGGAACCTTGACGTACACGGAATCCACCGCCGCATCATCGACGTCATCGACGTCGTCGACGCGCAGTCTCTCGTCAACTCCCAGTCGTTTCAACTCTTCATCCACTCGTTCTTCAACCGCTCTGTGTAACGCGCTCAACGCCGTCGCCGTCCCGGTCCCATCATCCGTTCGATCGTCCACGACGTCTTCATACAAGTCCTCCAACGCGCTCAACGTCGCGTTCGTCGCCGTCGCGTTCGCCGTCGTCGTCGTCGTCGTCGTCGTCGCGCGCATCGAACTGTGACGCGTTTCAGTTGAACTGGACGGTTTCATTCATGGCGATTCATGGCTATTCATGGCGATTCATGTATGCATAGTATTCATTCATGTGTAGTATTCACGCATGCATTCGAACCATCGAAGGAGTGACGATGAACACGACTTGACACTTAAACATCATCTGAGTGTTTGTACATACACGCACACGCATCACGCATCACGTGCTCGACGACACCGCCCGACCCGCGGTTTCGGTCGACCGCGGCGCGTCGCGAGAAGGACGCGCGCGACGCGCGACTGCCGTGGTGACGACCGCCGCGATGTCGACGACGATGTCGACGACGATGTCGACGACGACGCGGTGGACGCGCGGGAGACGGCTCGCGAGACGAGGAGCGGTGACGAGGACGATGATGGGATGGAGAAACAAGATGACATCCTCGTCCTCGGCGTCTCTGAAGACGAAGACTCGAGCGTCGGCGTCGGCATCGGACGAAGAACGGATGGATGATAGCGATGACGTGTACGTGACGCAAGATTTGGCGCAAACGTTGGCGAGAGAGGCGTACGGAATGGTGGAGTCAAACACCGTGGTCGGGGTGTCGAGAGGGGAACACGTGGCGGAGCTCATGCGGCTGATGAGCGACGGGTTGAAGAGCGGAGAGTTGGAAAACGTGCGAGTGGTGGCGTTGGAACCGCTCGCGGCGAAAGAAGCGGCGGTGAATGGGTTGGAGATGCGAATGATTGATGAAGTACCGGCGATCGATGTGACGTTTGTGCAACCGAGCGAGTGCGCGGTGGTGGTCGTGGATGGGAAAAAGTCATTCGCGAGTTTGATGGGTAGAGAGACGACGCCCGTGCAACCGGATTTACAGCGGGCGAAAGCGGCGCTGAAGAAGAGCGCGAAAGTGGTGTTGATGAAAGAACTCTTTGTCGATAAGCTCGGAGGCTCGGTGCCGGTGGTGATTGAGGCTCAGAATTGGGAAGAGTACGCCGAAGAATTGGATGATTTGTTTCTCGGCGATGCCGAGGTGTGGCGACGCGGAGCCACGTTCGACGCCAACCCGCGCGGGGGGAAGAACCCGTACGTGAGCGCGGACGGCGAGCACACCATTGTGGACCTGAGATTCGAAGACCCAATCAATAGCGGGCGTTGGGAATGCGGTTTGATGCTCGACGGTAAGCCGTGCACAGCGTACGAATTACAGCAAGCGCTCGAAGAAGAGGTATCCGGCATACTTGCGCACGGCATTTACATGCAAGGAGACGTCGTCGTGACGATGAACCCAGAAACTATGGAAGCGATCACCATTACGCGCGACTAGGATATATATATTTGCCTACATTTTTTTAATTGCTATTGTGCTATTGGAAGAAAAGTCCACCTGTACATGTAATCAAGACTCGCTCGCTAGCCGATCGTCGGCGTACGTCGCAAACATTTGCGTCTCGACGAAGGATCGCATGAACGACTTGTCCCGCCCTTCGAAACTGGCGAGGAATGATTCCTTGAGAAGAATCGTCACTTTCCCTTCCCCGCCCTCGTTCACGTCGGTGATGGCGTGATAACGAATGTTGGCGACGAGCGAGTGCAAGTACGCACGCCACTCCTCGAGAAACTTGTTCGCCGCCTGTATCGACGATTCGCTCGGATCGAGCACGGGGCGCTTGCTGTGATTGACTGACGCGTGAACAATCGCCTCGTAGTGCGGGACGAGTTTGCGAACGAGCTCTTTGATCTTTGGAAGTCGCAGAGCCTTTCCTTCCCACTGCAGTTTGATGTCATCCTTGTAAACGTTGACTCGGCACAAATGGCTCGTTCGAGCGCGTAAATCGCTCGTCTTGTGTTGCACGCCGCACACGAACGGTACGGGCGCGTCCAAAAAATCCACCATGTGCTGCGGCAAGATTGGCAAGAAGATAGATTGCCATCTGAACGGGCGAAGCAGAGGGATGAGGGCGAGCGAGACGGCGCTCAATTCTCCCAAGTTGTTGCTAAAGACTACCACCTGCTTCTCCAGTAAAACAGCCGTGAGCAGCGAGATGATGTTGTCCAAGCTCAAACTACAGCACAAACTCACGATGGACCATCCCTGGAGATGAAAGGCTTCCTCTTCTGCAGAGACACGCAATGGACACGACGGGTGCGTCGCCGCGGCATTTGGTGACGTCGTCGTTTCCAACGGCGCCGGCCGAGCCAATCGAATCGGCTTGACACCGTCGCTCGGGATAAATTCGCGATCAGTCTCGCCAAGGTCGGGTACCTGACACTCAAGGTACTTGCACAACGTGTTCAACGCCTCGTTGCTCTGCGTCGGCGGCGCTTGCGCGTCCGACGGGCTCGCGTCTGGCATCAAATCCTGCATGTTTTGGTTGATTCTCTCCACTCGCTCCATGCCCAAGATGTGAGACAACACCTCAAAGTGCGTCTGAAACAGCGGTAGCTTGCTCAACATGCAGTAGCACCTCGGCGCAACTTGAATGTATCTATTTTTCAGCGAAACAGGACTCTTGTTATTGGCGAGAGATGACGCTTCGATTTCTGTCGGCGCCGCGCCGTCGGCGCGCGTTCTGAGATGCTGAATCATGGGTGGCGTCTGTTTCAACACCTCTGTGACGTACACGCACACGCCGTACATCGGAGTGTTATCGCTCGTCTGCACTTGAAAAACAAACACGTGATCGTCTCCGTCGGTGAAGGTGGTTCCGTACATCATTTCCTGTAATTTACTCATGCTCGGCGTTCGCTCGAGCAAACGAGGCTCGACGCCGTGCGGGAAACAAAAGGCGGCAACTTCATCAACCGCGAACGCTGGCTCTTCCTCGCTCGCGTTCGGGTACCGAAACAATACCGACGCCTTGTACGTGTTACCCGCGGTACCTCGATAAGCTCTCAGTTTGCGTGGATCCGTGATTGCTACATCCGCCGCCGCTCCGCTCAGTCGCGCTTCTCTCGCCGCCGCGACGGAATCCGCCACGACATTCACCTCAACATCCGGCTCTAATCCGCAAACCAGGAAAGACTCAAATGTACGTAAATCACGCATCGCATCGCGTGCCTCATCTGCGTTTTCGCCGGAGAGATTGAGTCGTGCCGTCGCCGCGTCAAAGTCCACGCTCAACCTTTGGTCTCTCAACCACCTTCGCTTCTCCGCTGTAAACTGTTCTGGGTTAAACCACGACGACGACGACGATGCGCGTTCGTTCTCCGGTGTCGCCTCATCGTCCTCATCGTCCTCATCCTCTAAATCGGAATCAACCCATCGAGATGGCTTCTTCAAACTCTCCTTTGTCGCGCGGACTTCGCTCTCCTCTGGCGCCGTTGTAGGAGTCGTCTGCGTCTGCGTCGTCCCGGTTTCCTCCTCCACCGGCGGCGGTGCGCTCGAGCGCGCCGACGACGAGAGACTTCGCACGAGTCCATCAAACCAAGACGTCCTCGACGACGGGTTATCCGTCGAAGTCGTTCTAAACAGCGAACTCGAAGTCGTCTGTGTACCGCTGGGTGGTTGATGATGATGTTTCGTTGAAGACGCCACTTTGGCTGACGACGAGCGCTGTAACGCGTCAAAATCTTCAGTCGATGTCGCGCGGTGATGATTCACGATGAGTTCGACGTCATCCAAAACTATGCGCGCGCCCGATGGATCTCGCGCATCGGGCGTCGGGTGCGGCATGTTGCGAGGCGAGTCGTACACTGGAGAGTTGAGGAAGCGAGTTTTTTTCAATGTCTTCGTTCGGTTACACGTGTGCATCCTATGCTATGTTTTAACTGCGGTAATAATCAAACTCGCTCGCATTGACGTTTCGCGGGATTTTCATGCCTCGATTCCTCGTCGTCGTCGTCGTCGTCGTCGTCGTCGTCGTCGTCATCATCGATCAATCTTCCCCGTCTGTTCGCGACCTACGCCGCGACGCCCGTGGAACCGAAACCGCCCGCGCCGCGTTCCGTTTCATCGAGGTCTTCGCATTCGACAACCTCCGGCGTCATGATTTGTTCGAGAATCAACTGCGCGACGCGATCGCCCACCTTGACTTCAAAGTCTTCCTTGCCGTGGTTGAAAAGAATCACCCCAACGTTACCGCGGTAGTCGTAGTCGACGACGCCGGCGCCGACGTCGATAAACTTCTTCCACGCCAAGCCAGAACGCGGAGCGACTCGGGCGTAGGTTCCCTTGGGAATGGCGATGGAGAGATCCGTCTTGACGAGTTCCTTACCACCAGCCGGAACGATGTAATCGTACGCGCTGCGTTGCGAACGTAAAATCAAGTCAGTCAGTCAGTCAGTCGGTTATCCAACCAACAATTTCAAAAATTCAAACTCGCGCGTCTGTCGCCAGCCCTCTCGTTCGTTCGTTCGTTCGTTCGTTCGTCGTCGTCGCCCCCGCGCGACCCCACCCCGAAGAATAGTTTCGTCTCCGTCATCTTCGTACCTCGCCAAATCGTAACCCGCCGCGCCGTCGCTCCCTCGAACCGGAAGCGTCGCCGTCTCGCTCAGCTTTTTCACTCGAAGCGTCTCAGTCATCTTCATCTGTTTCCGTCCTCCTCGTCCGTCGTCGTCGTCGTCGCGCTTCGTCGTCGTCGCGTGCGTCGCAATGGTGATCCCTCTGGCGTACTGCCTCCTCGTCGGGTTCTCTGCGTCCGCCGGGTGTGACGTCCTCCAGCGTCCTCTCGTCATCGTCGTCGACGTCGCGCGTCCGAGCGACATCATCGCGCGCGTCGTCGTCGTCGTCGTCGTCGCGACCGCCGCCAATCGCATGTTCTACTCGGTCTTCTGTAGCTACACTACGTGTGTCTATACTATATACTGTATCTCTAAACAAGTATGTTAATTGTATTTGATCCCAACGACGAAAACGACGACGAAAACGCCGACGGAAGCGAAAGCGGCGACAACCGTCGTCTCTCGATCCGTCTATCGACCCGTCTCGTCCGTCTCGTCTCGTCTCGTCGACGGCGCGCGTGTGACACCGATCGACCGTCCGCGCGTCGGCTTCTTTCACCGAATCCGTCCGTCCGTCCGTCTCTCGGTGGACGCTTTTCGCGCGCGCCGCTCTGACGAAATGCGATTGATTGATTGATTGATTTTCACACGTCGCTCGCGGCGCTCTCGCCCTGTGCGTGTCTGCGTGTCCGAGGGCGGTCGCTTTCCGATCTGGAGCGTAAGTAGTG
>JACLAB010014192.1_pt1 | contig 10263 bp, 3 predicted proteins | sample 8027921 | NCBI WGS metagenome assembly JACLAB01 (sample SAMN15725117, study PRJNA655200) | protist metagenome | isolation source: fluorescence activated cell sorting (FACS) single amplified genomes of... | place: USA: West Boothbay Harbor, Gulf of Maine | collected 2000-07-19
GCCGCCATTTTGGCGTACGGGCAGACGGGCACGGGTAAGACCTACACCATGGAGGGCGACCCGCTGGCGCGCCGCCGCGCCGCCGCCGCGGCGGCGCGCGCGGACGGCGACGAAAAGGCGCGGAGATCCGCGCCGCTCGCGCCCGCCGCCGGCGGTCCGTCTTCCAGCGTCGGGCAAGAAGACGCGACGGGTAGCGAGCGCGGGATCATCCCGCGCGCTATCGAGGACATCTTTCAGTACATCGCGGACGACACGTCTCCTAAATCCAAGTACCTGGTGCGCGCGTCGTACGTGCAGATCTACAACGAGGTCATCTCTGATTTGCTCAAGCCCGACCGCGTGAATTTGCAGATTCGCGAGGACAAGAAACGCGGCGTGTACGTCGAGGGTCTGTCCGAGTGGGTAGTAAGGACGCCGGATGAGATTTACGGGTTGATGGAGCGCGGCGCGGCGCAGCGAGCCACCGGGTCGACGCGCATGAACGAACTGAGTTCGCGGTCGCACGCGGTGTTCATCGTGATCGTGGAGAACGCGCGCATGGAGGAGGACGAGAGCGGAAATGGAGGAGCGGAACCGGAACGTGAGACGCGTCAGTCGTTTCGCGTCGGAAAACTGAACCTGGTGGACCTCGCCGGTTCCGAGCGCGTGCGGTTGACGGGCGCGACCGGCGTTCGTTTGGAGGAGTCCAAGAAGATCAACCAGAGCCTCTCCGCGCTCGGGAACGTGATCAAGGCGCTGACGGAGACGAAGGGTACGCGGTCGCACGTGCCGTACCGCGACTCCAAGCTCACGCGCGTGCTCGAAGATTCGCTCGGCGGCAACTGCAAGACGACGATGATGGCGATGATCTCGCCCGCGCTGGAGGCGTTCGCGGAGAGCCTGTCCACGGTGAAGTTCGCGAACCGCGCGAAGCACATCAAGAACACCGCGCGCGTCAACGAGGATTTGGACCAGAAGTCGCTGTTGCGCAAGTACGAGCGCGAGCTCAGGCGGCTGCGCCAGGAGCTCGACGAGCGCACTAAGAACTTGGTGGACAAGCGCGCGTTGTTACAGCTGGACGAGCAGAGACGCAAGGCGGAGGCGGATAAGATGCGCGCCATCACCGAGCTCGAGCGCCGGTCGCGCGATTTCCTCAAGGAGAAGAAAGAAAAGACCGAGCTCGAGGAGCGGATCAACGCCATGCAGTCTCAGATGCTGGGTAACGGCGTCCTCTTCGCGGAGGGCGCCGGCGCCGCGACGGACAACAAAACGCGCGTCAACCAGCGAGCCTACGACTTGAAGCTCAAAAAAGAGCACGAAAAAATCCGCGACGAGTACGAGTCCAAGATAAGAGAGCTCGAGGCTGACCGCCAGGAAGCCGAGGAAGGCCGCGCGCAGGTGGGGCGGTACAAAGCCGTGCTTCTGAAACAGCGAGACATCATGATCGCGTTGACGGCCAGACTGAACGAGCGAGACGAGACCATCATCCGCATGCAGGAGGAACTCAAAGCGTACGACGGCGAATACCGCCGCGTGGAAGACGCGCTGGACGCCAAAACCGCGGAGCTCATCGCGCTGCGGCGCGCCGCCATGCGACACAGCGCGGAGAGTCCCGGCGCGCGCGACGACGAGCTCGTCGCCGCGCTGGGCGGCTGGGCGGGCGAGAAGGAGAACGCGAAAACGAACGGAAGACTTACTTTCGACGGAAGGAGCGACGAGACGAAGACGCCGGTGTATCGGCCCGAACGCCGCTTCGGCGCGACGGAGGTTCGCGACGACGACGACGGCGGCGCTCTCGCGTCGGAGCTCGAGTCGGCGCGCGGCGAGCTCCGCGCGAAGTCCGCCGAGCTCGAGCGTCTGCGCGCGGAGATCTCCGTGGCTTCCGCGCAGAGCCGCGCGGCGCGGGGCGCGTCGCCGCCGGCGTCGCCGGCGCGGGCGTCCCTGGACGAAGCCTCCGTCGCGGCGTCCGCCGAGAAGGTTGCCGCGCAGTATCGCGAGTTCCGGCGCGAGATGGCGACGAGGCTGGAGGAGAAGAACGGACGCGTGCACTTCCTGGAGGATGAGAACGCGCGTTTACGACGCGCGCTGGAGAAGGACGGCGGGCAGATCGCGAACGGGCACGGCGACGGCGACGGAAACGGCGCCGCGTCGTTCGAGTCGCGGGACGCGAAGACGGCGGCGCTGGCAGAGAAGGTGGACGGCTTCGCGCGCGAACGCGCCGCGCTCAAGACCATCCTGGAAAACAAGATCCAGTCGCTCGTCTCCGGCGTGAACCGGAGCGTCGAGGCTCTGGGCGCGGAGTCCGACCAGAAGGCGCCGCGTCTGCGCAGGGAAGTGCGCGCGCTCGAACGGCTCGTCGCCGCGACGGTCCAGGCGATGGACCATTGAAACCGTACCGGTAGCGCGCGTCGACGGTGTACTCGACGCGTTCGATAGACTATTTTTTTTTCGGAACGATGGCGACGACGCAAGCGCGAATCGTCGCACCCGATGGACTCCTGTTCTCACGTCACTCCCGAAGCAACGGGCCTGATGAGTCGGCGCGAAATTCGCAGCCGTTGTCGCGCGCGCGAGCCTCACTTCACTGCGCGCGCGAGTGTCAGTGGCCTCGTTCGCGGCGGCGCCCGCGCCCGTTCGTCCCGTCGCCGGACCTTCCCCGTGGGACACATCGCCACCTTCAGGGTCGTCGTCGTTCGTCGATTCGATATCGGTCCCCTCGATCGGCGCGTCGCCTGGTAGCCTCCCGGCTTCGGGCGATCGCTCCGATCCGCCGCTCGGCGCGCTCGCAGGTCAGGCACGCTGTTGCCGTCCTCCCCCCCCCCGATTCTGGTCGCCGCGGTCGCGATCCTCGCGACGCGCGCGCTCGTGATCCTCGCCAGCTACGCCGCGTACCTGCGCTGGCGCGCGCGGCGCACGCTGAAGGCGCTCCTGTGCGCGGCGGGCCTCGGCCGCGCCGAGGGCGACGCCGCGGCTCCGGACCCCGCCGATGACGAGCCCGAGGTGGAGGACGTCGAGTCCGTCGCCGCGGGCCTGCTCCCCCCCGCGGAGCACGTGCACGACTACGAACAGGTCGTGGGACCGCTGCGCGCGTGGAGGAGGCGAAGCGCGGAGGAGCAGGAGGAGGAGGAGGAGGAAGACGACGACGACGACGACGACGACGACGAACGGAGACGTTCGGCGCCCGCGTCGGCGTCTGACCTCGACGATCCGACTGTGGAACCGCTCGTGGATCATCGCAGGCGGCTGTCTAAGCCCCCCGCCGGGTACTCCAACTCCGGGAACACCTGTTTCGCCGCGTCCGCGCTGCAGTGCCTGTACCACACGCGCGCGCTCACCGCGCACTTCGCCGATCCCGAAGCGCACGAAGCGTCGCGGTGTTTCCTGAAAAAAAAAACCGACGCGTTTGTCGGCGGCGGCGCTCGTAGAAGAGGAGGTACGCTTTTTGTTTCAGCGCCGTCGCCTCGGATGTACTCGTGCGAGTACCAGGATTTGGTGCGGCGTTCGCTGGCGGCGAAGCCCCGGGGGCGAGTTGTGATCGGTGCGCTGACGAGTTCGATCGGGAAGATCGCGAGGCACTTCGTGCGCGGCCGACAGGAGGACTCGCACGAGTACATCCGTTCGTTGCTGGATTTGATGCACGTGGGCTGGCTCAAGGAGCGTTTCGGCGAGGACGCGGAGAAAGTGTTGGATCCCCGGACGCAGGAGACGACTCTGGTGTACCACATCTTCGGGGGGTACACGTGCGGCCGGGTGATTTGCTCCGCGTGCGGACACGAGAGCCGCACGTACCAGAGCGCGCTCGACTTTCCGATCGAAGTCGCCGCCGGCCGCGGCCAGGCGGTTTCCTCGGTGGCGGCGGCGATGCGCCGCAACTTCGTGGACACGGAGACGCTGGACGGCGCGAACAAGTATAAGTGCGGCGGGTGCCGCTCGTACGTCAAGGCGGAGCGCGGGAGCAAGATCCACGTCTCGCCCAACGTGCTAGTAGTGCCCGTGAAGCGGTACCAGCTCGGCCGCGCTGGGAAAATCACCAAGTTCGTGGAGTACCCGAAGACGCTGGACTTGGAGCCGTACATGTCTTCCGACGCGCCGTACGAAAGAAGCGCGCCGACGTACGACCTGTACGGAGTAGTCGTGCACCTGGACTTCATGGGAAGCGCGCACTCCGGGCACTACGTCGCGTTCGTTAAGCTGGCGAACGGTGTGTGGTGCAAGTGCGACGACGGCGCCGTGACGAAGACCACCGAGGCGACGGCGCTGAAACAAAAAGCGTACCTCCTCTTCTACGAGCGCCGCGCGCCGCGCGGCGCGCCCCCGACGCGCACGCCGGCGCAGCAGGCGCGTAAGGAAACGCTGGAGGCTGCCGAGGCTGCGCGTCAGAAACGCGTGCGTCAGCGACGCGAGGCGATGCGAGGCGACGCGAACGGTGCGAAAGGCAAAGACGAGACGGGAACGAAGCTTTTGACGCCCGAGTACGACGTGAAGACGTCTGGCGCGCAGAAAAAATGCGCGCGCGACGACGACGACGACGACGTCGCGTCCGCGGACGTCTCGGAAGACTCGGAGGAAGACTCTTCCGAGGAAGAGACCTTTTCTCGAAGCCGCCTTCGCGCCTCGCCGTGGCCCGCGAAGGTCACCGTCACCGTGAAGCTGCCCACGGTGGCGAGCGCGAGCGCGCTCCGCGTGGAGATGACGGACGCGACGGTTTCGGTGTCGACGCGGCGCGACGCGAAGAGGAAACAAGAAAAAAGCGTCTCGGCGGAGAAGCACGTGTTTTTGGAGGTTCTTTTGCCCTTCCCGGTGGACGACGACGACGCGGGCGTGGTGTTCGACTCAAGGGCGAGGACGCTCGCGATCGTCGCGCCCGTGCGCCCGTACTCCGCGAGGCTCGCGCGGGCGCACGCCGCGTTCCTGCGCCGCGCGCGGCGGGAAGCGCGGGAGAAGACGACGGAGACGTCGCGGCGACGAAAAAACGGCGCCGAAACGTTGGGCGCCTCTCGTCGCGACGGGGACTCGGACTCGGACTCGGACTCGGAGTGGGTCGAGACGGACGGCGAGGCGCAGCAGGGCTCGGCTTCCGAGGGCGAGGCGGACGAGGCGCGGGGACTCGCAGAAGGCATGGGGATGATGGGGCTCGCCGCGAGCCCGAACACGCGCGCGCGAAGAGCGCGCGTCGCGTGACACCCTTCTCGTCTCAAAATATGTCATTCCGAATCGTTCCGAAGACGTCTCGTCCGTTTTTACACACCCTTCACACGGAGAGAAAAGCGCACGCGAGGCGATCGCGCCCTCCTTTGACGAAACCCGATTCACAGACCCTGGATTCCGTCCAGTTTCGGATAAACCCTGCACCTCTGAAAACCTCATCGGCGGCTCCGCGCGCCCGCACACCGAGACGCACAGACGCGACGCGGTCGATCCCCGGGGGGCGCGGCGCGCGGCGAGCTCGTTCGGCGTCGTCGGTCTCCGCGTGTGTTCGACGAGGGCGATGGCGACCGCCTCGGTTCGCGCCGCGCCGGTGGTTTGCACCGCGGGAAGCAATGCGACGCGACCAGCGGCGGTGCGCGGGGCGATCCGAGCGACGCCCGTGCGCGCGCGCCCGGGATTCGGCGCCGCCGTCTCCGGCACCGCCGTGCGCGACGCTCGACTCGTCGGGTCGCGCGCGCGCGCGCGCCGCGAACGAGGCGTGACGGCCTGCGCCGCTCCCGCCGCGCGCGTCTCCGCCTCGCCGGCGCCTCGCGAGGCTCGCGTCGATGCGTCGCGCGAGGTTCCGTCGCGACGCCGAGGCGCGCGCGTGGTGGCTCGCGGCTCGCTGCGCCCTCGCGGCATGACGGACGAGCAGTGGGCCGCGCAGGAGCGCCAGACCAACCCGAACTACCGCCAGTTCACTACGCGCGCGAAGGAGCGCATCCGCGAGCGCGGCCCGATGCTGGGCGACATGGTTGGCAAGGATGATAAAATGCGCGATCCCGGGCAGGGCAAAACGCCGCGCGCGACGATTAACCTGGAGATGATGGGTAAGCACCCCGACTCCGAGGAACCGAGGTGGGATCAAATGCCTCAGATGCAAACCTCGGTGTTCCATCAGAAGATGCGCGACGGTCGACTGAAGACGTTTGAAGTGTGGGATCCGCCGAGGCGAAACGAAAAGTGGCCCCCGACGTTTTTCCGCGACCCGCTCCGCGCGCGGCGGTACGTCGTGCGGTGTAAAGACGATGACGAAATTTATTGGGTGGACGGCGTGAACGAGGACATGGACCGGGCGGTGCGTGATTTCGCGGACTCCGCCGCGACGTGGTACACGTATCACCAGAAACCGGAATCCACGAAGTTCAACTCGTGGCAATACCTCGGCAGCGCGTTCGGCGGGTTCGCGTTCCTCACGGGCTCCATCTACCTGGGCATCAAGCGCAAGCACAGCATTCCCACGGATGCGATCCAGGCGATGGAATTCGCGCAGTCGCGCGCGGACGCGCGCAAGGACGCGCAGGTGGACGTCACACTGGAGGATGTCGGCGGCTTGGAGAACATCGTCGAGGACCTGAACGAGGTGATCGCGTTCCTGAAGAGCCCGGAGAAGTTCCGGCGGCTGGGCGCCAAGCCTCCCAAGGGGTTGCTGATGGAGGGTGGTCCGGGCGTGGGCAAGACGCTCATCGCGAAAGCCATCGCGGGCGAAGCGAACGTGCCCTTCTACTCGATGTCCGGCTCGGAGTTCGTCGAGATCATCGTCGGCGTCGGCGCGGCGCGCGTGCGCGATCTGTTCAAAAGAGCGCGACTCAACGCGCCCTGCTTGATCTTCGTGGACGAAATCGACGCGCTCGGCACGAAGCGCGCGGCGGCGGGAACGCGCGGGACGGAGGAACACGAACAGACTTTGAATCAGCTCTTGACGGAGATGGACGGGTTCACGCCGGACACCGGCGTGGTTTTCGTCGGCGCCACGAACCGCGCCGACTTGCTCGACCCGGCTTTGATGCGCCCCGGGCGATTCGACCGCAAAGTCACCGTCCCCGCGCCCGGCATCGACGCGCGCGCGAAGATCTTACAGATCCACCTCGCGAAGCGAAACGTCGACCCGAGCATCGACACGCTGCAATTCGCGAAGAACCTGCCCGGCTTGTCCGGCGCGGAGCTGGCGAACATCTGCAACGAGGCGGCGGCGATATCCGTCAGACGCGGCGGCGACGTGATCGAGGCGTGCGACGTGCTCGAGGCGACGGACCGCGTTACGAACGGTTTAAGGCACCCCAGCGTGGACAAGCAAAACGAGATGGTGCACCGCTTGACGCGCCACGAGCTCGGGCACGCGCTCGTCGCGTCTGTGTTACAGCGCAGTAACGGGTTAATCGAGCCGGTGGAGCGCGTGTCCATCGTGCCTCGAGGAAGAGACCCGACGCAGACCACCTACAACCGCAAGCGAGACGAGGATTACCTGTTCCCGACGCGCGCGCGCCTTCTCGAGCGCGTGCAGGTGCTTCTCGCGGGGCGCGCCGCCGAGGAGGTGTACTTCGGCGACGACGCGACGAGCTACGGAAGCGACGACGTTCGCGACGCGAACGATTTGACAAGAAACGTCGTGGTGAATTACGCGCTGGGCCAACCCGATTTGGTGACCACGTACACGTACGACCCCGACACTCTGTTCACCCCGGAGCGCCACCTGGCGTCGCGCAAGTCCAGCGTCGCGTCGACGGGCGAGGTGAACCGGCACGAGTGGAACCGCAAGATCCACGGGTACGGCCGCGCGGCGGACTTCGACCACTACCAGTACGCCGAGCGCAAGATTTTGCAAATCGTCAACGAAGCGATGGCCAACGCGAAAGCCGTGATTGCGGCGCACGCCGAGGCGTTCGACGCCGCGTACGAGGAGCTGTTGGCGAACGACACGCTGTCCGGCGAACGTCTGAACGAGATTTTGGACCAACACCCGCCCGTCGCTGGTTCGTTTCCCACGAAGGGGCCGGACACGCCGTGCAAGCCGCTCACCTCCGAGGACGAGGAGCTCGCGAACGGCACGAGGGTCATCGCCGATCCGCGAGCGAAGACAAAACACGCGGTCGAGAAGTACTACCCGCAGGTTTCGCTGGAGATTCCTCACCACCGCGACCGCCTCGAGGGGCGCCCTTACGGCAAGAAGCGCGAGGACGTCGAGCTGGTGGATTATATGCCCGAGCTCAAGAAGCCCCCGCACGAGCGGTTCCGCGAGATCCCGCAAGAGCCGTGGTCGGTGATCGCGATGCGCGAGAACTTAGCGGAGGACCCCGACTGGCTCAAAAAGGAGTTCAAGCGCTTCACCAAAGCCGCGGACGACGAGCGTTTGGCGGAGTTGCGCGACGAGCTGATCCCCGCGCTGGAGGCGAAGACGAAAGGCGCGCGGTTCGCGGGGATGCCTTCCGAAACGGACGTGGCGGCGGGAACGGCGCGGCTCGGAGACGAAGAAGAGACGAAACAGTCGAAGGACGCGGAGCGCGACGGGTTAACGTTTACGCGCGGCGGCGCGCACCAAACCGTCGGGTCCGACGGTTTGACCCCCGGCGAGCGTCGGCGTCTGCGATCGTACAGAGCTGAGCTCGAAGCCATCACCGCTCGTTGGTCCGACCCGAACGACGTGTGGGAACCCGACCCGAACGACGCTGTGATTCCGCCTTTGTGGCGGAACAACCTGGATAAGACGGACGAGGAGCTCTCGATGCGGTTTCGTTTAGGCCCGGACGAAGGTACGGAGGCGTACGAGCTGTTCCAGGAGATCAAGGCCGGGTTTGAGGCGGGCGGGTACGTGCGGTGCTGGAACGGCAAGTACTACAAGAAGGAGGAGTGCGTGTTGACCGAGCGCGGGACGTGGTGCCGCGAGAAAGACCTCGCGAAGGAGGCGTCGTGGGCCAGGAAGAGCCGCTTCAGGCCCAAGGAGACGTGGATCGGCTACCACAGGACGTAATCTGATTTATCACAAGCGCCGTTTCGATGCACAACGACCTCCGAAGACGCTCTCGTGGTTTTTTTTTATCCGCGAGCGTGCGACGTCCGTCGACAACACTCCCCGCCGCGCCGTCACGCGTCGCTCATGTCCTCGCTCGCGTCCTCGCGTGCGCTCGCGTTCACGCGCGCGGCTTCGCCGCGCACCGCGCGCGGTCCCGCGCGTCGCGCCGGCTCGGTGGTCGCGGTCCGCGCCGAGCGCTCGTCCCGCGATGCGGTGCCAGCTCAGCTTCACGACGCGCGGTCGCGATGCGCGGCGTTCGCCGCGGCGGTGCTGGTCGCGGCGTCGCCCGCGCCCGCGCTCGCGGGCGCGCCGAAGCCCCCCGCCGCGTACGTCGCCGAGCTGGTCCCCACGCCGGGGCACGCGCAGGTCTCCGGCTCGATCCGCTTCGAGGCGGCTCTGAACAAGTCCGGCCAGGAGGTTGTGTTCGTGTCCCCCTCGGTGCGCGGTCTGTCGCCCGGCGCGCACGGGCTCAACGTGCACGACGTCGACGAAGCCTCCGGCGCCGTCGGAGCGTCGTTCAACCCCGACGGGCGCCCGCACGGCTCGCCGAGCTCCATTAAGAAATTCGGCGCGAGCGCGTGCCACTTCGTGGGCGAGGGGTGCCAGTGGAACAGGCACGCCGGCGACCTCGGCAACCTAGTCGCGGACGCCGACGGGAACGTCGCGGGCGACGAGAAAAAATTCAAGGACCTGTACGTCTCGCTCAACCCAAAAAAAGCGGAGTGCGTCGCCGGGAAAGCCGTCGTCGTGCGCGCGCGCGCGGACGACTTCAAGACGGAGGCGGACGACGGGGACGCCGGCGAGATCGTCGCCGTGGGAGTGCTGAAAGCCGTGTGAAAGCCGTGGAAGGCGCACGTAGTTTTCGAAGTGTCACGTTCCCGACGAGTCTATGACCTTGAAGGTAGCTACGTAATAACGACTCTCGTCCATCGCGCGTTCTCGTCTCCTTTCCAAAGGCGTCGCTCGGGAGATCATTCATTCGTCGCTCTCGCGTTTCGCGCGCGTCTCGGGAGACTCGGCGAGAAGCGCCTCCTTGACCATCTCGGCGGCGCGTCTCGGGTCGGCGCGCCCCTTCGTGCGACGCATGATCTCCCCCACGAACGCGCCCATGAGCCGAGTCTTGCCGCCGCGGAACAGCGCGGCTTCCATCGGCTTCTCCGCCACGACGGCGACGCAGAGCAAACGCAGAGCGCGCTCGTTCCCTTCGTCCCCGCCGTCTTTCGTCTCCTCCTCCGTCGGAAAGTCGCCCTTCACTTCTTCCCGCTCCGCCTCTGACCCGAACAACGACACGAGTGTCTGTCGCGCGG
>JACLAB010000530.1_pt1 | contig 10258 bp, 8 predicted proteins | sample 8027921 | NCBI WGS metagenome assembly JACLAB01 (sample SAMN15725117, study PRJNA655200) | protist metagenome | isolation source: fluorescence activated cell sorting (FACS) single amplified genomes of... | place: USA: West Boothbay Harbor, Gulf of Maine | collected 2000-07-19
TGTATTACGCCTTTTTCCTTCTGAAATGGTTAATCATTACCACTCCTGTAAGGAGTTTCGTAGAGCTCTATTTTGTATTTTGGTTATACCAGAATATCTCAACTTCTCCTAAATGTATTCATTATAAATCTACAAAGGCATTAAAAACACATTATATTGATAAAGAGGTTGGGGTAATTGGAATTGTCAAAATTGGTAGAAATTCCGACAGTACGCAGGTGATTGTTAGCCTCTGAATAGGCGACAGGATTGAATCATAAAAACCTTACATCGCATTTCCGTAAACTGGAAGATTCTTGTAGTCATCTTTAGTGTGCTTCGATGATTTATATGGACAACAAACTCATTGTTTTTCTCAAAAGCGTTGAGTGAGCTGATATAAACAACTTGTGCTCTATGGTTTGACGAACATTTTAGTAAATATGTCGTAATTGCGACCAGAGCGAAACCGTGGATTCTCGATGGAGATAAGCGTTTAAACGTCGTATCAGTATTGGATGTAGTAGATCCAGAAACTTTGAAAATGAAGTATTCTCAAAATCTTCGATTTTTTGCATCGGTTTTATTGAAAAGACCGCACTGGCGGAAACATGAAGATCGGAAAGAATGTACCTTATTTGTCTTCTCTACATTTGAAAAATTTAAGAATGCTCTATTCTTCAATGTTTGAGAAGAATTATGTATCACCACGGACATCGTTTTCCAGTCAACGTGAAGAGGCGTTCATTATGTTCATTGAAAAAATCCTGAAGTTCTTTTCGAAATTCATTGGAAAGAGGAATGGTTACATTAGATTCTTCTTCTAGAACCTCGTTACGTGGAGTTGCTTTGTCATAGCCCTCGTGACCTGCAACATTAAACATCCCTTCGCTTACAACCTCTGTGAAGTCAAAGGCAGGTAGACCAAGGAAATCTGACAACGTCGACATTGTTTCAGCTGCTTTTGTTTTCAGATCCTCCGAACATACGAGAGTTATATCGGCGGAAGGAAATGCAGCATACCACCATTCAACCTGGGCAGCATACATCCCTCTTCCGATAAAAGCTTCAAATAAATGTGGATTTGGAAGATTAATAATTTTGTGAGGGTATTCTTCCACCAACTTGCTCCATTGCGAGGCCGGACGTTGAGCTCTCTGCGCCATATGATGATTCGCTGGAGGATAGCAATAGGTTATAATGTCCATTAATGGTGGTAAACCAATACGATTTCTTCTTTCATTCTCATCATAAGCCCATGATGGAATTTTCTCCGCTCTGCCGCTGCTCAAGCAATCTTTGATCACATCAAATTCTGCTCGCATCATTTCTTCGAATGTAAACAAATATTTGTCATCTAGCTCTTCTTTGGATAGCTCGAGATTTAAGGATCTTATTGGAATTTTTGACCTCGCAATTCTTGCATAGTTGTAATTATAGCTGCTCCATGCACGATCAAGAGGTTCGCGAGCAATCAAAATAATTCTAGTACCGGGCATATCGGTACTTGCTCTACGAGCGGTAACAGGGTTAGGAATATACCCAGGAGCTGCCTCACCTGTCATCAAAGCCTTGTTTGAGAGCATTGACTTAGTCGTTGCGAAATTCGATAAATACCATTTCATCCCCCTGTTATAATAAAAGAGGTAATAATGAACTTGTTTCCTCTTGGCAGGCAAGACATGTGGATGACCCACGAGATAATGATAAAGCGACGAAGTTCCACACTTCCCAGCGCCAATAATGAGAAATCCCGGACGACAGACAGCACAATGCTTCCTTCCGTATGGACCAGGATATGAAATCGCCGCATCCGACAGCCAAAAATCACCGTCATGACTCGTATCATCATCATCCAACAAACACGGTCCAAAAGGCATCCGCGTTTCACCCGAGCCATCAAAAACATTATCCCAGTACGGAGGCAAACGCAACCCCGAATCCGTAATATTTTTCAAAATCGGTTTATAAACATCCAAAAGCACCTGAGGATACTGCGGCAGGCACGAATTCTCCGCACGCTGAAATGGATCATCCGTATACGATCCAGCAGGCGTTACCAGTTTGTCATAATGTTTTTCGTTGGAACCTGTGTCGTGCTCCGACAGTGGATGCACCGTAATGTTCTTATTGGCATATTTCTTCTTCTCTGGATGATCCAATTCGTCATTCATTAATATTTGAAAGTACGTAACGACTAACACGACGCTTACTATGAGAAGTCCCATGACAAAGAAGCATCGTCGTGGTATTGTAGAATGGCATGATCGGCTGCCGCTGTGGTTGGTGTTGGTATCGTTGGTGTTCGATAAGTCAGTGGCGGATCCGGCATTGATCATGGCTGTGTGTTCAGATGTTTTTATGAACCTCGTGTGTTCGTTACTGTGAGGATCTTATGATATATATGTCCGTTGTTTCCGAATAGAGTGTGGAGAGTGTGGAGAGAGTGGAGAGTGGAGAGTGGAGAGTGGAGAGTGGAGTTCAGCAGCGTTCGGATTGTGCTTTCCAGTTAGTAATGTGAATGTGTTTGGGAACAACTCACCCTTGGAACAACTGCTACATATATGCGGTACATGTACTCCTACGAGTATATATATACAGTGAACAGTGACTAGTGACATTCACAGGATCTACAACTACAACCGTTACCGTTACCGTTACCAGAAAAATGGTTGGCCTATAATAAAAACTATAAAAACTATAAACTGGAAACGCGAAAACAACACTTCCATTGTCACCCAAATTGTTGCGAGTGCAGCAGGAAGAGGAACCGTCAAGTTATTTTGAGGGGTCTACCGCCAAATATTTCTATCCATGTAATAAATAGTTGCGAATATAAAGTGGCGACGAGTCCGATGTTGGCCTTATTCAAAATTCACAGATTTGTCCTGAAACATTTATATCTTGAATTTCTTTTCATTCAATCGCGTTAGCTTCAAAGATAAACGTGTTATTCTCGAGAGTCTGGAAGACGAAAAAGTCCACCAAATTGGCGTCAGAGTCAAAAAAGGCCAAATTACGCTCCGTTTCCTATGTTGACAAATGATGAGTAGAAGTCGGCGGAAAAACAAAAGATTTTATTTACTTTTGCAGACCATTTGATAACTTGGACATATCTCTTTGAAATGATAGTGACTTGCAAAGGTTGTCAGCGAAGAACTTTAATTGTTCAATAGATCAGGTTCCGACTCTTCACCATTTGATTTTCATGGTTAAAGAATTTATTGGATAAAAGCCTCGGTTCTAGATTATCAAATACTATGGGTGTGCTTGAAAGGTTGCTGAAAGCATCTTGAATTACATCTCTTCTTTCGCTACTTCTATGTTCTTCGCCTTCTTGTATCATCTACTTTATGAACAATACGCCTTTTGCTTAATCAAGTAAACTACATTTGGAGCATTCGCTGAACTGCCTCCTTGAATTCTTGTAGGAAACCAGACGGAATATTACTTCAACTCCTTTGTCCAATTCTACGGGTTGTGCGTTTGATTTAAGTTGAATTTGCTTTCTCTTATAGATACATCATTGGAAAGTTAATATTGTATTATTTTTACCTTATAGTCTATTTGAATTTTCCTCATATGTATATGCAGTATAATTTTTAGCTGTTTCTGACAATGCAAAACACGGAGAAAGGTCTAATGAACATCGTTCACTCAAAACGATCCCTTTTCTCTATCCAAGAGCAATTTGAACAATGAGTGACCTGATGGCAGGTATTGAAATGAGAACAGTTGAAAGTGATGCTGTTAATGCCATCGACACCGCAGAAAAAGGAAACGCCTCCTTTTCATTCACAAAAGCAGCCGTACCGAGACCATGGGCAGCAGCTCCAATACTCAACCCCCTAGCTACTGGATCTAGAATTTTAAATTGAGTTAGAATTGATGCTCCAGAATTGGCACCAATTAAACCTGAAATTACAACTAACGTGACCGCGTAGGAAATGTCAGCTTCAAGAATCGACCCAATCGCGATGGCTAGTGGAGAAGTAATATTCCTCGAAATTAAAGCGAGCCGAAGACTTGGCTTGAGAATGCCAAGAAGACGGACAGCAGCTGCTGTTCCAAATAAACCACCGACACTAGACGTAACAACGGCGGTACTTACTTCTTTGAGATTTTCTTTTATAAGTTTGCTCCTATTATACATTTGCCATCCGAACGATACTACTGTTGGACCAAGTAGAAAGAGCAAAATATCACCTGCACCGCCAGTCATTGGACTGAGAGAACCAGTCTTGAAAGTTTTCAGTACGTTTTTAAAAGAAGTTCCCGTTAACATGCCAATAATTTTTGAACCAACCCATGTCAGCAAAGTACATTGAACCAACGGATGTACAACTTTTCCTTCCATCTTCTCTTGAACACGGAAGCCAAAAAGAAAAGCCGTCAAGGTGGTTAAGAGCAAATACGCTGATTGTGCCGGATTTCGCAAGGCGTTTCCGGTCTTGGAAAAAAATGTAGTCAGCACAGCAAAACCAATGGACAATTTGTAAAAAATTTGAAATGTTTCATCGCTAAACGGATTTGATAGCTTCGCAGCAGGAGCTTTTATTGCTTGTGCATTCGATGTAGATTCGCTTCCAGATAGCATCCTAACCGCTGAGACAGAAAAAGCGGTAGAGAGTAAAGTAAAGAGAAAACCTAAAACTACCACTGTTCCAACCTTAAATATTTCAGCTGCTCCCCCGAGAGAATCAGCAAGAGGAAGTAGAACCTATAAAATCAAAAAGATATGTGTATGAGATATGAAGAACACATGCACTTATATCATTTTAAAGCGCACCAACGACGGGACAAAGAAAACAGCACTCCATTTCGCTAATAATGCAGCTCCTGATTCCAAACTATCTCTAATTCTATCAGATCCTGTAACAAATTTAATCAGGCTCAATGCAGCGAATAAAATTCCACAGCCTGCAAGACTGGATGGGAACGAAATATTCGCAGCCTTAAAAGTTCTTCGAAATGTCACATCCATAGCAACAAAAGATGAGGCGGAAACCAATTGCCCAACCAATTCATTGTTGTTTGAAGTGGGCGAGGACGAAGCCATTCGAAGTTTCCAATCGCGCTGGCGCGCCGATACCAAATCTAAATTAATCTCATTTTGGCGCGAATTCAAGTCGACTAATTTCGGTAAATGAACCGTTCGAGTTGCAACATTCGGTGAGAAAGCAAAGCAATGTGACCAAAGAAGAAAAGCCACAGAGGGAAAAATCACAACGTAACGGAACTTGAACATTTTTTACAACGAATCTCTAAATCGAAGTAGGTTACATGTAAGCTTTACAAATATACTTCGAAGTATATTTTTATATAAAATAAATCCTAAGTTGACTTGTGCGAATATGGTTCAAATAGAAAAGGGGGAAATCTCTATCTTGCTGTTGCGTATCGGCTTGACACTTTCGCGCATCATGCGAAAATCTTGTGACGTCAGCTCTCAGCTAGCAGATTGATACACACTCGTACATACGAGCATTGCGGAAAGCCGTTGAGCCAATCAAGTCTACCACTAGATCTACTGATGGATGTGATATGTGATATGTGAGAGAGGAATAAATGTCACACTTTAAACTCTAAATCTACAAATCTGGCCACCTTACAATTTGGTGTTTATCTTTTCCTTTTCTAAAAATATAACTTTAGCCTTAAAGGTGCAGATATACTTCGTAGAAAATGAAGATTTCTTTATCGATCATTTCATCGTCGGTAGCTCTGCTCTTTCTTATTTTGGGTTGTGTGACTGTTCCACATGCAGTGCTTGCCGAGAGCAAACATAACTTAAATGCTCCTGTATTAGTGGGCAAAAGTAAACTTTTCCAAAAACATAAATCGCATTCAATCGCTAAGAACCAAAATCAGGTCATTAGTGTGAAAGATCTTGATTTTGTCCATCGAGGCGGGGCATCCGCAGTATCGGCATCTGCCAAAGAAAAGTTAGGAGTTGGCTTTTTTGTGGCTGTTGATATTTTATTGCGCGAAGTTTTTAAATCTAATGGAATACATTTCCCAAGTCAGTTAGCGGGCTGTCTCATTATGTTTGCTCTTATGCTTATCAGCAATGTAATTGTTCCGGGATCTGCCGATTCTGTGTTTGCTATGCTTTCTCCTGGAGCAGGATGGTTAGCGAAATGGCTTCCGGTCATGTTCGTTCCAGGACTTGTGATGTTACCGATTGCTCCAAGTGTTGGCTCGTCTGTAGAGGTAAGTAGATTCGAAATGGTTTGTGCTTGAGCTCCTAGAAACATATTTACATCACAAAAATCAACAAAAACGCAGGTTTTGAAGATACTCATGATTATTGTCGGAGGATTTTTCTTCACGTTGCTTTCTACCGCTTACAGTGTTGTTGCTGTTCGATCGCTCCAAGGTAGTCTCATTACTGAATTTCCGACGGTATCTGAAAATGGAGGAAATTCGGCAGCTAAACCGTTTTCCGACGAGATGGCAAAAACCTTAGCTATTGTTGCCACTGTATCAGGCCTCGTTGCTGTAGCCCCTATTCAGGCAATTTCTAAATCACCTCTTATAACACCCTTGACAAACATCTCATTTTTGAGTGGGACTTTGGCCGCGTTTGTTTGGGGAGCCCGCCTACCACAGAGTGTTACTAAGATTTTCCATCCGTTGGTTACGAGTGCAATCGCGGCATTAATTCAGGCGAAAGTGATGGGCTTGTTGGTAGGTAAAAGTTTACCAGATATGGTGAACATATATCGATCGACGTCTTTCGCGTGGAATAAAGTAGGAGCAGGCGATCTATTACTCTTTGCGCTTGGACCTGCTGTCTTTTCGCTTGCGATCGCCATGTACAGCCGTAAAGACCTGATGGCTGAGAATTTGCTTGTGATATTAACAGGAACTATTGTTGCTGGTGCAGGTGGATTATTCAGGTGAGGTTGAAAACTTATGAATATCAAACACATTTAGCAAATTTCCTTTGCTCAAAGATTTATTGTTTTCGATAGTACTGCATTTGCTGTTCGTTTCTTGAATGTCGCTCAAAACATAGTTCGGTTGAGTGTCATTCCACGAAACGTAACTACCCCTCTAGCTATTGCAATTACCAATATGTTCAAAGGAAATGTTCCAATTGCATGCGTTGTTGTTGTGTTGACGGGTGAGTTATTCGTAACGGTTTTTGTTGCATAAATATATGCGCTTATTACATAATGTAAATATTACGATACAGGAATCTTCGGAGTAAGTGTTTGGGGTCCAACTCTAAATAATTTCGGAATTGCTGATCCTCTTGTACGAGGATTGTCGGTAGGAGCTGCAGCTCAAGGAGTTGGTGTTGCGTCAATCGCTTCTGAAAAAGATGCTTTCCCTTTTGCAGCTATATCCATGGTGTTGACTGCTGTTTCGGCCACATGTCTTGCTTCTGTCCCCGCTGTTAGACAGAGACTTCTACAAATTGCGCTTCCATAATAGATCATTCAAAGATGATTTCTTTACTCTAGATGAATTAAAATAGATGCCTGAACCACAGGCAACAGACACGGGTCGGAAACGTTTTGCCACAGCTTACACAACTATTTGTCACAACTGTGATCGAAAATGTTATGTTCACATGTTCTTGCCCTTTTCGAGCCCCTCACTCTAGTAACTTCATACAGTAATGTAAATTTTTTTAAACTGTATGCTTTTATTTTATTAACTTCTACTCTTGTACCAGGTATAAATTAATTGGAGGGTATATATGATAGGTAACGATCTAAAGTCAACTCATACATTCCACCCAAGTTTTTGATCATGCATTTCTCGGAGGAGCAAGGTATCTGTTTTCGTTCGGTTAGATTCAGTCGTCGACTTTGAGAGCAAAAATCAATTGAATTTTGTAAAACTCCCAAACAAGTCATTGCGGATTAAGCTTTCTAAAGAGTAGTAGAATAATTACACTTCTGGTAAAAAACGATATGGGTACTTTTTTGACACCATTGCTATAACAAGTAAGAGTCAAAGGGTCTTTGCGCTCCCATAACACAAGTCGCATTTGCAGTGCTAAGGAAATGCTTGATTCTATCCAAGATTTGAATGTATTGCAATTTTTACCCAAAAAGTGGAAATCTCTCTACACTTTGTCCAAAATTTTTAAATGATTTCGAACTACGCAACTTTATGTCATGGTTTTATAACGAAAGATCTCTTCTAGAAATATGAAAAAGTATAGATCAGTTCTAGTATATGAGAGAAATATTTCGTTTGTAATTCCTTTTGAGTCTTCAAAGATCTTTATGCACTCCTGGGCTTACAAATGTGGGTCAGTTGGAATCTTCTTTCTAGAACCAAGCACATTTTATAACAACACAGCTAAGCTGCAAAGTGCTCGCTCAGAGGTATATTAGAACAGATTTGGAATCGCGGACAAAACTAAAAATATAAACGACCGTAAAAGCGTCACCCAATACAAATTATTAGCGTAGATAACGAAACATATTAAGATATCATTGTGGACCTGGTCACCAACACATATGTCTAGAGCACAACCCAGAAACTGCAAGTCTCGAGGCATCGATCGACACCAAGGCAAGCGCGATTGACTACCTACCACTAATACAAGAGTAGAAGTTAACAAAATAAAAGCATACAGATTAAAAAATATAAATTCCACGAACATTCCAATAGTGATGCAGATATGTCTGACCCTATAAGTCGTTGGCGAATTGCAAAGAGACATACACAAGCGTAGCTGATAAGCACATAAATCTGTGCAAAAAAAGTGTCTTCAATTAAGAAACGGTCACTGACTGGAACTCAACAACTTTGCCGTCCTTCATCTCATCAAAAAAAGTCATCATTCGACAAAATCAACATCACAGCCAATATTCATTAAGCTACATGTACCACCGAATTATACGAATTTGATTACGCGATTATATATCAATTGTCAAATTGTATGATGCGCAGAATGCGATGGAAAGATTGCGTCTATGAGTTCTTATACCAGGGAAATATTGTTCGGCGCTGTGACTATACTTCACGAGATGACTTTGGGTCTTATGTGCACAAATCTGAGTTTTGCATTATACGTATACCTTTTTGGTGTGAAGATATGCGTATTTGTAATCGTATTAGACGTTGTGTAATATTCACTTGTTGTTCCCGATTGGAGGTTATGTAATATGCATTTCTTGTTTCCGATTGGGTATACTTATACAACTGTTCGTTTTGCATAAAAGTATATCAAGATTCATCAAAGAATCGGGGAATGTTTGATTGCAGCTATCCGTCAAAAATAGGTGAAAGAATGCGAACGACTTGGAAAACTCTGTTAGAGTTAGAGTCATACAGTTGCTAACATTGACTGTATACATGTACTACTACGGGGATTCGAAACGGCAAACGCGTGAATTCAAAAATCATATGCGATGAGAAGTTCACTCATAAAAAAAAGAAGAGGCTAACCTGTAAAAAGCTTTGCACCCAATATGCCTCACTTTCCATATACTATATAATGTACTCAATATTGCATTGTTTCGTATAAAGTGCGAGCGATCATTGTCCAAACACAGAAGTAGGCTGGAAGTGTCGACAAAAAAATTCTATTACTGTTGAACACGAGGCCATAATACGATCGAAAGATTATCCATGCCCACCCATACTTCACGGCACCAATAACACTGACATACATGGAATAACCACAGAGTGCAATGAAGAAAGGAATCACTTGCTCAAGAAAATTTCCCACGCATCTATCGGCTTTCAAAATCTCAACATTATCGAGGGGCGAATATTTTATGCTTGCCAATATTGGTTTTACAGGTTTATCATAATCATCCTTCTTCGACGCTTCTAATTCCGCTTTCTGTTGCTTGTACTTTCGTACTTCTCGTTGTAGTACATCAAGACCTGCAAAACTTTGCTGAAACAAAAAAATGTAATGGAGGCAAAGAGCTGCAGAGATCACGTGAAATACAGGAATAAAATCCTCCATCTTGGTCACAGGACCACTCGTGATCGACATGCCTCGCATTGCCACCCATCCAAGAATGAAGATTGTTGATTTGAACAGAAAGATCAAGGCTTTAATTGAGGACACTAGCAACTTTGTCATGATGTTCGTGAATACCGATAAATGTGACAAAAAATATGAGAATCTTGTTTTAGATTTTTGAGGAGAAAGAAAACAGAAGATCACTCTTCAATTATTTTAGACATATGCGGTTAAGAGTGGAGCATTCCGAAAATTCGATTTTTGACACATTCTGCGAACTGCGTCGCAAACATGAAAAAATTGTGTGCATCACAGATACTGGGAGCAGTGCCA
>JACLAB010013235.1_pt1 | contig 10255 bp, 9 predicted proteins | sample 8027921 | NCBI WGS metagenome assembly JACLAB01 (sample SAMN15725117, study PRJNA655200) | protist metagenome | isolation source: fluorescence activated cell sorting (FACS) single amplified genomes of... | place: USA: West Boothbay Harbor, Gulf of Maine | collected 2000-07-19
AATCTTAAATCTCTAGATACTTTTCTTAAAAAAGAGCTTTTATGGTGACTTTTTTCATATAACTGAACTTTGGCCAAATTTTTTAGATTTTTAATCATAATTGATATAATTATACCTGGCATACCTCCACCTGAACCTATATCTGTTATAATATTGCTATTTAAATCAACAAATTCAATAATTTGTGCTGAATCAATTATATGACGCTTTCTAATTACCTCATTTTTAGCTGTTTCTTTACTTATTATATTAATTTTTTCATTTTCTTCCTGAAGCATAGATATGAATAGATCAAACTCAATTAATGTTTCACGTGGAACATTTTGGTTTTTTAGTAGTGGATAATTTTTAAAAATTTCTTCCATTAAGCTATTAGCTTAGTAGACTTTCTTTTTACATGTGACAACAAAATATATACAGCAGCTGGAGTTATTCCATCAATTCTCAGTGCTTGCCCCATGGTTTTTGGTTTTATTTGTTTAAATTTGGCTTTTACCTCATTTGATAGTCCAGAAAGATCATCATAATTAACATTTTCAGGTATAATTAAATTTTCGTCTCTTTTAAATGCTAATATATCAGCTTTTTGTTTTTTAAGATAGCCTCTGTAATGAGCATTTATTTCAATTTGTTCATCTATTTTTTCATCAAAAAAAGGAATTTCTGGCCAAATTTCTCTTATTTTTTTCATATCAACACCTTTTTGAGTCAATATTTCATTAGATTTTCTTAAAATACCATCCTTTGCTATTTTAATATCAAATTTTTTTATTTTTGTTGGTGATATTGTTGATTCAGACATCACTTTGGATATTATCCCTAATTTATGTTCTTTATCTTTAAAAATATCCTCTCTTTGTTTTAATATTAATCCAATTTCAATACCTTTATTTGTTAACCTTTGGTCGGCATTATCTGCTCTGAGACTTAGTCTATATTCTGCTCGTGATGTGAACATTCTATACGGTTCTGCAACACCCTTTGTTACCAAATCATCTATCATAACTCCAATGTATGCATCTGATCTATCTAAAATAAATGGCTCTTCTTTCTTAAAAGATAACGCAGCATTAATTCCAGCAATTAATCCTTGGGCTGCAGCTTCTTCATAACCAGTCGTCCCATTTATTTGTCCAGCAAGATATAAATTTTGAATTTTTTTAGTTTCAAGAGTTAAAAATAGTTCTCTAGGGTCAATATAGTCGTATTCTATGGCATAACCTGGTCTAATTATCTGAACATTTTCTAAACCATTGATATTGTTACAAATTTCTTGTTGAACATCTTCAGGTAAAGATGTAGATATTCCATTTGGGTATATTGTATGGTCATTCAGGCCCTCGGGCTCTAAATATATCTGATGACGGTCCTTATCTGCAAACTTTACTATCTTATCCTCTATTGAAGGACAGTATCTTGGGCCAACCCCCTGTATGCTACCTGAATACATCGCGCTTCTTTTTAAATTTTTTTGGATTATCTTATGAACTTTTTCATTCGTATAAGTCATCCGACATGAAACTTGCTTATTTAAATTTTTTTTAGTTAAGAAAGAAAAAAAGTAAGGATCTTCATCTGCAAACTGTTCTTCTAAATTATCATACTTAATTGTTCTAGCATCAAGCCTTGGTGGTGTTCCTGTCTTAAGTCTTCCTATTTTGAAATCATATTTTTCAAGTTGTTCACTTAACCCTGTTGAAGGCTTTTCATCAAACCTTCCAGCTGGTGTTCTTTCATCACCAATATGAATCAAACCATTCAAAAATGTTCCCGTTGTTAAGATTAGCTTGCTACATAAAATTTTTTTTCCTGACTTTGTTTCAAAACCACTTATAGTGTTTTTATTAAAAATAAATCTTATTACTGGATCAGAAAAAATACTTAAATTACAATAGTTTAGTAATTTTTCTTGCATATATTTACGATATAGTGATCTGTCTGATTGGGTTCTAGGTCCTTGTACTGCTGGCCCTCTACTTCTATTTAATAATCTAAATTGTATACCTGATTTATCAGCAACCTCTCCCATCACACCGTCTAAGGCATCTATCTCTCTAACAAGATGACCTTTGCCAAGACCACCTATCGCTGGGTTACAAGACATCTCTCCTATGGTCTCAATTTTGTGTGTGAATAAGGCGGTATTAACACCAAGACGTGCAGACGCTGCTGCAGCTTCACAACCAGCGTGTCCTCCTCCAATAACTACTACCTCAAATGATAAATCATTTTTCATAAGGTAAATTTATAACCGATATAAATATTTACAAGCAGACAGTATTTTTTTTAATAAATATTTCTTAAGTTAATTAAGGCTTCGTGTTTATGATTAAAATTGAAGAATTAGTAATGGTTATCAACTAAAATAGAAAAAATAGGCTAAAAAACTCCTTAAATGTTGATTATTTGCCAATGCAAAAATCATTGAAAATGCTACCTAATATCTCTTCAACATCTACTTTTCCAACTATCATTCCTAAATGTCGTGTTGCTAAACGAAGATCTTCTGCAGCTTTATCAAAATCTTCTGCTTCATTTTTTTCTTCAAAGTTTTTCAAATAATTTAAGCTTTGTTCAAGATGTTGTCTGTGCCTTTCACGAGTAATTAAAATGTCTTCACTTGTGATAAATTTATTTTTTAATTTGTTTTTAATCTTTAAAATTAAATCTTCTAAGTTGAGATTATTTTTTACTGAAATTAAAACATGTTCATAATTTTTTATTTCAGAATTTAAATCTTCTTTTAAAAGATCAGATTTATTAACTACAAGTATTGCATTTTCATCCATCAATTCCTTCAAAACTCCTTTAAAATCGATGCTTTTAGCATCTATAACGATTAACTTTAAGTCTGCATTTTCTGCTTTATCAAGTGCTAATTTTATTCCTTTTTTTTCTATTTCATTTTTAGAATCTCTAATTCCTGCGGTGTCAGAAACCACAACTGGATAACCATCAATATTTAAATGCGTCTCGATCACATCTCTTGTGGTTCCAGCTATTTCTGAAACAATTGCTACATCTCGATTGGAAAGGTGATTTAGTAAACTAGATTTTCCAGCATTGGTTGGTCCTATGATTGCAATCTTAAAACCTTCTCTAATTCTTTCACCAACTTTCTGATCATCTAAAATTTTTTTTATATTTAAAATTACCTCATTAGAAATTTTTTTAATATTTTTCAAAATATCTTTGGGCAGGTCTTCATCTGGAAAATCTATTTTTGCTTCAACGTGTGATAAAATTTTTAAAAGTTTTTCTCTTAAGTTATTAAATTTATCTGCAGATTTTCCATTCATGATTTTTACTGCTTGTTGTCTTTGGATTTCAGTTTCTGCCGAAATTAAATCTGCAATACTTTCTGCTTTAAGCAAATTTATTTTTCCATTTTGAAAAGCAAGTTTTGTAAACTCTCCTGGATCAGCTAGACGACAGTTTTCAATTTTTGAAATGGAGTGGTGTAGGGCGTCAATTACTGCTTTGCTACCATGTATATGAAATTCGGCCATATCCTCGCCTGTGTAGCTCTCAGGGCCAGGAAACCACAATATTATACCCTCATCAATTAGCTCAGAAGTATTGATTTTGTTGATCTTTCTTAATGTGGCAACTCTTGGCTTAGGAAGCTCTGCATTTGTTAATAGTTTTATTACTTTCTTGGTGTCTTCTCCAGAAACTCTAACAATTGCTATTCCAGAAATTCCTGGGCCAGTGGAAAGAGCATAAATTGTCATGCTAATATTATAGCTTCAATTTTGTAGTTCTGTAAAACTTTAAATTAATTGGTGAGGGTGCAACTGTGTTAAGCTGGTTTATTCATTGAGCTAAAGAAATCTGCATTGCTTTTTGTTTCTTTAAGTTTTGAATTGATAAATTCAATAGCATCCATTGTTCCCATTGGACTAATAATTCTTCTTAGCACATTCATCTTTGAAAGATCATCTTTATCAAAAAGCAACTCTTCTCTTCTTGTTCCAGATTTAGTTATATCGATTGCCGGATAAATTCTTCTTTCGGCAATTTTTCTATCCAGAACTGTTTCACTATTTCCAGTTCCTTTGAATTCTTCAAAAATTACTTCATCCATTCTTGATCCAGTATCAATCAATGCTGTTGAGATGATTGTTAAAGATCCACCTTCTTCAATGTTTCTTGCAGCACCAAAAAATCTTTTGGGTCTTTGAAGTGCATTTGCATCAACTCCACCTGTTAATACTTTTCCAGAACTTGGGATTACTGCATTATAAGCTCTACCCAATCTTGTGATTGAGTCTAATAAAATTACTACATCTTTTTTATGTTCCGTTAATCTTTTTGCTTTTTCGATTACCATTTCAGCTACGGCAACGTGTCTTGATGCAGGCTCATCGAAAGTAGAGCTGATAACCTCACCTTTAACTGTTCTTTTCATGTCAGTTACTTCTTCTGGTCTTTCATCAATCAATAAAACCATCAAATAACTTTCTGGATAATTTTTAGCAATCGAGTTTGCAATACTTTGTAAAATCATTGTCTTACCAGCCTTAGGAGGAGATATAATTATTGATCTTTGACCTTTTCCGATAGGGCTCACAAGGTCAATTAATCTTGGAGTTAAGTCTGGTTTTTTTTCAATCTTGGTTGTCTCAACTTCCATCACCATTTGTTTGTTTGGGTAAAGTGGAGTTAAATTGTCAAATGCAATTTTGTGACGAGCTTTTTCTGGTTCTTCAAAATTTATTTTTTCTACTTGTAGTAATGCAAAATATCTTTCTCCTTCTTTGGGCGCTCTAACAGGACCCTCGACTGTGTCTCCTGTTCTTAAACCAAATTTTCTAATCTGACTTGGACTAACATAGATGTCGTCTGGTCCAGCTAAATAATTTGATTCCATTGCTCTTAAAAAACCGAACCCGTCTTGCAATAATTGCAAAACACCAGCTCCGGTTATTTCTTCTTTTTCTGCAACTTTTTTTAGTATCGCAAATAAAATTTCTTGTTTTCTAAGTGTGCTAGCATTTTCAATCCCAAGTTTTTCTGCTTGAGCTATTAATTGTTCAGACGATTTTAGTTTTAGTTCTTGAATATTCATGTTGAGGGATTGTGATTAAGGTTATTGGATGGCTTGAATATATATACTCTAACGAGTATTTCAAGTCTAGATCGGTTTAAATATAACAATAAAAACAACTAAAATAAGCAATATTGTTGGCACTTCGTTAATTATTCTAAAAAATTTAGAGGATTTAGTATTTTGATCTAGTTTAAAATCATTGAGTAATTTACCTAAATAGAAATGATAAATTGTTAATAAAGTTATTAATATTAATTTTAGTTTTAACCAAAGCGTTAAGATAGCCTCAAGTCCAATAACAGAGATTAATATTAATCCAAAGATCCAAGATAAAATCATTGCTGGCATCATGATGAAATAAAATAATTTTCTTTCCATTGTTTTAAATATTGAGGATGAAATTTTATGATCAATATTTTCAACATGGTAAACAAAAATTCTTGGAAGATATAAAAGGCCAGCCATCCAAGAAATTACGGCTATCAGATGAAGACTTTTAAACAGTAAATAACTATTCATAATTTAAACAAGGACACTTTTTAAAATTTGAAGGACACTGAATTTTCGGAGGATAAAGATTTTCGCTAAACTTATATTCATTTTTTTTTATTATTAATTCCGACATTGCTTTAATAAAATCCTCATTAGTGCCAAGAGCCGGGATACGTGTATAATTTTTGCATCCATTAGTGTCTGCTATCTCCTTATATTCTATATCTAGTTCAACCAATGTTTCGGAGTGTTCAGAAACAAATGCGATAGGGACCAAAACAATATGCTTGCCAAGTTTAGAATTTTCAATAATTATATCTTCAGTGGATGGCCCTATCCATTTCAGTGGTCCAACTCTACTCTGATAGCTTAATATCCAATCCAAATTTTCAATGTTCAAATTTTCAACTATTTTTTTAACGGATTGTTCTACTTGCCATTGATATGGATCTCCCTTTTTAATATTTTTTTCTGGCAGGCCATGAGCAGAAAATATTAGTTTAAAATTTTTAAGATCCTTAATTTTTTTTTTTATTTCTTTTGTGTGTGCGTTGATAAAATTTTGATCTGTAGGGTAACAACAAATTGTGCTTGTTTTAACTTTGTAGTTATTTTTTTTACAAACATCTTTCCATTCTTTAATTGAAGACCCTGAGGTTGCGGCAGAATATTGTGGATAAAGAGGCATTAAAATAACTTCTTCGGGATCAAATAGTTGAACATCTTTGATCACATCATTTGCTCTTGGGTTCCAACATCTCATTACAATAAAACATTTATATTCATTGTCCATTTCTGTTTGGTTTAGCTTTACTTCAAGTGCTTCTGATTGCTCCGTAGTTAATTTTAGTATCGGTGAGGAGCCACCAAGCTCTTCATAGATTTTTTTAGCAACGGGTGCTCTTCTATTGGATATTAGTTTTGCCAGAGGGTATCTTAGTATGGTTGGTAAATTTAGAATTGCAGGATCGTTAAATAAGTTAAATAAAAACGGCTCTACATTTTCAATTTTATCAGGACCACCTAGGTTAAATAAAATTACTGCTTTTTTCATTTAATAATCTTTCACTGTTTTAACCAAATACTCAACCATATCTGGATTGGTTTCGGGTAACACTCCATGACCCAAATTAAATATATAGGGATGATCTTTAAAAATGTTTAAATATTTTAAAGTCTCTTTTTTCAAATTTTCTTTATCCGTTAATAAAATTTTAGGATCAAGCCCTCCTTGGACTGGTATTTTTATTTCTTTACATATTGAAACAGGATCAACATCATAATCAATATTAACTGCATCAGGTTTAACAATATCACAATAATTTTTATAATTTTTTATTCCTCTAGGAAAACAAATTACAGGAATATTTAATGATTTAATATAATTCACTAAATTTAGTGTTGGAACATATACATGGTTTGGTAGGTCTTTTTCTTCTAAGAGACCAGCCCAACTGTCAAAAATTTGAATTACTGTTGCACCGTTTTTAATTTGCTGGTCGATATGTAATTTCAAAAATTTTTCTAGAATTATTAAAACCCTATTTATTAAAAATTCATCTTTAAAAAAATCTTTTACTAATTCTTTTTTTGGGGAATGTTTATTAATCATATAAACTAACAATGTCCATGGTGCGCCCACAAACCCTATTAAATTTTTATTTTTTATTAAATTGTCTTCGCTAACTTTTTTGATTGATTTATAAATCGGATATAATTTTTCTATAAAATCAATTTCATCAACCTTAGATATTTTTTCTAAATCTAATGAACCCAGTTTTGGACCAAAATTTTTTTCAAATTTTACTTCTTGGTTTAATCCATATGGGATCATTAAAATATCTGAAAAAATTATAGCAGCATCTAGATCGAATCTTTTAAGAGGTTGTAAAGTTATTTCTGAAGATAGGTTTTCGTTTAAACATAGGTTTATAAAATCTGGATTTAATTTTCTAATTTCTCTAAACTCTGGTAAATATCTACCTGCTTGTCTCATTAACCATATTGGAGAATTATTAGTTTTTTTGTTTATTATGGTTTCTTGGATGGGTGTCATAATAATAAGTAAATATTTAATTATAGTATTAGTTATATAGTATGTGAATAATGGTAATTAATTGTTTTTCAGTTTTTATACATGATTTATTAACAATTAATAATTTATAGAATTAGCACATAGTCTTAAATTTAAGGGTTTATTTAATATTATTAGATAAAATGTATATTATTGCTTAACATGTTTATTAATGTTTATAAAAATGGATTTTTACAAAGAAAAATAACAAACAAGTTTATTTTGAAGGATGATAAAAATAATACTTAATTATCAACATTTTATTCATGAGTAATACATATCAAATATACCTTATTTCTGACTCCACAGGTGAAACACTAGATAGAGTTTTTCTAGCAATTAAGGCTCAATTCAAAAACATAAAATATGATGTTAAATCTTATTTTTTTACAAGAACAGAAAATCAAGTTTCAAAAATAATGGATGAGGCAAAAAAAAAAGATAATGCAATAATTTTATATACGATTGTTGACACTTCACTTGCAAAATTTTTAGCAAACAAAGGAGATGAAAAGAAAATTCCATGTTTTAGTGTTTTAGGAAATTTAATAATGAACTTCTCTAAACTTTTAAATCAAAAAGCATCTCACGTCCCAAGCGGGCAACATGCTTTGAACGAAGAATATTATGAAAGAATAGAGGCCATCCAATTTACAATGGCTCATGATGACGGAAACCTTGTTGAAGATGTAGATAAAGCAGATTTGATATTATTGGGGGTAAGCAGAACAAGCAAAACACCAACATCAATTTATCTTGCTAACAGAGGTTATAAAACTTTAAATATTCCTTTGGTAAATGAGCAATCAATACCAGAAAGTTTAAAAAAGAATCCCAAACTTTCTTGCGTAGTTGGATTAACAACCGAACCTCAGCGTCTAGTTGATATTAGAAAAAATAGAATGAATGCTCTTAAAGAAAAAGAAAATACAAACTATACAAATATTAGCAAAATTGAAAAAGAAATTAATGAAGCTAAAAAAACATTCACCAAATATAAATGGCCAACAATTGACGTTACTAGAAAATCAGTAGAAGAAACGGCAGCATCAATAATTAAGATATATGAAATAAACAAAAATAATGGTTAAAGAAATTATACTTGCATCAAAAAGTGGTGTGAGAAAAAAAATTTTAGAGGAAAATAATATTCAATTTAGGGTGGAGCCATCAAATGTGGATGAGGATAGTGTTAAAGAAAGTTTGCTAAAAGAAAAAGCAACTCCAACAATTATTTCAAAAAACTTAGCAGAATTAAAGGCCAATAAAATTAGCCAAAAATTTACAGAGAAAATGGTGCTTGGAGCAGATAGTGTAATAGATTTAGAAGGTGAAATAATATCAAAGCCAAATGATAGGGTAGAAGCGCTAGAAATCCTCAAAAAGATGAATGGAAAGACTCATCAATTGATAAGTTCAGTTTGTATATCAAGGGGTGGATCGATGATATGGAATTACACTGATAAAGCCTCATTGACCATGAAAAATATGACTTTTTTAGAACTAGAGAATTACTTGAAAAAAATTTCTGATGAAGCTCTCTATGCTTATAATGTTTATCAAATCGAAGGAGAGGGGAGAAACCTATTTTTAAAGATAGAAGGAGATGAAGATACAATTATGGGCCTTCCAGTTAAAAAAATTAAAGAATATCTTAAAATTATAAAATGAAAAAAAATTTTTTAGTTATAGGAAATCCAATTGATCATAGCTTGTCACCAAAACTACATAATTATTGGATCAAAAAATATAAAATTGATGCAGTTTATGAAAAAAAGCTTTTAAATAATAATGAGATAAAAGATTTAATTTTTAATATTAGAAAAGAAAAAATTCATGGGTTAAATGTAACAGTACCATTTAAAAAAACGGTTATACCTTTTTTAGATGAATTAAGTGAAGAAGCAAAAATTTCTCAATCAGTGAACACAATCTATAAAAAAAATGATAAAATTTTAGGTGACAATACTGATATTGAAGGTTTTAAACTTAGTTTAGAAAAAACAGAACAAGAAACTAAAAATAAAAAAGCTCTAATACTTGGGGCAGGTGGGGTTGTTCCTTCAATTATTATTGCGCTTAAAAAAATGCAAATTGAAAAAATTTATTTAAGTAATCGAACAGAATTAAAAGCAACAGAGTTAAAGAAACACTTTCCAGAAATAGAATTAATTAAATGGGGAGAAACTTTAAATTTTGATATAATCATAAACGCAACAAGCATTGGATTAAAAGAAGAAGATGAAATTAATATTAATTATCAACAAATTAGCAAAGATAAATTTTTTTATGATGTAATTTATAATCCAGCAGAAACAAACTTTTTAAAAAATGCAAAAAAGCATGGTGGAATAACAAAAAACGGTAAAATGATGTTTATTTATCAAGCTCAAAAAGCCTTTTTTATCTGGCATAAAATTGTTCCAGAAGTAGACAATGAAACAATTAATCTTTTAGATGTATGATTAAAATTGCAGTTGTAGGTGATATTGGTTCTGGAAAAAGTCATATTGCTAAACTTTTTGGTTATCCAGTTTTTAATGCAGATCAAGAAGTAGCAAGTATATATAAAAAAAACAAAAATTGTTTTAGAAAATTAAAAAAAAATTTACCTAAATATTTTTCAATATTTCCAG
>JACLAB010009884.1_pt1 | contig 10249 bp, 5 predicted proteins | sample 8027921 | NCBI WGS metagenome assembly JACLAB01 (sample SAMN15725117, study PRJNA655200) | protist metagenome | isolation source: fluorescence activated cell sorting (FACS) single amplified genomes of... | place: USA: West Boothbay Harbor, Gulf of Maine | collected 2000-07-19
TGGTCAACCGCGGCATCCGGGCTGACGTCGTGTCGTGCACAGCCCTGGTGGATGCCCTGGCGACGAATGGTGCATGGACTCGGGCCGAGAGGTTCATGGAGTGGATGCGGCGACAGAGGATACACCCAAACGTCCGAACGTACTCGGTCCTTGTGGGGGCGTACGTGAAACACGCCGAGTTTGCTCGAGCATCCGCTTTATTTGACCAGATGCAGAGCGGAGCGCTGGGCTTAAAGAATCGACCGAATGAGTTTACCTACTCCGTGCTGATCAAGCGACTCGGGGAGAAGGGCAAGTGGGAGGAGGCCGAGAAAGTCTTCATGTCTCTGCAGCGCGCCATTCTGGATAAGAAAGCGTCTAGCGATCATTCAGGGAATGAGCGTCCTGGGGGGTATCCAGGTGCGGGGACGGTGCCCAGGGTCGGCAATAAAAGCACCCGCACAGGCGGCCCGAGTGTGAACGCTGTCGTCTGTTCGTCGATGATGTACGCCTATGAGCGATCCGGACAGTGGAAAAAGGCTCTTGAGCTTTTGGACATCTCAGACGCGCTGGGATATCGGGATAATGTCGTGATACGAAACATTGCCCTGTCCGCGCTTGCGAAGGCCGGGCAGATGGCGAAGGCGGAGGAGATATTCGCTGGGATCTCCGCGCCTGACGGCGTGTCATTTGAGACCATGGTCGCTGGATATGGGCTGGTCGGCCAATGCACCGAGGCCGCGACATTCATGAAGGGAATGCGTGCTGCGGGGTTCAAGCCGAACGATTACTCGTACTGTGCTCTGATCGCCGGACACAGCAGGAATGGCTCATTCACCGAGGCTCTGGGCACGTTTAATAGGGCACGCGAGGCTGGGATCAACTCGGTCCACCTGTATAACGCCATGATAGCCTCGTGCGACCGCTTCTACAAGTATGACAAGGCGGTCCAGTTGCTCGAGGAGATGAATGCGGCCAGTGTCGAGCGCAACGGGGTGACCAAGCACCTGGCTGTCGGTATCGGTGAGAGCGGTGTGGCCACGGTGCAGTCCCAGCAAGAGGCCATCTTGGCGCTGACCGCTATCACGGCCGCTGCCGGTGGTGCTTTGATGCGACTGGGCGTGTTCTGAAACTGATGGTTTTTTGTACAAAAAAGATTGTGAACGGATCGTGCATCGTAAATGATCGCTACTGCAATGGTCAATGCGGGGGCCTGCGTGCCGTTGCTGGGACGGCCGGCCTCGAAGGCCTCGACGGCATTCGGACCACATGTGACATTCCGCCCCTTACCTCGCAGTCCGAGGAGGGAGCGAATGCCCGTGTCGAACGCAATTGGCTTCGAAAACGCTCCCACCGGAATTCTGATCGGCGGTGGCGTCTTCCTCACCGCCACAATCGCCTTCATCGCGACCCAAGCCATGTCCATGACCGGCAAGCCAGAAGCGAGCTCGCCAGACACCACGGGGTCGGTCGAGGAGCTCGAGGTCATCCCTCGCGAGGACGCGGTCATCGTGTTCGGTGCGTCGGGAAGATCGGGACGTCAGATTGTCAGCAAGCTGTTGGCCAGTGGACGCACCGTTGTGGCCGCTGTGAGGTCCCGAGAAAAGGCACTTGAGATTTTCGCAGAGGCGGGCGTCACCGAGGGCAGGAATGCCAAGGGCATTTTGTTTGTCGAGGAAGGCGTAGACGTCACGGACGCAACTTCGCTCACTGCGGAACTGTTTGCGGGCGTCACGTCCGTGGTCGTCTCCACCGGGGCCGTGTTCGGGCGTGATGAGAACGGGGCCATGGGGTACCTCAACGGTATGACGCCGGAGAAGGTCGATTCTCAGGGTGTTGCCGCGATCGCGAACGCTGCTGCGAAGTACGTACCGAAGCAGGCCAAGGGTTCGACTGTGGTGATGCCGTTCCAGTCTGCGAGCGACTTGGAGGGTTGGCAGAAGCTCGATGACGTCATCATGGGCGGCAATAGCGACAGTGCCCTGAGTCTCAGCGATTCTGGAAACGGATTTACCTGGAGTGGAAAGCTCGTTCTGGAGGGAGGGGGCTTCTGCGGCGCACGGAGCTACGAGAGGGGGGTCATGGACCTGGGCGCCTATGACGGGATCAGCCTCCGGGTCAGAGGGTCCGGCGAGACGCTCAAGCTGAACTTGAAGACGGACGATTTGAACGAGCCGGAGGATACCTACCAGGCGACCTTTGACGTGCCCGAGTCAGGTGATTGGGCCGATGTCTTCATCCCCTGGCACGAGTTTGTGCCCGTCAAGCGGGCGCGCAGTGTGCCCGACGGCCCGCCGCTCGACCCAACGTCTGTGAAGCAGTTTGGGCTGGTATACTCCCGGTTCAGCTTCAATGGCTTTGCAAACCCGAACCACAAGTTTGGAGACTTCCGGGTCGAGTTTGAGGGTGGCATCAAAGCGTTCAAGAACCCCAAGCCACAGATAGTCCTCATATCGTCAGCTGGCGTCGAGAGGAGCGCACTCGTCGGAAACGACGAGGAGAAGCGGAAGGCAGAAATCCCTATTGTGCAGCTCAATCCGGGGGGCATCCTGAACCACAAGTACGATGGCGAGATTGCTGTCCGAAGTTGCGGCCTTCCCTACTCGGTGATCAGGCCGACCGGCATGATCAGCGACGATGACCAGCCGGGGCCATGCCTGCTGGAGATGGGACAGGGAGACAAGTTCACGGGGAAAATCACACGAGGTGATGTCGCGCAGGTTGTCGATGCTACGCTCTCCTTCTTCCCTGCCGTCGGGAAAACCGTCGAGGTCCGACGTATCCAGGCCGATGACGCGCAAGGAAAGGCAATGTCCGACGCCCAGGTTGCAAACCTGTATCTTGCCATAGCTGGAGATGACGTGCGTACCCGTGTTGGAGTGCTCCCGTTCCCCGCCCCCGTCCCGGCTCCCGCACCCGTCAGCCAGGAGAGGAAGGAGGAGATCTTGAGCGATCCAAGGGTTCAGGCCGCCCAGCCACGTGTGGATGCTGGCAAAGCGGGTGGTCGCGTGCGGGAGGCAACGGAGGCCGACGAGATGACGCCCTTGGAGAATGTCGCTGATGGCCCGGACGATGAGGTGCGCAAGGTGCAGGCGTGGATTTTGGCGTACCGCAAGAGAACCCTCGAGGGGAAGCTGCCCGCCGGGAAGGAGGAGACTGTGAACGTCTGAGTCGTGGCTGCCACCTAGTGATACAATTTTCTAAACCCTTTCATTTGCTACATCGTACAACCAAACCTGATTGGTATCTTCCATTCCACCTTCTCGGCACGGCCGCCGGCCGAGACAAAGCAGAACTCGAAACGGAGCCCCCATGCCAGCGTCACCACATCGCTTTCAAAACCCGGCGTTGCATCCGACGGCAACGTGAAGTACACGCAGCTCGCCAATGTATCGGGCGAGAGACTCGCTCGCTCCTCCACGATACTACTGAGCACGTGACCCCGCCCCTTCCATCTCCATGCCTCCGCCACGGTTTCCTCCATCTCCAGCGATACCACGTACTTCAGGCACCGTACGACGTCCGTGTTGATGAATTCGAGCGTGCTCACCAGCGAGGCCCCGGGCGCGAGTCCACATGCCTTCCCTTCCTCGACGAAAGCATTCGCCTGATGCAGATGGATCGTGGCAAACTCGGCGTCTCCAACTCGCAGTCGAAAGCTCGACTTCGACCCAGGCATGCCGTCCCAGTACCTCGCCAGCGCATTGGCAGTCCCCGCAATCGGGGTCTTTGGCGCGGACTTTGACCCACCTTGAACCACCGACGCAGACTCTTCGGCCACGATGCGCAGATTTGCGCTCAGCTGCTCGGCCAGAATCTCCTTCTGCGCCGCCCGGAACAATTTCCTTGACAACAACGCTGACGGCTCCTCACTCATCGACCGACCGACGCCCCCTGGCCGCCTCCCGGGCTCGGGCTCCAAGCTCGACGTCCTCGACAGCGAGTTGCTCAAATATGCCGGGCTATACGGCCCAGATGTGGACGAATCCCGCCACAGCAATTCTAGATTCTCGATCGCATCATCAATTGTGGTCCCGAACCCCACCTCCCAACACTTGACCCGAGGCAGCGACCCATCCCGCTCTTGCTCCTTGAACCGCACCCCGTCCATGGTCCCCGCCTGCGACCGTCTCGTCTCCAACGGCCACACGTGCACCACGTCCCGAATCCTCGTCTCCAGCAGGTGGGAACCCACCACTTGCCCGCCACCGGCATCCGCACCCTCCTCGTTCAGTGAGACAAGAGACCACCGCACCCGCACGTCCAGGTAATACGAGTATCGCACCGCCAGCCCATGAAAGGTCGGCGGCAACCATTCCGGTAGCCGAAACCGAATCAAATACACCCGACACCCGTCGTCCCCAAGGTCGCGACCCGTGCTCGCCTGCAGCGTAGCCTCGATTACGGGACGCTGTACCCGACGCGTGTCCGCATTCAGTGGTTTGACCTCCCTCCGGTAGCTTTTCGACACCCACGAGGTATCAACGCGCTCGATCCCTTTAAACGTGATGAGCACGTCCTCCAGCTGAATGGACTGCGTGCCGACGTCCACGGGCCCCTCTTTCGCCAGACCTCCGTCATCTTGAGATGAGCGGGGCGGCGGCGAAGGAGACGGGGGGCGGCCGACACGCCCAGCGAGCCCGCTGCGCTCGGCGTCCCGGATGTGCAACAAGGCATGAACCGTGTCACCAGGGTTGTAGCCTTTCGCCGCCTGCACGAGATCCAAGTGAACCGCTGGCGACGTCCTATGGACGCGTGATGCCAGCGGCATGCCGTGCTGCGCCGTTTGCGGCGTGGAAGTTTTGGGAGTTGAAAAAAATGGGAAGGAGCTCGTCCAGGAGGAGGCAGTTATCAGATCATCTGTTGAACTAGGATTGCCGGACCATGTGCGTTCGGACGTAAGATCAGCCAAGTGCGCTCAAGTGGAGGTGGACTGTTGGGAAATTCCGACGTCTCGTTTCGTCGAATTTTGAATTTGAGCGAATTTCGGATCGAGAACAGCGCTGCCAGAACGCCGAGGGAGGAGAGAGAGATGCCCCGCTCGTCTTCCACGGAGCCTCTTGGGAGTAGAAAGCGAGGTCATGTCTTGAAAGAGGGCGCGGACGACGCGAGGAAGGCACGGTGCCTCACCGGGACGAGCAACGACGCGTCCGGCCCTCGTGTTCGGGGCCAGCAGGGCGCTGGGGGAGGTCGGCAGGGCGCTGGGGGAGGTCAGCAGGGAGACGGGGGAGGTCGGCAGGGAGACGGAAAGGAGTACACTGAGACGTATACGGCCCTGTACGAGTTTGTTCAGGCGCTCGAGTGCCCGCTGTGCTCGCGGCTGATGGACAAGCCGTCGACATTTTCGACGTGCGGCCACACGTTTTGCTTCGAGTGCGTGATCGAGACTCTGGAAGGGAAGGGCATTCGGTGGCCGGGGTGTCCGACGTGTAAGCAGCCGGGCTGTCGGAAGGACCTGCAGACGAACCATCTGGTGGGGAATGCCGTCGGGCAGGTGCGGCGTATGATGGAGGATCTTGCGCGGGCGAGGGTGCGGGAGCGGGAGCGGTTGAACCGATCGGGCCAGGATACGAATGAAGACGGGTCGAGACGGCGAGGCCATCGTCATCAGACGATGGCTACGCACGATGGCACCCTGGCGCGGAGCCCGGGTGTTCAGGATGACGTCAACGAGGAGATTGAGAATGTTTCTGGCGACGGCCTGCCGGAAAAGAAGGTCGTGGAGTCGATCGAGGTGAATATTAGCGGCGGCACGGGCGAGCTGGACTTGCCTCACACCGAGGAGACGGGGGCACAGCCTTTGGGGAGTCTTGCGAGTCCAGTGCTGGTGGGATATGGGGAGCTGGAGGCAGACGTGGAGCTCCTACGGGCAGGTCTTGAATGGGCGGATGCGCTTCCCATTGCCCGAGGCTCGCGCAGAGTGTCCGAGGATGCTAGTGCGAGCGTGAGTCCGAGCGGCAGCACCCAACACTTGCTGGTGCGGCAGGATAGCGACCGGGAGCACAGTATTGTGCCCGACTCGCAGGTTACAGACCCTGGAGGCTCGGTTATGAGTAAGCGTATCCTACAAGAGCGCTCTGAAAATGCCTTGAAGGATGCTCCTGCAGAGCAGGGCAAACTCGTCCAGGGCGGCGGTCGCTCGCCCCAGGACGCCGCCCGGGAAATCGCCTCCAACCATGTCAAGGGCGCCGAAACGTCGCCATCGAAGATCTCTCCGCCTTCGAACGCTACAACTCGCAAGAAATCGCTCGCAGCGTTCTGGAAACGGAAGCAGCAGCATTCGGGGGCGTCTGGCGGCCGGAAAGGCATGCGAATCGTGGTGGATGCGCGGACCATCGCAGACGACCCGACCGTGATCACTCTGGTAGAAAAACTAGAGGTCAAGTACGGGGACCTGGTGACGGTGGCGGACGAAATCTCCCCGGACACCACGCATTTCGTGACGAGCATGGACGCCAGGAGCCTCACAAGGCTGACCGTGGAGTACCTTGAGGCTTGCGCGGTTGGATGCTGGGTGGTCGCCCCGAGCTGGCTAGAGGACTCTCTTGAGCACAGCGAAGACATCGTGGAGGAAAAATATTACGCGGCACAGGGCCACACGAGGGACGACGGGACGACGCACATGGGCCTTCCTGAGAACAGCCGGATTCGAGCCATCGCCGGCAAGAAACTATTTCTGGGGCAATACTTTGTGCTCGCCCCGGGCTCAGAGCGCAGGGACCAGCTTATGCGTCTGATCGAGTTTGCTGGCGGGACCTTCCTCGACGTGGACGAAACCGGGTCCCCACTCTCCGAGCCACAGACGCAGACCCAGTCGTGGGGGACGCAAGCCAGCCAAAAAAAGATGACATGCGTCGTGGACTCGAAGAAACTTTCAGCAATGACTGCCGAGCAAAGCGAGCAGCTCTCGGCGCTGCGAGAGGGTGGACGCATCGCTGTGGTCAACGAGCGGTGGTTGTATGAGAGCTGCGAGCGAGGTCAAGCGCAGCTGCGCAACGACGGTTACTACGTCCTCTAATGCATACGTGTATTTAAACTGTGGGAAACGTGACTGATTCGTCCACGCGTACTTCCTGGACACTGATGGTGGACGTGGCGTCCTCTGCGTCCGCCCAGACAAGCCCCAGAAGATCCGCATCGCCACGCAGCACGTTCGAGACCCGGACCACGTCCGTCTCTGGGATGTCGAGCGTGAGCACCGTGGTGAACGGCATCGACGACGACTCGTAGCCTGAACAGCGCCATCCGTGACGGCAGACCAACGTACTCGCCAGCTGCTCAATGGCCTCCACCAACGTATCTGCCGCCTCACAGGTGGAACCGACCGCCGTCACCGATATATCGAGCGTGACTGTGTCCGAAGAGCACGAACGAATCGGCGGCAACGGCACGGCGTCGTCCAACACGGGAAGCACCTGTTCTCTGAAGAGCTTGAACTCGTCGGCCCCGGCACTCAAACGGTTTCCGGACTCCTTGTAGTGGCAGACGACGTACACCCACTCGCGATCGTCGTCGGAGGCAAAGGGAGAGTGCTCGTTGGGCGGACATGTCTGGCGGGCGCATCCAAGCTCGTCCGTGTCTCTCCACACCATGGCCGTGAAATGGCCAATGTCGGTGAAGCCTCTCGTTGTTTTCGACAAATCACCGGGGTCGTCGAAGTTGTACATCTCGATCTCGTTGTACCAGCCGATCGCCGCGGCGTTATAGCTGTCGGCGACCGGCGATCCGACCCCAGCGTACAGGTTCTCCCCTGCGCCGGATCGAAACTCTGACGTGGAGTGCTCCCATCGGCATTCCTTGGCCCAAGCTGCGGCCGTGTCGGCGAGCTCCTCGGACCACACGAGGGGATCAGAGCCATGCTGCGCACGAAACGTGTTATGGAGCGAGGTTATAGCCTCCACGTCTCCAGGAAGGTCTTTGACCCTCGTGCCGAGGGCGCTCGCACACGACAGAGCCGAAAGTGCTGTCAAAAAAATGTGCGATTGCGATATCATTGTTGGTTTCGAAATCCGTATGTATGTATGATTTGTATTCGCAACGAATCCGTGGCCATGGTGTAAACGGCTCGGGCGTGGCTCCAACTCGCACGTCGAACGATTCGACGCACCATCAAGCTTGGGTTGTGTCATGAACGTCCTGATCGTCGTCGTTCTCTTCGTCGCAGAGTTTCATTGCTCGGAGCTGCTCCTGGCGGTTTGGCGCCGACGGAAATCCGGGAAAGTGACGTGGAGGAACGCATTGGTCAGCGGCCCACTCCTTCTCGCGTACTGTCTTGCTGCCATGGAGTTTCTCGTGGGTCGACGGGTCGTGCCCTACACCGTGCAGGCGACCGGCGTTGGTATGATGGTACTCGGCGAATGCATACGGAAGATGGCTGTAATCACCGCTGGGCAGAGCTTCTCTCATCAGATTGTGGAAGTACGGCAATCGCCCGAGCACCGCCTCGTGACCCATGGCATCTACGGGTACCATCGTCATCCCTCGTATGTTGGGTACTTTGTGTTTGTTATCGGTAGCATGGTCGCTTTGGGAAACTGGATATGTGCCGTGCTTTTCGGGTGGGTGTTGTACATTTTTTTTGACCGGCGGTTGGCTTTCGAGGAGGCGACGCTGCAAAAGCGGTTTCCCGAGTGGCAGGCGTACAGTCGACGTGTGGGCTGCTTTCCATTTCATACGTATTGTTGCAAGGTGGGTGAATAGCAGTTCAGATCAAACAACAACCTGATTGCAGTCATTCGGCACCTCTTTCGCAGCCTTGTCATGCCCGTTGTTCTCCCCGTTGTTCTCCCCGTTGTTCTGCCCGTTGTTCTCCCCGTTGTTCTCCCCGTTGTTCTCCCCGCTCTCAGCCTCCAATTTATCGGCCACATCGTTGACCATCCGGCGCATCAGGCTGACCAGCTCCATCTTGTCCTCTTCTGATATGATCGGGCGCAGCACGTGGTGCGAGTCATCAGAGAGCGCCGGGCGGGCGCCTCGGATATCTTTCCAGAGCATTTCCGTTCCTGGGAACACAAGAAGATGCAGTTGCTGTTTGGCGAGCTTGACCTGGTCGGCCGGCATGTCGTAAAAGTCAAACCCGTTTTTCCACGCGGAAACGGTCTCGTGCGCGGCGGGAAGCGCCAGTTTGTGGACGCCGGCCATTGAAAGGTGCTTCTGGAAGAGATCTACGAGGACCTTGGCGTGGCCTCGGCGTCGTTGCGACTTTGCTGTTGCGATCAGGGGGAGCTCGGCCATTTGGGGGCCAAATACCCGTACAACGGCCGCCACGACCGGAGTTTCGCAGTACTTGAGCAGGAGCGTGTACATTCCCGAATAGTCCCACTCGCCCACCTGTCTAGCGCTGATCATCAGCGGGAGCAAGTCCGTGTTGCTCGCCAGGTCCATGATGGGATCGAATGACTCTTGCAGCAGACTGGTCGCGTCGAGGATGACCTCGTCTGTCTCTTCGGTGCCGTCGGATCCATTCAGGACATGGAACGAGTAATTGGCCAGTTCGAGCTTGTACGGGTTGGGGACCTTCTGTTTCCTTTTGCCGTCTATGCTCGTGCCGGGATCGACCGTGGTCAGCACGTCGACAGGCATCCTGCCGCTCTTCACGAGTCCCTTGAAATAACCGTGGATCCGACCGCAATGAGGATCACAGAACCAGTCGCCTTCGGGAAGCGCCTCAAGCTTCCCGAGGCCGTTCGCATCAAGGCACCCCACGTGGAACTCCCGCATGCACTGTTCGCAGATCATGATGGTGCGCGGCCCAAACTCCTTCTGGAAGTCAGGCTCGCGACAAAAGGTGCATCCGATTGGATACGAGTCAAGCTCGGCGTACACATCCTGCGCGCCGTGGTGCCCGTCGTCCGCGAGACCTCCTTCCGGCAGTTCTGGGAGCCGTGCGGCCATCTTCTTGAGATTCAGGCCTTCCTCCTCGACCCAAATGTGTTCGTAAGGCTGCCTCCTCTGCGCATGACCACTATGAGACTCGAACTGGCTGCATGACACCACCGTCGAGCAACAGTCGCACAAGATGCCCGAGGTGCCCGACGCATTGATCACAATGCTGCCTCCCAACATGTTGACCGACCTAGATCTATAGTAAACCCGCATGCCGTTCTGAAGTCCACCCTTTTCACCCATAAACAGCCTTTTATTGCGGGTCAAGTTGCGCTGCAGCCGTCCGGCGCGTTCGGGCGCCATGAGGCGCATCCGCCCGGCGTTGCCACCCCCGCCTGAAGCCAAGTCCTTTTTCTTGTACCCACTTCCGGGCTTGCGGCCCCGC
>JACLAB010001645.1_pt1 | contig 10246 bp, 6 predicted proteins | sample 8027921 | NCBI WGS metagenome assembly JACLAB01 (sample SAMN15725117, study PRJNA655200) | protist metagenome | isolation source: fluorescence activated cell sorting (FACS) single amplified genomes of... | place: USA: West Boothbay Harbor, Gulf of Maine | collected 2000-07-19
AAAAGCGATGCTGTTCGACATGGAACGCGCACGTGAAATGGCTCGTCGTGAAACCGCTGCCGCGGAAGCCAACTTACTTGTCGCCCGAAGTCGTCTCACCGATGCCCAAGGCGATAATGAAACACTTAAGCATAAATTGCGATTAGAATCAAACCGCACGCGAGAGCTTGAAAGCTTGGTTTCAGCCTTACGCACGCACGAGCATCAAGTGGAAATCGAAAGTGGTGATACGTCACAGCGCTCGGAACTTTTACGCGAGCGTGTCGGTGTGCTTCAAGAGCAAAACTCTGGACTACTCAAACAAGTTCAAACATTGGGCGAGCAAAGGAAGACATTTGAGACTGAACTCGAACGCTTGCGTGCCATCATTGAAGGAAACGACGCCGCCGCACCCATTACGAGTGGCGTAAGCTCGACGAGTGCATTAATGCATGCAGAAAAGCTGGTGAAGGAGCAGACGGAAGAGATTGAAAATTTGAAGGAGGCTCTGAAATCATTACAAGACAAATGCGAAGCCCTTGAAACGGCTCAGTATGAAGCTGAAATGTCTGCTAGTAACGCTCGTCGAGAAGCCAACGCAATCGCACGACGCGAAGCCGAGTCACGCGCTCAGCTTGATGGCATGCGTGGTGAGTTACGCGTTGCCAAAGAAGCGTTGGATGAAGCCATGAATGATGGGCCGTCGAACGCTGACATTCAAAATCTGCGATCTCGTCTTCAAGATGCAGAGCGAAGAGCATCGAACGCCGAAGCAGCGCTTGAGAGCTTAGGTCAATCGTTCAGTTCGCCCGTTTCTTCGGCGGCAAATGAGGAAGCTCGAGTTCTCCGAGAAGAAAATGATCGATTGTTAGATTTGCTTTCGAAAGCAAACGACGATTTGAACGTGGCGAGACAGTTGATTGACGCAAATGGATACGCGGACTCGAGCGCGTCAGACTTACTCGTACGTGAACAAGTGCGCGCGGCTGAAGAGCGTACGCAACAAGTTGAAGATGACTTCAACCGCCTCGTGGAGCAAATGTCTCAAATGCAACCCGTGTCTGATTCCGAATTGGAAACCCGACTCCGTGAGCTAGAGGAAGAAAACGCACAACTGCGTGAAAATCTCGATGGCACGGAAATGGCCACTAGACAGATGCAAGATGAGTTGCAGCGCATTAGTGAAGAATACGCGGCGCTTGCGAGCACGTTGAACGAGACGTTGAGCGCGTATGGGGACTCCCCGTGAGAGTGTTGTACGGTAGAAATCAGCTATTTATTCGAATATCAAGTATATTATTGTTTCTGTGTCGGTGACAAACTTTTCCCATCCAAAATCGACAAACCACCGCAACACGCCGTGACGAATTCAAAGTATCGATCGCATTCAGCCACGACTTTATTTCCAATAAGCGATAAAACGTTTAGTCGTGCAAGGCATGCGAGCCAGCTTATCTCTTCGATGTCAATTATCCTGTTATCGTCAAGCTTCAGTTCCCGAATTGAATCCAAATTTGATAAATGTTTCAGTGTACGAAACGCGTTTCGTCGAAGTGACAGAACCTTCAAGTTTACGCATCCGTCGAACGTGTTCGATTCGATCCTCGACAACTTATTGCCGTCAGCGATACATACTCGCAATGCCTTGATTCGATTTAATCCATCTAGTCTCGTCAAAAAATTGTCGCACAGTACCAATGTTCGCAGAGTTGCGCAAGAACTTAGCGCTAATACACTCAGCGAAGATATATAATTGCCGCTTAAATCCAAAAATATCAACGCTTTGAATTGATTCGTGCGCCCAAATGATGTGTTGATTTTGTTATTCTTTAGATGTAGTCTGGTGAGATGTGGCAAACTTCCTAAGACTGACACGTCGACCAAATTATTGTGTTCCAAATTCAAGTGTTTCACATTTATGAACCTCGAACGCGTAATCGCGTGATCAAGGTGCACGAGGCCAAGTGAGGAAAGATTAACTTTGTAAACGGGAACGTCATTAGTTGCATTGAGCATATCTTCAGTTAATCGGCCAGTGTACATGTTCATCGCTGACAGTCGCGCCCCATCATCGATGTAATCGGCATCAAGTATTTCCAACTGCGGCAATTTGAAGATTACGTAATAGCAATAAGATTTCGCGTCGCACATGCTGTTTCCGAATGTAGAAAGTATACGAAGGGTTGCAATTGACGAAAGCGCAGTAATGGCGCCTATATCATGAAGCATATTACCGCCAACATGTAATTCTCGAAGCGAAACACATTGGGACAAAGCACAAAGTGACGTAATGTTATTATCCTCCATGTTTAAGACTGCAAGCTTAGACAATGTCTTGAACGAGGCTATGGATAATTTCGATAACCCGCAGCCTCTTATGTTCAACCAGCGTAATTCTTTTAGCATACTCAGACCATCAAGACGTACCGTGGAGTTTCCTTCTATTGACAAATGGCGCAACTCCCTCAAGCAAATGAACCCCTTGAGAGAGCGCAAACAGTTATGCGCCAAGTCGACTACGCGAAGTGCTTGGAAGTGCATCAAGTCCGACGTCTCTCGAATTGACTCGTTTTTCAGAACGAGCTCCGTGACTTTCTCAGAACCGGTGCTAGGCGGGAAAGTGCGACCGCGTCGGTTCACCGCGTCAACTGTTAGTGTTGTGTACTTTAGGCGCGATGACATGCGTAAATCTTCATTGACTGCTATCCCATCGAGTGTTTGTAATTTATCAAGCCGTTTCAACACGATGCTGATGTAAAATTTCGGATTAGCCAGCCACTGACGATTTCCGCGTAAACATAGCCATATTAAATGTGGCACTCGCGAAGAGAGCACGTTCAAATCCGCAGACTTCCACAACTTGTTGTGACCCAGATCGAGTACTCGCAAAGATTCGAGGTGTGGAAAGTTTGTCAAGCGTTTCACACGGTTGTTACCAAGCATCAAGGCGTGAAGATTCGTACACGCGCAGAGGTCAATCGGCACGTCAACCAGTCCGATGTCATGTAAATTTACTGTCGTGATGTTTGCCGTGATGAGTACATCTGAAAGTTGACGTTTATAGACGGTCGCTGGCAATCCACAGTTAATGAGCATTTCTTCGTAATTTTTCACAAAAGAATCAAACTCTGCGGCGAGCGAGTCAATAGACATCTTATGGTCCCATTCGGCTTTTGCGAATGCGAATCGCGACTCGCTCAGAGTCTCGCACACAAGCTCAGAGTCTCGGAAACTCTGACGCATCAATGTCGTCACTATTTTTTGTGCATTTATCTCGCATATTTCAAATGCGCGCTCGAGCGCGACGATGCGCTGTAAAATGAACGTGATGTCATCGATGCAGTCCGTGGCTCTCGCGCGCAACAATTCAGCTTCAATACCACGTGTAGCCTTGTGCAAATGCTCACGTGCCCGGGCGTGACCTTTACGATAGATGTGCCTTACGTACGCACAACGTGCGTTGTATGCTAATCGGCGGTTACCGTGTTCGTTCCGTGCGCGTTCGCGCTCATCTACATCAATGCTTTTCCCATCAAGCATCTCTAAATTCGGCATTGCGACCACGGCGTATGAGCGATACCACTTGGAGCGCGTCACCGAACACGCACCGTGTACGTCGTCTTTTAGCGTTAGGGACAGCACGCGAGATGCGACTTTTATCGCGGACCACGATTTAATCGGGTTCCCTGCAACGTTCAAATGTTTGAGATTGTAAAACGAGCCGACGTCCGGGACGTATTCAATGACGTTACGCGCCGCGTTCAGTTCCATAAGCGCGCTACACCGCTCGCATCCATCCAGATTAGACAAGTTGTTGTCATTTACCCACAACGTGTGCAAGCGTTGTAGTCCATCTGTGTTCAGTGCACGCAAAGACTCGATGGCGTTGCCGTACACGTACAACGCTTCCAATCCCGCGCACGTTTCGCATCCATCCAACGTCTTCAACGCACACTCCGCCACAACTAAGACTTTAAGCGCCGCACACGCATCCAGGCCCACTAGAGACGTCACCCCGCGCTGTTTCACAATCCTCAACGTCGTGAGCGACCGGTACCTCCCGAAATCCATCTCGGTCAAACATCCTCGCGCGGACGCGCGCACATCCTCCATGAAAAATTCCATCTCTTGCACATCGTCTTCGCCCGCATCATCGACGACCGCATCGACCGAATCACTCAACATCCCCGAACGTATCGATTCGCGCCAGCCTCGCGCCTTAGGCGCGTCGAAATCACGCACTGTTGGCACACATGAAGTCAACGCCGTGGACTCTCACATGTCCTGTTGTTTCCCACAAAACGTCACGAGCTCACACCGCATTCGTCGTCGCATCGCGCGCGAACATGCTCGCGATCGCCCGGCGGCGATCACACGCGTGCGCGTCGTCCATCGCGCGCGCGATTCACGTCCCCGCGGACGCGTGCGAGGCGGAGAGTGACGCGAGCTCGTCGAAGGCGCCGTCTTGGCAACGCAAAAAACGTTGCTCAAGAGATGTTGGCCGCGCACGGCGGGGCGATGCGGACGCGGGTGTGCGGCGCGTTGGCGTCGTGACGGCGCCGTCGTTCGCGACGCGTGCGTGCGCGGCGATGGCGCGCGCGAGAGGGATGCATTCAAGCGCGATGACGGCTTTGGAGGTTGGGAGGAAAAGCGCGCGCGCGGCGCGCTCGAGCGAGTCGACGAGCGCGCCAAAAGAAGAGTCCATGGGTGAGTTTGAGGAGATGCCTAGGAGCATGAGGGACGAAACTATCGATGCGGATAATGATAAGCGCGCGCTGACGGCGGTGCACACGGCGATTGGGTGCAATACGGCGATTTTGGTGTGCAAGTTGGGCGCGTACGGCGTCAGCGGGTCGCCGTCGATGCTCGCGGAGAGTATTCACTCTGTCGCTGATATCGTGAATCAGATGCTGCTGCAAGTTGGGATTACAAACAGTAATCGTAAGCCCGATGCGACGTTCAATTATGGATATCGCCGCGAAAGATTTGTGTATTCGTTGATTTCTGCGGTTGGTATCTTTTTCCTCGGCGCTGGGTTTAGCGTCATGCACGGCATACACGGGATTATGGACCCAGTGCCTTCAGAGAACGTGTGGATCGGTATCACGGTTCTAAGTGCGTCTGCGCTCCTGGAGGCATATTCACTGAAGGTGGCGTATGCGTCCTTGCGCGACAATGCCAAGGCGCAGGGCATGACGATGCGAGAGTTCGTAGCTTCAGGAAAAGATCCCACGAGCGTAAGTGTCGTGGCCGAAGATGCTGCTGCGGTTTTGGGTTGCGGAATTGCCGGCACTGCGTTGTTTTTAGCGGATACCACGGGGAACCCGATGTACGATGCTATGGGCTCGATTGCCGTTGGTGGGTTGCTTGGCGTTACGGCGATGTACCTCATCAACAGTAACCGGTTGCTTTTACTCGGCCGCTCACTGGGAGCTGATAAAATGCAAACAATCACGGAGCATATGCGCAGGGATCCCGTCGTCGAGGAGGTGTATTTCGCAAAGAGCGAGGAGCTTGGCGCGGGGACGTACCGATTTTCCGCCGAAGTGGAGTTTAGTGGAAAGCAGATTGTGGAACGATATTTGGCAAAAAATAAGCGCCGAGCCGCGCTGCACTCGCAATTTAGCGAAGCTACGATTCGCGGCGATGGCGCTATGATGGACGCTGCGCTTAGCCATTATGGAGAGGAAATAGTTCAAGCCGTCGGCGACGAGGTTGACCGCATGGAAAAGGAAATCGTCAAGCTCGAGCCATCAATCCATTACGTCGACATTGAAACCAACTAGACGTCGGTACTTGTATCGCGTGATCGTACCAGAACTTCTAGCGTGTACTTTATTCACAAATCGCACTCGTGTAACATTAAATAAGAATGGCCAAATTTAATTCGTACGCGCGCTTTGAATTCGCGAGCGAGGACAGTATCGGTGCGCGCCAGTCAAACTCAGCTGCTTAGTGTACGACGCGTGCCTTGATCAAACTGAACTTGGTGCGCAATGTCAGAAGACGTGTACATACACAACGCAGCGCGCGATACGACGCAAAACGCGTCGATTGAAAGTCTGTTCACGTCGCTATTCGAGTCGTGGGGAACTCGAATCGCCGCGCTGGAACTTTTTGAGCGAGAGATTTCGACGACGCGGGAGACGATGCTGACGTCGGACGAAGCAGACGATGTCGTGACCGCAATTATTGCGACATCATCGAGTGATGAAACGTGCGGCATAGAGAGTAGTGAAGGTTCTTCGTCCGTCGCGGTGTCCTCAAGCGAGAGTCCCAGGACCTCGCGCGAGCCCATCCAGCGGTCGGTTCCATTGATCATTCCAGTCATCGTCGAGGATAGCCGCGACGTCGAAGACGTCGACAGCGAGTACGCTACACGTGCCGACGGCAGCGAAGACGCAGAGAAAACGCTTCGCGCGCATCTTGAGAAAATCGTAGAAGAATCCACAAAACGCCGACATCGACGAGTCCTCGTCGAAGAGGAGCGTCGCCGTACCATTGACGCGGCTCGAGAACGAAGAGACGCCGGGCGTATAATCTCGCGTGCAATGAAACGTTGGTATGACCATCGCGTGCACGCTTGCTTAGTTGTGCAAGCGCATTTTCGCGGATGGGTTGCGCGAACATTATCTACATCGCTGCGGCGAAAGCGTCAAATTGTTGCGCGTATGGCACAAACGTGGCGCGCCGCATGCGTCCGTGCGCGACGGATCCGTGCCGCGACACGCATTCAAACATCATGGCGTGTCTATACCGCGCGTCAATTGTTGCGTCAAGCTGCCGTACGGCGCGCTCGCGTACAACAAAAAGTTGAAGAAATTACCCGCCGCTATTTGGAGAGACGCGAACGGTCACGGCGAGAACATCGCGCCACGCAGATTCAGCGCGCATGGCGTACCTACATACGGGCCAAACGAGTGTCTGTATCTATCAGCGCCGCGTTATGCATACAGCGCATCTGGCGCGGCGCACGTGCAAGACGTTCAGTGCTCCAGTATCGTCGAGCGTTGGCTCGTAGGGACGCGGCGGCTTTCTCGCTCGACAGCGCGGATGAAAGTGATTTCATGGATTCCATCGATGACGACGTCGACTTCTTGGACGACGTGTTTTCAATTGCAGAGAATATGGCGGTGACAGCAGGCGACCTTGTGAAAACGAGCAAGTCGTCGACGCGCACGAGAGACCCGGAGCACAGCGTCGAAAAAGGAGACGAAGAAATCGTCGGTGCGCGGTATTACATCCGCCGGCGCAAACAATTTATTCGCACGCAAAAGAAACGGCAGCGCACGGAAGATCTCAAATCTAATCCAAGTTCGCGACTGGCGAGGTTTCAGAAGAGCTCTGCCGCCACTCGAGCGAATAAATTTATTCAGCTTCAGAGCCTAGGCGAAACGCCACAACGCGATGCTCGCACACGTGCGGACGCCCGCGTTCGTCGCTCATGCGGTGCCGCATAGTGTTGCGCGCACGCGCACGATCACCGCCGCCGTAGTCGACCGCCGAGGCGTGCTTTTTGGCGCTGCGCTCGTCGCGCTCACGTCTTCGGCGCCCGTTCGCGCGTCGGCGCCCGCCGAAGGTTTACGTCCGCTGGACGAATACCTCGCGCGTTTAGATGGATGCATACAGCAGCTCGAAACATTGGCGGCTGGTTTTGAGTCTCGAGACGCGTTTACGCCGAAAGACTACGCTCGCGCGCGTCAGTCGTTGCACGTCGACGAGCTCGGGCGGTTCTGGGTAACCGCGCGAGGGTGCGACAAGTACCTTTACGGGAACGCTCGAAGTCCTTTCGCGCGCGAAAAGGAGGATATGTGGAAGCTCATTCCTGAAAAGTCTGGTCTCGGGGCGAATTTGGTGCCAAATTTTGATAACGCCGACGATAAGCTGTGTCTCATCTATTCGTGCGTGAACGACCCAACAGCGCCGGCATCCATCGATACGTTGTACGCGTTAAAGCTCTTCGACGAGGGCTTGCGCATTGGCTCGAAGGGCGATAAAGTCACTCCAGAAGGATTAGGATTCGTTGCGCGAGACGTGCTCGAAAAGCTCGTCACCTACCGGCAACTGGTTGCCGACAAGGCGGACGCAAGCATGGTTGACACGACGTGGGCGAACCCGGCTTCTACGTCCTGGGGCGGCGTCGGCATTTGATTCTTTATATTATTATATTACAGCGTGCGCGCGAGTTGTTGTGACATATTAGGTCTCTATCTCTCTAAAACTTCCGCAACGAAAACGTCGCGGTGAGCGGGCCGTGGTCGCTACAATAATCATCCGGCCACTCCCCACGAATCATAACGTCCGGCAAACTCGCACGCTCGATGCGCAAATCACCGTCATCCCACATGTCTTGATCCCAACTTTCAGTCAGGGGCAAAATCACACGGTCGCTTGCGGAACAACTCATATAATCTGAAATGTCCATACTATCGGACGGATCGGCGAGGCAAGCGGCCATGCCTTTTATGTCCATGCGCTCCACAAACTCGCCAAAATCCACCAAGCCGTTGCCATCCTTATCCAACGATTCATACAGCGCCTCAAGCTCAGCCGGCAGAAGCCCGGGACTCTTTTCCCCGCATAAGCCGATGTCATTCGCGAATTCTGCGAATTCATCCCGCGACAGCGTCCCGTCGCCGTTTTCATCAAACGCCGCAAATGCCGACACGTCATCCACCAAGCCTTTCTCGACAATTTTTGCGCGCACCATCGCGAACACAGCGTCCTTCCAGCTCACTCCAATGGGCGTGATTTGACTGGATGGATTGAGCAAGAACATGTGATCGACGCCGACGAGTTCGCCGTGATGGTTCTTATGCGACACCCATGCCTTCCGCTTCGCCGCATCAATCGTGCTATCCAACGCGCTAACAAACCCTTGTGAGGTTAAAAAGCGAAACACCCGACCATTATTCGTGCCGTTAAAATCCCCAGTGATCACAATAGGAAGCTTACGTCCACGCAACGCAGGCTCGTTGAACATTTCGTGCAAAAATCCCAAAATCTTAAACGACTCTCGCAACCGTATCAGCGACGAGTTTTCATTGTGCGGAAACAACAAGTGCGTGTTCACGACGATCATCTCAACCCCAGCCTTCTTTAAACGAACCGCCGTCGCCACGCGATCGCCACAATCGTTAAACAACACATCTCTCGCGTCCAACACCTCGACGTCGCGCTTTGTCGCCGTGAGCAACCCGTCGCACCGTCCCGACGTTCTCTTCGTCACGTGCATCGCCTCGTACCCGCATTCTCGTAACCTCTCGCGCCATAACGACGCAATACCTTCCGATGCGTGCCAGAACTCTTGCACGCACACGACGTCGGCGTCGAGCGAGGCGATTTCCGCGAGCGTCGCCTCGGCGCGCGCCTCAGCCGCAGCCATATCCTCGCTCTCGCGCCCGTTCGCCCCGCCGTTCGACGCGCGTTTGTACTCTGGACACAACACATTAAACGTCATGATCGTAATCGCATCCGCGCCGTTCGACGACGGCGTCGATGACGGCGCCGCGGACGCGATGCAGCGCCATCGTCGCGCTGCTGATGTCACCGATGACGCCAACGTCGACGTCGTCGTCCGTCGGCGCGCGCGCGTCGCGACGACGACGCCCCAGCGCGCGCGTTCGCCCTCGCGACCGCGCGCATCGCATCGCGCGACTCGGTGCGCGACGTGCGGCGCGCGCGCAGCCATGGCGAAGGCGCGCGGCGCAATGACGACACATCTGCGCGCGCGCACCCGCGTCGCCGTCGCACGCCAACTCGCGCCGCAACTCGCGCCGCATCGCGAGCACCAGACATGATTCGCGCGTCCGCGCGCGCGCGCGCGCCCGCGCGCACCGCGGCTGGCGCGAGAGACGCGCGCGCGCGCGCGCCGCGCGTCGAGAGGCGCGCGCTCCCCACACTACGCGGCGAATCGCGCGCGAATGTCGCCCACCGCGCTCGACGCCGCGCCTTCGCGCAGTGCCGCGACGACGACGACGACGACCGAGCGGTGTTGGCGGAATCCAGCGTGTATACCATACTTAGCACATAATAAGCATGTGTAATATACCATTTGAGTGCTACATAGCGTGTATATGGTGTTACATACGAGTGTTTTGCGCACCGATCGTGTAAACATGCGCCGGATAAACCCTTATTTCTGAACCCTAGTTACCCCTCGTCGGCATCCCATGGGATTAGCCTATTTTCCTAAGGCATGTCGTCCTGTACTTACGTAATTATCAGTTTATCAATGTATTTCCAAAAAGCACACCCCACATAAAAG
>JACLAB010012631.1_pt1 | contig 10243 bp, 9 predicted proteins | sample 8027921 | NCBI WGS metagenome assembly JACLAB01 (sample SAMN15725117, study PRJNA655200) | protist metagenome | isolation source: fluorescence activated cell sorting (FACS) single amplified genomes of... | place: USA: West Boothbay Harbor, Gulf of Maine | collected 2000-07-19
TGAATAATTTTAATAATTTGTGCAAATAATTTATCTTTATATTTTTGCTCATTTAAATTTAAAATATATTCTTGATTTTTAACAAATTGATCAATATCCTCAGCATAATTATCATAATTATTAATTTTTAAATAACAATTATAAATATTAGAAGATATTGTGTCTTTAATATATGTACCATTATCATCATCATTATTCATTGTTCCATTTAACCAATATTGATATTTTTTTTTAATATTACGTATTGAATAATATCCACATGGAATATTATCAATATATATTTTTTTAAAAATTTTTAAATCATTCTGCATTGATTGTCCATGAAGACATTTCTGTATAAAATCAAAATCTAAATCAAAATCCTCAATTTTTAAATCTTTATATAACATTTCTTGATTTTGAAGATCTTGAATTATATCATTAAAAGAATTGCTTCCATTTTTTGAAGATAATTTAGCCAAATTTTGATGTGATTGTTGTTTCATAGTGCTATGAATTATGTCGTCATTCATTTTCTGAGGTGGTTCTGATATGCAACGCTGTAGTGGATAAGGATTCTCTAAAATAAGATCATTTTCCATTGGATATCCAATTGTTGAAGAAAGTATATTTTTATTTTCTAATAATGAATTAATCATTGAAACTAACTGAATATTTTGTTCTTGTAATTTTAGAACTGTTGTTGAAACATCTATTAATTGAGTTTCCATTAATTTTATTTTTTCATGTAATTCTTCATTATTTTGATTGATTGTTTTCATGATGGTTTTATTAAAATCATTCTGAAGTTTTATAACATCTTCGTAATTACCCACATGACCTCCCTTTATTTTTTTGATATTATAATTTATGGTATTATTTATAGTTTTTTTTAAAAACTCTTCGAGTTCTTCCCTTTGTTTTTTTTGTTCCATTAATTAAATTAGTTAATTTTATTTTAAATAGTATTAAGTATTTTGTTCAATATAAATTCTTAATTTTTTGAAAATCATAAATAAAAATGCGAAAGTATATAAAAAATAAATATCATTATTAAACTATATAATTATATACCATGAGTTGTAAGTATTGCCACGAACAAAATCATTCTATTGATAATTGTCCAAATATTATCTGTAAAAAATGTAATAAACAAGGACATCCTCAATGGTTATGTAAAGAAAAGAAAAAAAATAATCAATATTTTAATAAATCAAAAGACAACAATAAAGACAACAATAAAGATAAAGACAAAGAATTTTCTAAAAAATATAATTCTAAAAATATGATTGAAAAAAATGGCCTAGAAAGAAATAATAAAGCGCAAAAAGAACAAACAGATTTATTAATAGAAGAAAATAAAATTACTTATTATGTAGATTTAGAAAAAAATAGCTGGGGATCAATTATAATGAATAATTTATAAATATTTATTTTGATTATGTAATATATGTATTATAAATATTCATAATAAAATTTAAAATATTTATGTATAATCGAAATTAAATAAAAGACCATACTTCATCATTATAAATATTATTTACATCACAATCTTTCACTACTAAATATTCACGAGCAACTGTATTTGCACATGTACCACTTTTACAACCAGGAACATTTGCAGCAGTAGTATTTACTTCAGGTTTTGTTAAACCAATGCATTTTAATTTACTGGGTGTAGAATTTGTTGTAGAAATAATGCGATTTGAATTGTCCCATGTCCATTTTTGATTTGGATTATCACTACATTGACTCATATGTAATTTATTATTTTTATCATCCATAGTTAAACAATTATTATCATATCGACTTTTAATATTGTTATTTATATCTAGTTCCCAGTTTTGATAACTAGTAAAGGGAGATATATTATCCATGTAACTTAAACTGGATGCAGCATTTGTTCCTTCTGTACGAGATACAACATAATCAGGATTAAATTTGGATATTTTATTTTCACTGTCATTTTGTTTTTCTTTTTTTGGAAAACTTCCTACTTTATTAACTAAGCGTCCAGAAGCTACCAGCTTAGTCCCTGCTGGGCCTTGTGGTCCAGCTGGTCCTGACGGTCCTGTAAGAAGAGGACTTTGTTGAGAAATCAGTGTTTTTAATTGTTCTTTTCCTAATTGTTCAATCATATTTTTTACTTCTGTTTTTTGAATATCATTTAATGGTTCTTTTTCCGCTTTTAATTTATCTTTATCGGTTGTCCAAGCATTTGATTTAAAATGTTCAAAATTTTGTTCAAATAATTGATTATTTGGGAAAAGAGGAGAACTATTCTGATTTTTATAAATAGTCATTTTTTGATATAAAAAATAAAATAAAAATAGAAAGATTAATAATAATAAAATGCACAGTATTTTATTACTCATATAATAAATAAAGATAAATTTTTAAAGATAAATTTTTTAATTTGTTTTCAATTAGTAAAATTATTTTTTTATTAATTATCTATTTTCTAATAAATAGTTATGCATTTACATTAATTTTTATGGTTCATAAACACCTCCTTCTATTTCAAAATTAGAAATATAAGCATTTTCACCAAAACTATTTGCCGCGATCCATACTTTATCATCATCATTTACTTTAATAAAATTTCCTTTAGCAGTGTAAGATGATTTAGGTGTTCTATTAAAATCTTGATAAGCAACAATTTTTTTACCTATTCCGTCATAAACAATTCTAAAATGAACATCTTGATTCATTGGAAAAGGTAGATCACTAATTCCTTCATTCCAATTATAATCAGTATTTCGACAAATATTCAAAGCACACCGATTTGGCCATAACCAAATACCAGGTTTACGCACTCTCCAGCTCCATTCTGGACCATTAACAATCAATATATTAACCCAGTTAGAATAATTTCGTTTCACATTAATAGTGAAAGAAATAGTCATACTCTCATTAGATTTAAAATTTAAATCAATATATTTTCCTACGTATAATCGTTTATTTAATTTAAAAGGAGCTTTAAATGATTCTTCCTTGGTTTTCATTTTTTTACCCATAAATTTTATTTTATTATTTTCGCGAATAATAGGTAAATATGTTTGATATAAATCGTGTGCAAAGCGTTCATTAAAATTCATATTCCATAATAGTAAATTTTTAATATAAACAGTACTCTTATTATAAGCTCCTAGAAAGGTATGTGCATCTTTAGGTGTAGGTGTAGACTGAACATAAAAAGTTTTTACTAATTCTCCATTATAGAAAACTTTGATTTCATTATTACCAAAGCTTATTAAAAAGTGATTTAATGAATACCATTTTTTCTGAAAGTTATTTTTTAATAAGTCATTTTGCCAGACATTTACATGGGAAAAGCTTCGTGGTGTTTGCATAGCTAAATTTAAATTATATCTATCTAATGTAATTGCTGGCTGTCCTCGAATATATCTCATAGTAACACTTGTAGAATTAGAAGAACTATGTGAACCACCGCCAAATAAACTTTCTGCATCACTTACAAGATCCCCAAACCAACTAAATACACGACGTAATGGTTTTCTCCATTTACATCTTCTACTCCATGTACCTCTGCGTTGTTCACATGCATCTCTTGAACCACCTCCTTCTCCAAACCATCCACTATTACTTTTACTTGGTTCTTTTCCACAATAGCCATTTACTTTTATTTCACATTTCCCTTGGGTTAATTGAATAATATTTAAATCACTATATCCTGTCGAGTGCATCCAAAAGGATATGCTATAATTCATTTGATTCATATTTAGCTCATTCCATTTTCCCAAATAACCAGTTCCACCAATTCGATAAAAATTACTTCCATCTAAATTAATTTGACCAATACTTTCTTTATATTCCCAAGAACCAATATAGGGATTATTATTAAAATATAAATCATAAAGTAATGGAGGGGACATGAATGATTTATGCTTAATTTTTGACTGAAAACTAGGTTGATTCCAATTTAGACCAAGTACATTTGATTGATTTTCACCACATCCAAAGTATTTATTTTTCTTCATATTTTGGCCATATCCAGGTGTTCCACGTGGCACTTCCAATTCAAGAACTTGAAAATCTTGATTTTTATCACATAAATTTTTTAATAATTGTCCATCTTCTATAAAAGCACTGTTTTCACATGTTTGTTCATCTGCATCTTCTACATAAGGTACCAGATTCATTTGACAATTTTGCATAATAAATTTTTTAGGATATTCAGAAACTCCATTAAAATGTTCAATATTTTTTTTTTTATACGAATAAAAAGAAATGACTAATATAATGAGAAAAAATAAAAATATATATATATCCAAATACATTTTACTTATAATATTAATAAATATTTTTTAATTTTAATTTAGTTTGAATTTAAATTAAATTTAGTATTAAAAAAACTGCGTTAAAAATAGATTACTATTTTCTGACTACTATTTATAAAAATAGTAAAATGAAAATTACTCAAATTTTAATTGGACTATGTGCAGCTTCCTATCAAATGATCAATGGCCAACAATGTAAAGAAATTTCTGCTGTTCAAAAAATTATGCCTCAATCTAGTTGTGTAAGTTTACAAGTAGCAAGTGGAACTGGGTGTGCATGGATGTGTGATTATTGTGCAAATCAACTTGGGACAAATAATTATTATTTTACAGATGGCGTATGTACTTATGAATCAACTGGATGTCAGGGAAATCCAATGGCTGGAAAAACGTATACTTGCTGCTCATCTTGAGTTCACATCATGTAAATTATTAATTATCTAAAATTAAATTTTATTTATAATTTAATTTTTTATGTTATATTCATAAAAAATAAATATTATTTATGTATATAATCAAAGTAATGTTTGAATTAGTATGTATTGGAGGATTAGCGGTTTCTGTTTCTATTTTATATTATTTATTAGAACCTGAAATAAATAAAGATATAACAAATAATAAATCTAATTAAATAGTATAAATATGATAACTTATGGGTATATGATTCATAAAATGATTAATAAACAAAATGATTATTTATTGAATAAAGAAAACTTTTTAAATCAAGAAGCATTCGAGAAATTTCATTGGTATGATATATTATTTGTTATATTATTATTATTAATTTCAATATTTGGCGTTATTATTTCCGGAATGGTTGCTTATAAATGTAATAAACATTCAAATGGGTTTTTTAGATTTTTTGCTGTGTTATTAGCAATTATTTTTAGTGATATTTATGTTTATTATTATTTAATACGTTATGTATTAATGGGTCAATCTTGTTATCCAAAAGGAATCAATAATAAAAGCAATAAAAGTACTATAAAAAATAGGATGAATAATAAATAAATTAACATAAAAATAAATTAACATAAATAAAAAGTTTTAGGAAAAATAATTATAAAGTGTTTCTTATAATTATTTAATAATAATATGAATGAAAATAAAAGTTTACTGCACGCAATTAAAGCAGCAAAAATTCATAAAGAAATTACCGCTGAATTACATAAAAATAAAATTATTCAGCCAGGAAAATCTTTGCTAGAAATAGCTGATACAATTGAAAACCTTATTTTAAAGAAAAGTAATTTTGAAGAAGTTAAACCATTAGAAAGAGGTCTGGCTTTTCCTTGTTCATTATCTGTAAATGAAATTGTTGCTCATTATACGCCAAATGGTGTCCATGATAATTATATATTAAAAAAAAATGACATCGTCAAAGTGGATTTCGGAGTCCATGAACAAGGAACAATAATTGATTCCGCATTTACAGCACATTTTGATGAAAAATATGATGAATTTATTAAAATATCAAAAGATACTACCAATTATGCGGTTAGTTTATGTGGTCCGGATGTTGTTCTAGGGGATATTGGAAAAGATATAGAAGAATACATTCAATCGAAAGAATTTACATTAGATGGTAAAGTACATAATTTAAAAACGATTGGAGAATTATCGGGTCATAATTTAGATAAATACATAATACATAATTCAAAAGCAGTTCCTAATATTGCTATTCATTATCCAGTGCGTATGAATTCTGGTGAATTTTTTGCTGTAGAACCTTTTGTGACAACTGGATCTGGACAAATAAATTATAATGAACCAACAGAATTATTTATGATTAATCGAAAAAAAATTAGCTCAAATGTAAATACTACTTTAAATCTTTGTAGTAAATTAACAGATGACGAATTATATTTATATGTTGCACTTGAAGAAAGATATAAGACACTATGTTTTTGTTTACGTTGGATAAAAAAAGATTTTACGCAGAATTATAATATAATGCGAACCTATAAAAAAGTTCTAGAATCTTTAGTTAAAAAAGAATATGTATTATCGTTTCCTGCTATTTATGATCAAAAAGAGAATTTGTCTTCTCAGTTTGAACATACTATTTATATTCGAGATAAAGGTATTCTTAATTTAACGAAAAATAATTATTACTAAAAATAATCAAAATAATCAAAATAATCAAAATAATCAAATTTATAAAATAATTATATACAGGATATATACAATTTAATAACAATCCCAACTAAAAAAATAGGCTCCATATTTGCCTTTCTTAAGTTGACCAATGCCAGAATCTCCAAAATTAACTGGTAATATACCATTATCATTTAATTGAAGGAATTTATTAAAGCTAGGCTCTTGTTGACAATGGAACGCAGTCCCTCCAATTTTAATGCATTCATTCGCAAAGTAATCACTTGCGTAATAATCATCGCGAAATTGATCATTTTCTGGAAGACGTAAACGTTTATATAAAAATGACAATGGTTTCAATTCTTTACTGACTTCATAAGAATCAATAATGTATGGGTCATAAATTACATTAAGAATCTTTGATTCTTCGTTTTCAGGACATGTAATGCTAATTTGTTTTTTTAAAGTTTCTTCATTTAAGTCATATTCAATAATGTCAGAATCTTCAAATGCTTGATCGATAAAGAAAACGATTAATTTATTCTGATCTTCAGGATGTTTAAACTGAGCAACAAATATGTAAGGGTTTCCCCTTTCATCTATGGGCCACCCTTCTCCCTCTACAGAGAAGGGTTTAGAACCTCCTAATTTTTCTTCCAAGCCAGTTTCTTCTTCAAAAGAAATCTTTCTTGTTTTGGGAATTTTTGCTTCATGATAACAATCATGTGGCAAAGCTCCTAAATCAATGGAAAAAGGAACCCATTTTTTATATTTTGTTCCCGCTTTAACGATGTAAAATTTATCATCTTTCCCATTCATAATTGTTCCAGGAAATTCTGGATCAGGAGCGTATCCAAGTCCAAGAGGACTTTCTTCACGCCCATGAAATGTCTTTCTGGTATCATTGATGCACTCTTTAAGAATTGTTGCCATGTTAGATAAAATAAATTATATAATTAAGAAAACCTTAATTAGATATGATGTCTTTATAGTATTTACTTACTAGTTAAATTTATAAAAAAAAGTACGTGCATAATAAATTTTTTTCATTTTTTTCTCATTGTTTTTTTCATTTTTTTCATTTTTTTCTATTATAATACAAATACTTTAGCATAATATGCCCAGAAGAAAATACCCACAAAGCATTTAGCAAATAAATCCAATACATTATAGCCAATGTTTTTTACTTTTTCATCAAAATAATATAATATGCCATAAATGGCCCATAAAACAACAAACGATCCATAAATTAAATTATTATCAAAATTCGAATCAGGCATTACATAAACATAGTAAATGAACCCATAAAGAGCAATGAAAAATATAAATCCGATGATTCCAGATATAGTTTTATCTAACATTTCATTTTCTCCCATATATCCAGATGCTAACATACCATAATTAAGTAATAAAATAATAATAAAATAAAAGAAATTCATTCCTCCCATCTTATTATTATATAATAATGCTAATACTAAAACCAATAACATAATTGGTGTAGTAATGGACCAATCTAAATATCGCATTTGGTTAATTTCCTGAAACATTTTTTCTTGATAATTTTCTTTATTTGCTAATGAACGTAGTTTTTTCTTATGATCTTCCATCATTTTTACAAATTTTGAATAAAAAAATGCGGCAACGACAGATATACATGTCTCTAAATTCAATATATTACGTATTTCAGGTATTTTAGTTCGAATTGCTTCAATGAAAGTAATCGTTGCTGTGGTCATTAAAAAAATATACGTAAGATAAAAACTGGAATTAACCAAGGTTAAGGAAGAAGAAATTGATGGAGAATCATTTTTATTATAGGATACTACGTCTTTTTCTATTTCTACTACATTTGGTAGTTCTTCTTCATGTTCTTGATTTTTAGGTATTTGATGTTGTTTTTTTTTCTTAGGTGCACTATTCATATTTGATAAATGATTATAATTCGTAAATTGTTCATTTGATGATTTCTTTTTCCCTTCATCATTCATTTTTCGTAATTCACTTAGATCAGTGTGTTTTTTTTCATTAGATTGATTTCCTGATGATAATGGTTCATTAAAAATATCATTGGGATTATAATTCATCTTACTAATAAATGATATTTTATTTTTTGTATTTTTTTTAAATTAAATTGTAAAAATAGTAGAAAGTAGTAAAAAATAGCAAAAAATAGTAAAAATAGTTAAAAATAGTTAAAAATAGTTAAAAATAGTTAAAAATAGTAAAATAATAAAAATATCATCATGTATATAATATTTGTTCATAACCCCATCCCATATAGAAATTAGTATGTATTTGATGATTTTCTAAATCTTTATAATAAAATTTCTGATTTTTACATATTCGTTCGAAATAATTATAAGGACATAATGATGTTGGTTTATATTCTTCTAAATTCCATAAAGAGTCTTTATTTTTTGTTTTTTCTACATGTAAAACTGTTTTATTTAATGAATTATACTGCTTTGTTTTTAGGTATGACTGATTATTTAAAAATTGTAAATAAATATGATGATATGGATTAGATGAATTAGTATCAGAAGGACACGTTTCTATAAATATATTTTTTTCATTTTGCTTGGGAAGTAAGGATAATAGATACTGTTTGTTTTTAATATCGTTAATATTGAAATTTGTTAAACTATAAATTCCCAAATAAATACGAATAATTTGGGAAGATATAAATTCAATTTGAAAGAGTGTTTTTTGATTATTACTTAAGTATAAAATATTTTCTTCGTAATCTATCGTTAAATATTGATTTGTTTGATAATGTTTAATATAAAAAAATTTTCGATTTCCATTTTCAAGGAAAGAATGATTATAATGCGGAGCTTTCATAAATGCACGATCACTATTTGGATCATATAATAAATAAGATTTATATTTTTTTAAAAGAGATTCATTTTGAGATATTATATGTGTCAATGCAGGAAATGATTTATCTTTTATATAGGAGTAATAATCTTTTGTTAATGATATATATTTTTCATATAAATATGTACTTTGATTCATTATATCAGTTTGTAAACCATAGCTATAATGGGAAGTAATAAAATCACCTTTTATTTTATTAGGACGTAATAACTTTTCAGGATAAAAAGAGCTAAGTAAATATTCATCATCATGTACTATATTTTTAAAATATTTACAGTCTTCGCCACGTAATAAAATAAAATTAATAGATATACGTGATTTTACATAAGTATCTGGAATAGTATAATAATTTAACCATTCTTGTTTATTTTTACTTTGAAAATAACTATTTGTAAAATAATCATGCATACTATAAGCAATTTTAGGGTTTTCAAATAAAGGTCCTAATAATCCACCAATTGGATATTTAGATAAATACTTAGATAAATGAGGAAATAAGGCTTTTTGATAATATGCGCAAATATTATTATTAATACAATTCGAATGAATTAAAAAGGAATAAGTATCATGAATTCTATCCAAGATTGCTTTCTGTAAATTAGTAATATCAATAAATAAAATATCATCGTCACATTTGATAATAATAGAGTGATCGTAAAATTGTTTTTTTGAAATTACTTTGTAAAATGGACTCCAATCAGGCTTTTCAGGTATAGTGAAGAAATGATAATTATTATTACCTTTTTTTTTTTCAATAAATTGTAATTTTTTATAATTTTGATGATGATTATGAATAAAAATTCTTTGTTGCTTATTTTTTTTACTAAATAAGGTAGATAAACGAATAAATTCTTCTTTTAAAAATAAACAATCACTTAATTTATGACTCATATCAAAAATATGATATTCATGAATAATATTTTGTTTTAATAATAATTCAATATAATGATGAAGAATCTTTATATTAATTTTTCGTCCAGCAAATACAC
>JACLAB010010657.1_pt1 | contig 10241 bp, 13 predicted proteins | sample 8027921 | NCBI WGS metagenome assembly JACLAB01 (sample SAMN15725117, study PRJNA655200) | protist metagenome | isolation source: fluorescence activated cell sorting (FACS) single amplified genomes of... | place: USA: West Boothbay Harbor, Gulf of Maine | collected 2000-07-19
CCAGGTTGGCCGTGGTCTATTAGGCGGGGGGCTGTTTCGCCTTGCTGAGAGCCTGGGAGCGCTGGGCGCTGAGGCCTCCTACAAAAATCCCTCCACCAGACCATCTGACCCTACTACAGCAGCTGAAGCTCCTGCCCAAGTAAAAAAAAAAAAGCCTAATACTGCGGCTGCTGTTGCTAGTGGGGGCAGTGAGACCACCAGTACTGGCGGTAATAGAGCTTACGGTATGGGTGATTGTTTGGGCTATGTAAGCTATAGCGATAGTGACAGCGATAGCGACGATGAAGTGTTATATGCAGAAAGCGCCATGTTCACGGCCCAGCTCAGTGCTCTAAACAGGCAAGACAATAGTATCACTGGCACTGGCGTGGGGGGGCAGGAAGGTTGTGGAAATGATTTTAATAGACCAGAAGCGGCAGGGGAACTAGTGAAGCACGTGGAGTTGGTGGTGACACAGTGGAGAGATGTGCTGCCGCCCTCGGCCTTCGTGCGTACTACAGCTGTATTAGTAGATGCTTTGGTGCGCCGTGCTTGCGCTCCTCTTTTACGTGCGGATCACGTGGGGGAGACGTATGGAAAGGGGCTGTTGCATGTTTATCAAGCCCTTCTTAGGCTGGATAGAGTGTTTCATACCTCTGATCATTCCTCCAGTAGCCATGCCTCGCAAGGCAAGCATAGCAGTAACAGCAGCAATACCAGAAATAGCTCCAATCTCAGTCCCAGTAAAGCCCCCAACAGCCACAAAAGCAGTGCTAATGATAACGGTTTAAAGCGTATGCCTGCGATGGCCTCGTGGGACCAGCTCAGATCCCTGAAAGCATTTCTAGAGTGCGGGCTCAAGGACTTAGTACGTGATGTAGTGGTATACTTTTTTATAGCGGGGGGCAGAAAGGAGGAGGTGATTGTATCTCGTTCTATCGCTGCACCCTTATAACCAACCATGAGCATACAATACGACAAGCATACTCATACTTGTCACCATTTTTTCGTTAATCACCATTTATCCCTACAATCACTGTATCAATAATCTGCTCACTCTAGGCGGAGATGCTGCCCCTCAGAGTGTTCTCCAGCCTCACCGCACGTCAGCTCACTTCGCTAGTAGAGGCTACATTCGAGGACTCATCGAAGCGCCAGGCACTGCTGGATAATATCGCTGAAATGGGCACGGAGGCCAATCAGCGATAGTAAAAAAATAAAACAACAATATGTAGAGTAGAGTCTTTTAATATATGTTGCAAATGTACCATAATGCCTTTAATAATCTATTTTCATATATTCATGTGTCCTTCTTCCTGATTCGTTCACTGCGACGGGTGCCAGCACTTGCACGTTTACTCCCAGTCTTAGTGTCAGGCACATTCTTGTTGGTGTTGTAGGCGTTGTCATAGCCATCGTACAGCCACAGAGCGATGGTGCCGTGCCATAGATAGCTCTTGGGATACACAGCTATTTCCACCCACGGAGCAAGTCTGTACGTGGCTGTAATATTAATGAAGATGTTTCAGGGCAAATATTGGTATGGTGGTTGTGTTAAATCTTAATGATATTCTAAGAGGTGATAGAGCTTTAGTAGACTTTTCGCATGAACCAAACACTATTGTATATAATTCTGATGATATAGAGATATGGTCCTTTAAAGTTCACTGCTATTCGCGTACCGAGCAGAACGAGCATGCTGAAGAAGATCATTATGTGGATGAAAGGGTAAGACAGCAAAAGTGCCACGAAGACGATGAGTCTGGTGTAGTCAGAATAAGGATGCTGTGAGCCATAGAACAGCAGCGGGCTCACAGCGAAAGTCACCAAGTTCAGCATGTTCTGGTGCTTTACATCATACCCCCACAAGTAGCGAACGGAGACCAGACAAAAGTGGAACCCTATCAGAGCCATGGTGAAGTGGTCCGTCTGTGTTACTATGTCCATCTCCATCGTTCGCACCAGATAAGAAGTCAGGGCCAGGCAGAAGGAGAAGAAGGCCGGCAGCTTGTGGTCCCCCTTCAAAAGCAGTCTGGACGTGGCCGCAGCAACAATGACCACGGAGCTATAAGGATCTGAGGGCGTGTTGTCTGACATTACTTATCCACCGATTCAACCAATAACTTTCTCAGGTACACTTTAGCAACTTCTTCTCTATTTATATCAAATAACAAGCCCAGAAACTCCAAGATGGTTAGGTTAAATTAAATGAAAAACGTTCTCGACATTTTTTGATGGAGGTATTGAATCTCAAAATTTAATAATGATGGACTTAACTTCTGGACTAGATCATGGGATTGACTGTGGCAACAAGCGGCTACGCGACTTCGCGATCGGAATACCCGTGGTTTTCGTTGGCTTGCTCTTCGCCCTTAGGCTATTCGGTATAGCTCCGGAACCAATGAAAAGTGGGACTAGACGTAGCGACATGATAGCTTACCAGGTAACCTCTTCCGTACCGACTGCTTACATGGCTGCAATGGGCTTCATTTCTATTTTCGAACTGTTCGGAGTGGACGACATGTACACCGAGCCTTTGCTTAGTGACAAATACTATGCCAAGTCCGATTTCATTATCAACGAAATTTTGTACCCGATGCTCGTGTACCAAACATGGAACTTCATCGCATGCTTGATCTTCAGCGAGATTTTCAAGTTCGAAAATCTGGCGCATCACATAGCTGCAGGTGAGTAGTTGGACTTCAAAGGGCAATTGCTCTATACCATGGATATGATATGCAATCTCTTTTGGTGACTTTTCTTTAAAATGTAATCTAGTTCTATCTGATTCATAAGAATCATGATTATGTAACACGATCTTCATACTCATTTCGGCCCTTACAATTCATCATATATACATTACCGCAGCGTTTCTCGCCTATATGGGCATGAGTGGGTTTTTAAACAGAGATTCGGCGTTTTTTCTCGGTGTGGTAGAGTTTTCGAATGTGCCCTTGTGTGTGGTGATGGTTCTGAAGACGGTGCCCGCCTGGCAAGCGAAGTTTTCTTCGTTAGACTATTTTTCAAAGGTGATGTTCGCTTCGAGCTTCGTGCTCATACGATTAGTGCTATGGCCCTATCTGGCAGCTCCCATACTTTACGATTTGGCATGTGATATGCTTAAGGGTCGGGCCCACTCCAACTTCTGCTGTAGTGTGTTCATCGTCCTCACTGTGTTGCTGACCATCCTGCAGGTGCTTGAACTTTGGAGGGCTGTATTTCTACACCTGTTCGACTATGTAATGTTTGGTAGCTCATATGTGAGGTGTGATATAGCTCTTTTTATTTACGAGTATCATGCCATGTTCACACAACTATCAAATTTCATGTCGACCCTTACATTTCATGATCTATCGCACGTCACGATCATACTCATATCGACCCTACCATTTGACCTTGATCTTCACCTAAAGTTCGTTTGGGGCAAGAAGGTGATTCTTATGGCCATGGCACACGGGAAAAGGAAGGAACCTTAGAGAGTTGAAAGAAGAAGATATGTAATGTAACGTTGTCGCGGTAAAACTGTAATGAAAAGAAGAATCCGAGTTATACATACTTCATCATTCTATCCTCTATCTAATCAATTATTTTTCAGGAACTTTCTACTTATCTTGTCAGAAAGGTATGCACAAGCTAACCCAGCACCGGCACAGGTCACACCTTTATAAACAGCCCCATGCAGACCACTAGTGCCTTTTAGGCCAAGGTATATTCCAGCGAAGGAACCTCCAAACGCCCCGTTTATTGCATCATCCTTGTCTCTTGAAGCTGTGGGTAAGTTAAATTGTATATAAGTCACAGAGGTTTTCAAAAAAAGAGAGAATAATTAGTCCAATGATAATAATAACAATACAGAATTACGTAGATACGAAAAGTTAGGTCATAAATGGTAGGTGCGTCGACAGAAAAAATAATAAAATGTCATCAGGCAAGTGAAAATCATTAAATCTGGTTCTCACCTTGTCCTAATGTGCTCCCAACAGTGTATAACCCCCCCAATGATGGCGAAGTGAACACTGTGTTGTATTACACCACTAGCCGCAGATCGCATATGGAATACGGAAGAGTGCTGTGGCCCTTGTTTCCAGACCTCTTTAAACGCCCCAATACCTGCCCCGAGGGCTGCTCCTGTACCGATATTCTCCATAGCCTAATTCTAATTCCTTACCTTTTGATGTCGCAATAGAAATTAATTCAATTGGAGCACAGGCAAGGCCGATATAAAAACATGCCGTGCCGTGGGAGTTATTACACGTTTTAGACGTGCGGTAAAAGACTTGAAAAATCGACGAATCCTTATCCTCTTCCAGACCACTGTACTAAGTTGTACTACTTAGAGAGAAACATCGAAATGTCCGAAAAAGAAGACGAACAGAAGAAGAAAGAGGAGGAGGACCGTCAGGTGGAGATGTGGAAGGTGAAGAAGCTGATCAAGAGTTTGACGGCCGCGCGAGGCAATGGTACCTCGATGATTTCGCTGGTGATTCCCCCCAAGGATCAGGTGTCTAGAATTAGTAAGATGTTGACAGACGAGTATGGCACTGCATCCAATATCAAGAGTCGTGTGAACAGGCTTTCAGTGCTCGGAGCTATTACGTCAACACAGCAGAGATTGAAGCTTTATAATAAAGTTCCCGACAATGGTTTGGTGCTTTATTGTGGTACTATCCTGACAGACGAGGGCAAGGAAAAACGCGTGAATATCGATTTCGAACCATTCAAGCCGATTAATACCTCCCTATATTTGTGTGATAACAAGTTTCACACAGAGGTAAGTACTGATAGCAGTTGGTGTCATCACCATTTTCATGCACTACGCGTCAAGTATAGATCTATACCTCGTTTAACCCCTTTCTCTCCTTTATTGATCTTTTAAAAACCATTTATCCATCCAACATAGGCATTGAACGAGCTGTTGGAAGACGATGACGTATTCGGTTTCCTCGTCATGGACGGCAACGGGTGCCTATATGCCACCCTCGCGGGCAATACTCGTACTGTACTGCACAAGTTTACTGTAGACCTGCCCAAGAAGCACGGCAGAGGCGGTCAGTCTGCCCTGCGTTTTGCTCGTCTGCGTCTAGAGAAGCGACACAATTACGTTACCAAAGTAGCAGAGATTGCCGTGCAGGTTTTTATAACTGACAACAAGTGCAATGTCAAGGGACTGGTACTGGCTGGTAGCGCCGATTTCAAGAATGATCTGGCTAGGTCCGACGCATTCGATCCCCGTCTGCTCAAGCAGGTCATCAAAACGGTCGATGTATCTTACGGTATGGATATGGGCTTCAACCAGGCCATAGAACTTGCCTCAGAGACGCTTTCGAATGTGAAGCTAGTGCAGGAAAAGAAGCTTTTACAGTCTTATTTCGATGAGATATCCCAAGACACTGGTAAATACTGTTTTATGGTACAAGACACTCTGCAGGCATTAGAGATGTCTTCTGTTGAAACGTTAATCGTTTGGGAAAACTTGGCTATAAATCGCATCACAGTGAAAAACACAAGCACAGGGGAGGAGTCAGTGCTGCACCTAGATGCCGCTCAGGAGAAGAACGAAGCGCATTTCCACGATTCCGCCACGGGTGAGTAGTTGGACTTCATGGGGCCTTAACTCTATGCCATGACTATTTACGTGCTATATATCTTCAATACTTTGGGGCTCACGTGAAAGCTATGATGTAGCTTTAATTCATGTATGAGTATCACGAACAGTGTGTACAACCATCACACTAAAATCTATCTCACCTTTCATCCATATTTCACAGGCGTGCAGTTGGAGATATCCCATCGCGAGACCCTAGTGGAGTGGCTGGCAGAAAATTATAAGAACTATGGAGCGAAACTGGAGTTTATCACAGATAGATCCCAGGAGGGCTCTCAATTCTGCCGCGGGTTTGGAGGCATTGGAGGCATGTTGAGATGGAAGGTCGACTTCCAGGAGCTGGAGGTTGCCGAGTACGTGCTTAATATGAGTGATCTCTAGGGGTCTATGGTTCTATACCATTAGTTTTGTGTTTGATAATGTATAGTCCATTTGAAAGCTGCGATGTAGCTCTATTTGATACTAGATTATCATGGTCATCAGACTAAACGCACTCATAATGCCCTTCACACATCGTAACAATTTACAGGTTCGAGGACGATACCTTCGTGGATTCCGATGGCGAGGAGGCCTTTATCTAATCGAAAGTTGTTATTTTGTGGTCTTTCTCTGGATCCTACGAATATAGATATCACGAGAAGAAGTTTCGTCGTAATACTGTTGTAATTACTTTGGTAGATAGATGCGTATGAGTAAGTTATCCATTTGAACAAAAAATCGGTTTAAGTAATTTTACTAACATCATTTATCATAATTTTGCATCTCTTTTGAATATTTATCATGGTATCGCCTTCTTAGAACTTGATTCTACATAGTTTTATCTGTTTCATTAAGAAGTGGGTCAAAATCCGAAACCAATTGTTTGTAGAGTTTCAAATCGTTCTTTCTGAGGTATTTCATCAGTCTTGCACGCTTAGACACAAGCATTGTGAAGCTTCGCAGCGAGTTTTTATCTTTTTTATGTGCCAATGCATGCCTTGTTAGGTTCTGAATCTTTTCTGTAATCACCGCAATCTGCACGGGGGTGGAGCCCGTATCAGTGCTATGTGCGTTGTATTTCTCTATTTGATTTCTGATATTGTGACGCAGAATCTCCTGGGAATTCGCAGTCGCCAGCGAGATAGTGGGTATCACACTCTGTACTGTGATGGGGCTATGAAACTTATCTAATGTCGTTGCCAAAGCCGGACTTTTTTTAGCTTGTTCAGAAAAATTCCGCGCCAGCTTCTGCCCCGCATTTCCCAAACTTCTTAAGCTCAACATCTTCTGCACTTCTTTCTTAAGTTAAACTTTGTATGCTCTCAGCCTTGACAGAATCTCAAACAATCAATGAAGGAACTTTCTTTGGAAGTAGCGAATTCTCATTTTTTTGAAAACCTCAATGCCCAATAAGATACGTCTAACGAAATTTAATTCGTTGATTTATAGAAATTATGTCGAGCAAAAGTCGTAAGCGCAAGCTTGCGCCTCTACGAAAGAAATTGAAAGTCGAAAGGAGCTCAAAACTGCAGAATCTGAGCCGCAAAGGTTTGCGCATCGACACAAACGATGGAGAGAACTTAGATGAAGACGAGGAGGCATACTGGGAGCGCATTGAGAAGGACGCGGAGAAGAAAGGGAGAAGTAGCCCCAACAATAAAGCGCCCAGAAATGAAGACGAGGAAGAAGAGGATAGCGGGGATATCGAAGATGAGATCGGAGATAGCAGCGATTCTTCAGGGAGTGACGACGAGGGGATAAATCTTACTGACAAAGTAGAGCATATATCCGAGCAGTTCACATTCGAGTTCAACGACATGCGTCCTGCATTTACCGAGGGTATATGCACGTTGTTAAAGGCAAAATTCATAGCAAACCCGACAGAGGCATACGAAATAGCATGCAAGATTACCGCACAGACAGTGGTGGGCACAGCCATCGTGTGTGAGGGGGAAAACGACGTGTTCGCGTTCGCTACAATTCTGCCTTTGTCGAAGCATCCCGAGGGCCCGGTCTACGGGGCTCTGCAAATACTAGCAAAAAACTTGACGACATACAAAGATGATAGTAATAGCAGCAGTAGCAGCAGTAGCGGTAGTAATAAAGGATCTGATAACGAAAAGCGCGCGGATCAGTTGTTGGAGTGCCTGACTGGCCTGAAAGAGAAAAGCACTGGTTTGCTGCTACACCGCCGGTTTGCGAATTGCCCTATTGAGCTCATCGGTCCCCTGCACGGAAATCTGCAGGTATGCGAACTAGCAGTCGGACTTCAGATGTATGGTCATTGCTCTATTCCCTTGACTATTTCATTCTACTTTTGTAGGCTCATTTGATAGTTAACACATACTCATCATACTAAAATCTGCCCCTACATTTCATCCATATTTCATTCGTGTTTCACCCAACTACAGGAAGATATAGGATGGGCGCAGACCCTACGCACGCCGAACGACGGTAGCGGGGACGGCAGCAGTGCTGAAGATCATAGCGATTTCAAGACCATCACGCAGATGCTGCTGCTCACGCCGTGCTCCTTGTCACAAGAGCGGAGGGAAACGGCGGACGTCAAAGCAGACAATGTGCGGGACATCACAGGCTCCGCTGCGGTGATATTCGATAATTTCGAGGTGCGTGCGATAGCTATAGCAGGATAGATAGGCAATGTGCTATATGATATAGAATGGAGTGATATAATTATTTGATATCCTTGTTCACACTAACTTACGATAACCCAACCACTACTCACATATTTCATCCCGCACGAAGGATGAGTTCTATTTCCAGGAGGCCGCGTGTGCGTTCTATTTCACGTCAGCCAAGCACATGAGCGTACCGCTGTGCGCTATGCTAGTGCCTGTGTCTTCACTGCAAACGTGTGTGAGGGAGATACACAAGTTGGTTCCGGAAGCGCAGCCAACTAAATAATACGGTAGTATGATATGAGTCCTAGAGTTATTTTTATAGTTTATAAAATTTTGACTCATGCTCTCATTCTTTATTACAGTTCGATTCAAAGTGCAAATCACCATTGTTAATTACTGTTTTTATTTCTTCGCAGAAGATCGAGTCCGTTTGGCGGGCTTCTGTCCCTCCACCGCTGCTGCTGCAAGCATCGCAGCTTCGTCTTTGTCAATCGACTTCATTTTCTCTTTTCTCTTGTTCGGCTTCACCGCTTCTGTCTTCACTCCTGTCTTTAATTCTGCTGTTTCTTCCGCAACAGCTGCCAAAGCTTTTCGTTTCCTGGGGTATCGCAGTGCAGACACGGCATCCCCCGGATCAGCTGATCTTTTACTATATTCTTAAGTCTCCTGCAAATTCAAATTATTTGCATAATCCTGCCCCCTGATCAGTAAATGTTCAGGGTAAAGCTAGCGCTGTGCAAGAGCAGCCTTGGCTTTGCTTGTTAGTATCTCTTCTGCTTCCTCTTCCTCAGCATCGTCATCACTAGCATGAGCACCACCACCGCTAGCTTTTCCCTCTGTTATGACTTCTATCCCCTCTCTAACACTGCCATTGCTACTGCTGCTGCTATCAAACAGCCAATACTTTCTCTGTGGTACCCGCATGAGCGCGCCGAAGGCCTGTCCTGCAGTAGTGAGTGATTTAAACGCGCGGCTAGAGCCTATGGATGAATATCGTCGTACTGAGCACTATCTTAATTTCTTCGACTTTCTCCAAAAACAAATATCTATAAGAGTTCACATACTTTAAGTCAGATTCTTGCATCCTTGGGATCCTGAAAAAATTGAGAAAGATCCGACAAATAAGTGCGATTGCTAATCATAAAAGAACGCAATGTCAGGGAGCTCTCATGTGTTTTATAGCATGACAAAGGTGCAGGAATAGTATATGAAGTACGTGCTACGGGTAGGGAAGTGCAAACTCCGGATGGTATTCTCATACCATCCTGATCGTCTTGAGTTCTCAAACTCTAATCTTTTCACTATATTACCGCACGTCAAAAGCGTGCGCCTCCCAGACAGTTGTTACTAAGAAGTGGAAATATTTCCACGGTCCTGCAGAACTTTCTTTGTTAAAAAGAATTGTAACCAATAACATTCTGCATTCCTGCCTGCGCTGTGATCGTAGACATTTCGACGTTTAAGTTCACGGGTGATGTATTATCAGGCACCTAACCACATGTACGTAGATCTCAAGATATAGCGTGAGGCTTGTGTAATTAGTACTGAAGGGATTTATTCTATAAATCTGTGGTTCAGCGTTACTACTTCTCAACGCTGTTCCCAAATTCGTTCCACTTACTTGTTGCATCCTCTTTCCTCCATCTTCTGATGCACAGGACGGCTCAAACGTCATGGGAACCGCACAAGAAGTCTAAAGCCAGGTACGGCAACAGACTGCGCGGAATAGAACAACATGGTATCGACTCCAACAACGGCGCAGCCGCAATGGGCGATGGTCTGAACGCTGGGTCCATAGCGGCCAGCAACTACGATAGCAATACTGGAGGAGGGAAAGAAGGGGGAGGTGGCGGAAGATCATTGTTAAACAACGGCTATGGGCGTGCGGACGTGAGTGGCGCCCAGCAAGCGCGGCCAGGCGATAGCAACGGCAGGGAGGGAGCTGAGGGGCTCCACCCCCTGAGAGTGCCAAACATCGGTGCGTAAGAGGAGCGGACTTTATTAGAAAAAAGGATCTTAGAGTAGTATTACTCTAT
>JACLAB010007051.1_pt1 | contig 10239 bp, 4 predicted proteins | sample 8027921 | NCBI WGS metagenome assembly JACLAB01 (sample SAMN15725117, study PRJNA655200) | protist metagenome | isolation source: fluorescence activated cell sorting (FACS) single amplified genomes of... | place: USA: West Boothbay Harbor, Gulf of Maine | collected 2000-07-19
ACGGGTTCAAGTGGCTGGCGCTGTTTTTGGTCTGCGCGTGGTGGTGCTATTTCATCACGAACGATCCGTACATGGGGACGCTGTGGTTGGCGTGCGCGATCGCGTGCGGGTGGGGGGTGTTCATCATCGCCGGCGGCGTCTTCGTCGCGGGGTTCGTGTGCAACTTTTTCTTGCAGCAGTACCTGGCGAACACGATGGAGACGGACTTGGAGGGCGGGAACGAGGCTGGGATGTTGGAGAAGATGTTGAATAATCAGCGCGAGGCGCAGATGATCAAGAGCGGGCGGTACGCGAAGACGATTCCAGAGTTCATCGAGGAGAAGGAGAATAAAAACTCCCACTTGAATCCGAGAATGCCGCACGACGTCACCGTCGTCGGCACGGATACGCAAATCGCGCAAATCAAGTTGAAACCCGGGGAAGAGGTGGCGGCGAGCCCGGGGGCGATGTGCTACATGAGTTCAAACGTCATGTCGCTCACGTCGCTCGGTCCGGGCGGGTTGCCGCGCGCCATCATGCGCGCCCTGGCGGGCGAGCCCTTCTTCATCAACACGTTCAGGAACTTAGGCACCGTGGAGGGATACATCGCCGTCGGCGGCCTGGAACCGAGTGATAAAATCGCGGTGATCGAGCTCAAAGATGACACGAAGCACGACATTTTGTGCGCGCGCGATTCTTTCATGTGCTCCAAGGGAAACATTCGAATCACCGCCGCCGCCGCGCTGCGCACGACGGAGAACGACTTCGCGTCCTTCGCCGACATGCTCAAGTATCGCATCGGTTTCGCCGCGCGTTTGGTGCTCTCCAAGGGTAACAGCATCTTCAACGGCGAGTGGCTCATCGGCAACGGCACGGTGTGCATCACCGGCAAGGGCACCGTCGTCCGACGAACGCTGAAAAAAGACGAGGAGATGGTCGTCGACGCGCGCGCCGTCATGGCGCTCGAGCGCTCCGTCGGCTACGATCTCGAGATTCAAAGCTCTCCCCTGGCCGCGGTTTTCGGCGGCGCGGGTCTGTTCTTCGTTCGTCTGCACGGTCCCGGGACGTTTTACCTCCAGTCCCTCCCCGTCCAAAAGCAACTCGACAGCGGCGTTCGCCTCGGCGGTCGCAAGCTCAAGGTCAAGGCGCAGTAATCGTCTTCTTTTTTGCGTTGTACATCATCAAACAATCGTCTCGTTCACGACTTTCCTCCGCTCGAACTCGAGCTCACCTCCGTTCGCCGCGCTTCTTTTTCCTCGACGGCGTCGCGCTCGCCTTGGCGCCGCGCACCGGCGCCTCCTCGCACATTAAAAACCCATCCGCGACGTCCCCGTCCTCGTCCGTGCGCTGCGCCTCGGCGACCCAGTTCAGTCCCTGCACGCCGCCGTGCGCGAGACCGCTCAGCTCGCTCACCGCGCTCTCCACGACGGGCGTCGCGCGCGAGCGCCCTCGACGCCGTCCCGCGCGCGCGCCGCGCGCGTCGTCGTCGCGCGCGTCGCTGTCGCTGTCGCTCCCGAGCACGACGCGCTTGATCGAGCGGGACACTTTCTTGATGAAATTCATCGACGCGCGGACGCGCGCGCGAGGCGCGTTGCGACGACGAACGAACGATCGAACGATCGACGCGTCGACGACGGGGCGAGCGCGCCGTCGGGATGAATATCGAGCGCGAATGCATCGAATGCATGAATGCATCGAATGCATCGGTCGTTCGATGCATTCGACGCATTACCGACCGTCGCGATCGATAATTTTTGTCGATTCGACGTCGACGCATCGTTTTCGATGCATTCGATTCGATGGTCGTCGATCGTTTCGATTCATTGAATGAATCGAATTCATTCGATTGAATGAACGAATTGAATGAATCGGTTCGGCCGACCTCGCGTCCGCATGGGACGCAATACGTCCGCATGGGACGCCATACGTCCGCATGGGACGCCATACGTCCGCACAGGAAACTCTCCGAATTTTCCTAATACTTATCGCGATGTAACCCCATGAGTGCTCAAAACGCGCGACCGTTTTGTCCAGCCTGCGCCGCGACCGCGCACGAGATCGAACCGCGACCGCACACGCGCGCGACCGGCGCGCGCGCGATCGCCATGACGGCCGTGAAGCGCGCGAACAGATGCGCGACCGTCGCGTTCAGGTGCGCGCGATCGCCGATTCCGCGACCGCGCCGCGCGCGCGACGCGCGACGCGTAAACGCGCGCGCGAATCTTGAATGCGATTGTCCCGCGGGACGACGCGAAACGTGACGATGGGCGCGCGAAGGGCGCGCGAGCGCGCGAGAAGCGCGGTTGAGACTGACGAACGCGTGCGTGTGCGCGTTTCACAGCCCGGATGCGCCGTTTTTGGCGACGGGGACGATGGCGGGAGCGATCGATTTGTCGTTTAGCACTACGGCGTGTTTGGAAATCTTCTCGACGGATTACGCGGATGGGGAGTTTGAGATGCCGACGCGCGGTAAGGCGGTGCCGTCGACGGAGAGGTTTCATAGGTTGGTGTGGGGGAGGGGCGCGGCGTCGGAGGAGACGCGGCTGGGGTTGATCGCCGGGGGATTGGTGGACGGAACGGTGAACGTGTACAATCCGGCAAAGATCGTGGACGGCGCGCAGAGCGGGGCGATAATCACAAAGTTGGCCAAGCATCAGGGTGCGGTGAGGGGTTTGGATTTTAACACGTTCTCACCCAACCTACTTGCGAGCGGGGCGGAGGATGGGGAGCTTTGTATTTGGGATTTGGCGAATCCGAACAAGCCGTCGTTGTATCCCGCGCTCAAGTCTACCTCGGGCGGCCCGAGCGCCGGGGAGGTTTCGTATTTGGCGTGGAATCACAAAGTACAGCACATTTTAGCGTCTTCCTCGCTCAACGGCACGACGGTGGTTTGGGATTTAAAGCGTCAGCGTCCGGTGATTTCGTTCACCGATCCGAATTCCCGCCGGCGGTGCTCGGCGTTGCAGTGGAACCCAGAGGTGGCGACCCAGCTCATCGTCGCGAGCGATGACGATCGCTCTTGCTCGCTTCAGGTGTGGGATTTGCGAAATTCTATCTCCCCCGCGCGCGAGTTCGTCGCCCATTCCAAAGGCGTGCTCGCCATGGCCTGGAACTTGCAAGATCCGTCCCTGTTGCTCACGTGCGGCAAAGACAACAGGACGCTTTGCTGGGACACCGAGGCCGGTGAGGTCATTTCCGAGCTTCCCGCGAGCGCGAACTGGAATTTCGACGTTCAATGGAGCAAGACGACGCCCGGCATCTTGTCCACATCCTCGTTCGACGGCAAGATCACGTTGCACAACTTGCAAAAGGCGGGGGCGACGGCGCAAGGTTCGGCGGGCGCCCACGGCGTGAGCTCGGACTTTTCCGAACTCGCCCACCAGCAAAGCGCCGGTCCAACGGTCCCGATGAAACGTGCCCCGAACTGGTTGAAACGTCCTTGCGGGGCCACTTTCGGATTCGGTGGTAAGCTCGTGGCGCACGGGGCCACGCTCCAGGGTGCGCCGGCGACGCCGGGCGCCGTCACCGTGATTTCCGTCAAGAGCGAGACGACGGATGGTTTGGTGGTGAAAGAAAACAGCTCTGAGTTTGAAGACGCCGTGAAGGGAGGGGACACGGAAGCGTTGATTAAATTTTGCGAGGCGAAGAAACGCATGGCCAAGGGTGAAGAGCACGAAGCTTGGACGTTTATGAGCATCTTATTCACAGAGGACGCCAGGCGAGAAATGTTACGCCACCTCGAGTTTGGTGACGCCTTGGAGGCGCGCGAGAAATCCCTCGCGGCCTTATCGATCAAGGATACTGATGATTCGCGAGCCGATGCGTCGAGGCCGGTGAGCACACCGACGTCGCCAGCGCTGCCCCCGGTCGAGGACTCTGACGCGTTCTTCGACAATCTCGGAGACGCGGCGCAACCTGCGTCACCGAAGCACATTCCGTCGCCGAAAAAGCCGGTGCCGAAAAAGCTGGCGCCGGTGGTTTCAAAGGCTCCACCGCCGACGGCTGCTGATTTTGAGATTCAACGCGCTTTAATCGTAGGCGATTACAAAGCCGCCGTGGACGCGTGCGAGCGCGCCGAGCGCTACGCCGACGCCCTCATCCTCGCCGCGGCTGGTGGTCCGGAACTATGGGCTGAAACCCAATCTGCGCACATTGCGCGAGTTCCGCGCCCGTACATGCAAGTGGCGGCGGCAGTGGTCGGAAAGAACTTATCTAATCTCGTCAAGGCGCGGCCGGTGTCGGCTTGGCGCGAGACGCTGGCGTTGTTGTGCACGTATGCCCCTGGTGATGAATGGGGTCCATTAGCGGAAGTTCTCGCCGAGGGATTGGCGAAGAGCGGAGATCATAAGTCTGCGATGCTGTGCTACGTTTGTGCGGGTAATGTGGATGCGGCCATCAAGTACTGGCTGTCTTCACTGCCGTCAAGAAACTTTAGTCCAAAGGATTTGTACAGCGTAGTCGAGAAGGCTGTGATGATGACTCGCGCGGCGGGACAAGCGGAAGCTACGCAAGGCTTCACGAGTTTGATTACGAATTATGCCGAAATGTTGTCTTCCCAAGGTGATCTGGACAGCGCGTTAGATTACTTGGGCATGGTTCCCGGGACCCCAGGTGAAGAAGTAAACGTCTTGCGCAACAGAATTATTCGCAGCGGTATTTCCAACAAGGCGACCACGAGTGCGCCAGTCGTCGCGTCTCCGGTCCCTGCGTCGGTGGTACAGCCCTCGTACGGTGCTCCATCCACGATGTCTGCGTACCAGGCCTCGCCACCTCCGCCACAGCAATCGTCTTACGGATCCCAAGCCGCATACGGCGTCCCGTCGATGACTTCGGCGTACGGCGCCCCGGCGCCTCCGCCTCCGCCGACGACCTTCACGCCTGCCACTATGGCGCCACCGCAAGTGCCGCAAGTTTCGCAGCGAGCGCCCCAGCAACCGGCGCCGATGCTACCGAAGATGCCTCCGATCGATATGCAGGGTGGGTACTTTTCGGGATCATCGCCGACCCCCGCGATGCCGCCTGGGACCGCGGCCCCCCGGCCGCCGCCACAACAGGCGGCTCCCACGGGACCGCCCCCGAGACAGACCGCGTACGACAGTGCGCCTGTTGAGAGCGCGTACGCCACCCCTGGTGGATACGGGGGAGGTATGAGTCAGCCAGCGCAACCGTCCGTGCCTCCGTCGATGACCGCGGCGTACAACGTCGCCGCGCAAGTCGCCGCGGGCAACATGGGCGCGCCCGTACCACCCCCGATCGGCGGTGGTTACGGAGCGCCTCCGGCGCCGATGGCTCCGCAGCATCACCAAGCGCCACCACCGATGCCCGGAATGATGGTTCCGAGTCCGATGATGCCTCAACAACAGCAGCAAATGGGTGGGCCGCCGCAGCAACAGCCCTCGCGCGCGCCGCCGCCACCGCCTTCGTCCGTCGCCCCCGCCGCCTCGTTCAACCCTGCGCCCGCAACGCCGCCGCCGATCATTCCGCAACGCGTCGAGCAACCGGCGTACGGTGCGAACGCGCCTACGCCGCCGCCTTCGGCGCAGGCGTACGGCGCGCCGCCGCAGCAGCACCAACAGAGCTTCCAGCCCGGCCCGCCGCAACCGTCGACCTTTGCCCCGGCTCCGGCGGCGATGCAACAACAGCCGGTCGCAGCGCCACCGCCGCCACCCGCGGCGCCGGCAAAGCCGCAACCGCCGGCGAACTGTTCCGTGGAAACCGTCGACACGAGCAAGATTTCACCCGACCTCGCGCCCGTTGCGCAGTCGCTTCGCTCGCTCTACGACGCCTGCGCCGCCGCCGCCGCCGCCCATCCGGCGAAGCGCAAAGAGATGGACGACAGCTCCAAACGACTCGGCGTTCTCCTCTGGAAGCTCAACGCCGCCGAGGTGTCCCCATCCGTCGTCGCCAAGCTCAAATCTCTCGCCGAGGCTCTCGACACGGCGAATTTCACCGCCGCGCACGGCGTCCAAATGGCCCTCACCACCGGCGATTGGGACGAGTGCAGCGCCTGGCTCACCGCGTTAAAGCGTCTCACGAAATTTCGATCCACGTTTCCATAGATTTATCACCGTTTGAATGACGACGTAGCGCACTTTCTTCCGAATTCGCCTCGTCGCCGTTCCCTCTCGCCGTCCGCCTCGACGCGCGCCTCAGATCGCCTCGCCGCCGCGCGTCCGCGCGCGCCGCTCGCCCTCGATGACGGCCGCGGACGATGACATAGACGAGGACGCGCTGCTTTACGGCGACGTCGGTGCGCGCGCGACGCGAGCGACGACGCGAACGCGCCGCGCGCGTCGACACAGAATTCTCCCGCTCAAACTTTCGCGCGCGCTCGACGCGCGCACCGCGCGAGAGACCCGACGCCGAGCGACTGACGACGACGCGCGCGTTTCGCACGACCCAGACGACGACGCGCCGGCGCGAACGACGACGACGGCGACGACGGCGACGACGGCGCGCGCGACGGCGACGACGGTCAAGGCGGCGCCGCCGCCGCCGCGGACGTCCTCTCCGAACGTCCCGGACGACGGCCGCCCGACCGCGGTCTACGTCGCCTCGCTCACGTGGTGGACCACGGACGCGGAGCTGGAGGCGATCCTGGGCGAATTCGGCCGCGTGAAGTCGTTGACGTTTTTCGCGGACAAGGCGACCGGAAAGAGCAAAGGGTGCTGCGCGGTGGAGTTCGCGACGGCGGACGCGGCGGCGCAGTGCAAGGAAAATCTGCACGGAAGGGACATAAATGGAAAGTCGTGCGTGGTGACGTTCGCGGAGATTCCGAAATTGCAGCCGGCGGCGGCGCTGATCGGGCGGAACGATCCTTTGCCGCCGCCGCCGGACACGGCGTGGAAGGGGCCGATTCCGCCGGATAAGCCCGGATACGGCGGCGTTCCGTATCCAGCGCCGGTGCGTCCGCCGCCGATGCATCCGCAACAGATTATGATGATGCAGCAACAGATGCGCGGCGCGCCGCCGGGAATGCGAGCGCAGACGGGCGCCGGCGTCGCGCCGCCGCCGCCGCCGCCAATCAAACGCGCGAGACAGGAATAGGCGACGAATCGCGACGACGACGGCCGCGATCGCGACGCAGACCCGACGGGTGACGACAAGACGACGACGACGACGCGCTCGGACGACATCGACGACGTGTAACGCACAACTAGACTGTAGACGACGGCGAAACTCCCCGCGCGTCCCGCTCGGGCGCGCCGCACACGCCGACGCGTCCCCGCGCCATGCCCGAACCGCCCCCTTCCCCTCCCGACGACGCCCCGGCGCGTCGCGCGTTCAACGTCGACCGCGCCGCCGCGAGCGCGCGCGCCGAGACCGCCCGCGCGACTCCCGCGAGCGATGTCCCGGCGTCCACCAGCCGCCTCGTCGGTTTCGCCTCGAGCACCGTCGAGCGCGTCGACGCCGCGTTCAAGGCGTCCACGGTCGGACTGATGACTCGAGAAGATTTCGTCAGGCGTCAGGACGAGATCGAGGGCGCGGTGGCGACGGAAAAGGCGGAGAGGGAGGAGGAGGCGCGCGCGCGGGCGGAGGAGGTCAAGGCGAAGCGAAAGCGAAAACGCGCGACGAAGACGGCGCACAAGTTATCCTTCGGCGACGAGGAGCTAGACGACGACGCGGCGGATGGTGATGTGGTCGTCACCAAGGGCTTCGGGCTCGGGAAGAACCCGGACGTGAACACGGAATTTCTCCCCGACCGCGCGAGAGAGGAGGAGGAGCTTCGAGAGCGACGAGCGATAGAGGAGGAATTTCTCGCCAAGTCGCGCTTGGAGAGGAACGAGCCCGTGATCATCACGTATAGTTATTACGACGGCTCGCGCCGAGCCGGCGGGAAGATTCGGTGCGTCAAGGGCGACACCGTGGAGGCGTTCCTCGGCAAGGTGCGCGCCGAGCTCTTGGCCGACGGCGAGCGAACCGTGCAGCGCGACATGCGTCACTGCGACGTCTCCGGGATGATGTACGTCAAGGAAGATTTGATCATGCTCCCAGATTTAACGTTCCACGAGCTCATCGCGACCAAGGCGCGCGGGAAATCCGGACCACTGTTTCGCTTCGACGTCAAGGACGACGTTCGCCTCCGCGGCGGCGCCGACGTCGAGGTTGAAAATTCCCATCCCGGCAAGGTCATCCTCCGCTCTTGGTACGACAAGAACAAGTCCATGTTTCCGGCGAATCGTTGGGAGGTTTTCGAGCGCGGCAAATCGTACGCCGAGGACGGCTACCGGATCAAGTGATTTTTCGTCCCGGTCGACCTCACACCGCGCCTCGCGCGACCGACGGCGCGCCTCCCGACGCTAGCCCATCGCCCATCGGCGCGTAATTCACCCACCGCCTCGCCCTCGTCTCGCGCGATCGCCTCCGCGCCTCGTCGAATGGTTCGCGGTAAAGTCCTCGTCATCGCCGGCTCCGACTCGGGCGGCGGCGCCGGCGTCCAAGCCGACGTCAAGGCGATCCTCGCCCACGGCGCCTTCGCCACGACCGCCGTCACCGCGCTCACCGCTCAGAACACCACGGGCGTGCACGGCGTCCACGCCGCGCCGTTGGAGTTCATCGAGGCGCAGATCGAGGCCGTGGTGACGGATTTACCGCCAGACGCGTGCAAGACGGGGATGTTGGCCAACGCGGCGACGACGCGCGTCGTCGCCGACGCGATCGAACGACATCGATTGACCAACGTCGTCGTGGACACGGTGATGCTAGCCAAGGGCGGCGCGAGCCTGCTCGAGGCGGAGGCGCTGGAGGTGTTGCGGGATCGGTTGGCGCCGCTCGCGACGGTGATTACGCCAAACGTCCCGGAGGCGGCGGCGCTGCTGAACTTGAGCGAGAAAGAGTTCGTCGCGGAGACGATGGCGACGCGAGCGAAGGAGTTAGGGAAGTTAGGGTGTCAGTGGGTGCTGCTCAAGGGAGGGCACGTCAGGGATGACGCGGATGCGTCGGTGGATTATTTGTACGAGACGAACACGGGGAGGACGACGACGTTCTCGAGCGCGAGAATCGATACGAGGCACACGCACGGGACCGGGTGCACGCTCGCGAGCTCGATCGCGGCGTCGTTGGCGCAAGGGTACGACGTCCCCACGGCGGTGCATCGAGCGAAGAGGTACATCTCGGAGGCGATTCGAACGAGTCCCGGGTACGGCGCGGGACACGGGCCGTTGAATCATTTGCCGTTTCACGCCGGCGCGGCGGCGCGTGGGAGGCGGTTCGATGCGCGATATTTGAAACTTTATCTCGTCAGCTGTGAGGCATTGAGCATGGATAAGCTTCGACAGGCGCTCGAGGCGGGAGTGACGGTTGTGCAGATGCGCGATAAGGATCCGTCGACGAGAGCGTTGATCGAACGCGCCAAGGCGATGAAGGTAGCGTGCGATGAATACGGCGTCCCGTTCATCGTCAACGATCGCGTGGACGTCGCCATCGCGTGCGACGCCGACGGTGTGCACTTGGGACAGTCAGACATGACTTGCGCGGAGGCTCGACAAATTCTCGGTCCGAATAAATGGATCGGCGTGAGCTGTCGAGAGGCGACTCTGGCGCGCCGAGCGAGCGCCGACGACGCCGATTACATAGGCTGCGGCGCGTGTTTCGGCACTGATTCGAAGGGTGACGCTACAGTCATCGGCTTGGATGGTGTCGGTAAAGTTGTCGCGGTGGCTCGCGAGCTTTCCTTACCAGTCGTCGCCATCGGGGGCGTCTCGCTCGAAAACGCCGCGTCTGTTCGAGCGACGGGCGCCGACGGAATAGCCGTCATTTCCGCCGTCGCCAACGCAGCGGATGTGAAAAAGGTGGTCCGCGAATTGTTGCATTAGTTCAATTCTAACGTGTTAATACTATCATTAGCTAGATGACTACGCGTGCGCGGCGAAGAAATCACGCTCGAGACGAATAGCCTCGACGTAATTATCGACGGCGCGTTCGTCTGCGATTTCTTCGGGTAATAACGACTCTAAACGACACGCGAGCGACTCCATCTCGTCCCCGCCGTACGCCTCAAACCATTCGGCGTACGGCGACGTCCGTGGGTCGGGACTTCCGTCTACATCGGCATCCGCTCGCGTGACAAAGTACCGACCGACGTAAGCGTACAAGCGCATACAGGGAATCATCCCGGCGACCAACTCGAGCAAAGATTTCGCGTGCAGAGACTCCAGAAACTCGACGTACGCCCGGCTCGCGGCGTGCACCTCGACGGCGCGCAAGTCCACGCCCCACTTTTCACACGCCGCGGCGTGTAACTTCAGCTCGTCGAGCACG